>ERZ772901.2685-NODE-2685-length-10815-cov-2.698141_pt1 | contig 10815 bp, 6 predicted proteins | sample MGYA00512123_ERZ772901 | MGnify/ENA primary metagenome ERZ772901 (study PRJEB29015, sample SAMEA2737711) | human gut metagenome | biome: human gut; feature: human-associated habitat; material: faeces | place: China | collected 2012 ...
GGTTTCTGCCATGTAGGCTCCGGTATTGATAGATACTACGAAAAATGCCGCAAACCACATGGACATGTTGATATTAAACAGGTAAGCACTTCCGTAATAGATAAACATGGCCTGTACCATCATTGGGGTGCCGCGGAAAAATTCCACGTAGGCATTCATGATGAGCTTGATCACCCATAAAACTGCCTTCTTAATCGGATTGTCTTTTGCTTCAACCGGAATGGTCTGCACAATACCCACTGCGAAACCGATGATGCATCCCACAATGGTGCCCACCAGCGCAATGCGGATGCTGACTCCTGCACCCTGCAGCATAGACATTCCGTATCTCTGGAATACGACCATCACACGGCCGAAAAAGTCTGTTGGCATAATACTTCTCCTCTGAAATTTAAAACTGTAGATTAAGGGCGCGCCTGACGGTGCGCCCACATGGAATCTGAATTAGTTAGCCAGCGGCTGAACAGAAATAGCCTCGTCCATCATAGCAGAAAAATCATCTTTGGTCATCTTGGTGAGGACGCTGTCGATGGCTTCTTTTAACTCGGTGTTGCCCTTCTTCATGGAGATACCGATGTTGATATCCTCATCGCTTACCTGGAAGTCGTCATCACCGCCGCCAAACTCAAGCATCTTGAAGTTCGGGTAAGCAACTAAAGCGCCTTTACCGGTCGGCTGGTCGGTTACAACCAGGTCACACTTGTCTGCGTTTAAGGACATCAGCATATCCGGTGCGCTCGCGGTTGCAGCCAGGATGTTTGCGTCCGGAATCTGCGGCAGGCAGTTCTGATACCAGATGGTGCTCTGCTGGGAAGTACAGGTTGCGCCGGCCAGATCTGCAACGCTCTTTGCGTCTGCATACTTGCCGTCCTGTTTTACCAGGGTAACGATGGTTGCGTAGTAGTACGGCTCAGAGAAATCGACTGCCTGAAGACGCTCCTCGGTGATGGACTGTCCTGCGATAACACAGTCAACCTGACCAGACTGGATAGCCGGGATCAGGGAATCCCAGTCAAGACGTACGATCTGCAGATCATAGCCTAACTCGTCACAGATTTTCTTTGCCATCATAACATCGTAGCCGTAAGCGTATTCGTTGCTGTCTGCGATCGGAACCGCGCCGTTGGAATCATCCGGCTGGGTCCAGTTGTACGGTGCGTATGCACACTCCATAGCTACCTTTAATACTTTCTTCTCGCCGTCCTTTGCAGCCTCGGTCTCGCCTGCTGCAGTGGTCTCTGCTGCATCTGCCGCGCTCTCTGCTGCGGTGGCATCTGCTGCTGCGGTGGTCTCAGCCTTGCTGCCGCCGCATGCGGTCATGGATGCTGCCATCAGGGCTGCCATAGCGGCTGCCATCAGTTTCTTTGCGTTCTTTTTCATAATGTTTCCTCCTCGCGCATGAAAAAAGTAAAGAAGCCCCTTGGTTGAAGGCTCCTTTGCTTTCTTTTTCACGCATATTCTTGGTTTATAAGCTTGTTTTATCATACAACCCGTCTGTATCTTTGTCAATTGCTTATTTTCTTACTGCCCCATTCCTGCTCAGTTTCCCGGCCCCGGTGTCTGGGATACTCCAGGTGAACTGCTCACGCCAGAGCCTGATGCTCCCCCGGGACCGCCCGGACTGCTCTGGGTTCCGTTGGAGCCGGAACCCGGACCGCCCGATGAGGAACTGCCGGAGGACGCATTCTGTCCGGAACTGTTCTGCCCCGGATAAGCCTGGGCAGAGCCTGGGGACTGTGCGGATGTCGGCTGGGAAGCCGGCTGCGCTGCCGTTGTCGGCTGCGGCTGAGCGGTCGTTGTCGGCTGCGGCTGGGCGGCCGTTGTTGGCTGCGGCTGGGCGGCCGTTGTTGGCTGCGGCTGAGCGGCCGTTGTCGGCTGCGGCTTTGTCTCCGATTCTGTCTGGGCCGGCTGGGTCTGCTGAGGCTTCGTCTCGGATGCTGCGCCGCCATTCTGGGCCGTGGTGCTGGTCGTGCCGCTCCCCGAGCCATCCAGATGATAGCAGAGTACCGGCATGCCCGCAGAAATATTCTCATAAATCGTCTTGGCTACGGCCGGCGGCAGATTGATACAGCCATGGGAACCATTTGTCTTGTAAATCCTGCCGCCAAAGCTGGACCGCCAGTAAGCATCGTGCATGCCAATACCGCCGTTAAACGGCATCCAGTAAGACACCGGTGTCGCGTAATTCTCGCCCTTTAAGGTCGCATTGCGCTGCTTGTAAGTCAGCGGATATACACCGGCCGGAGTGCTCCAGCCCCTGGACTCATTGCCGGACACAAAGTCCGACTCCACCACAAGTTTTCCTTCCTTATAGAAGAACATGTGCTGGGCCGTCAGGTTGATCTCCGCGTACGTATTGCCGTAGTCATTTGCATCATGGGAGGCCGCCGTCTGGCTGTAGACCGGCTCCCGCTCCTGGCTCTCACAGGAAAGGAGAATCTGTTTTAAGGCCTCGGTTTCCTCACTCTGGTTAATTTTCCAGCCGTACACACTTTTGCTGATGGTAACGGTCTGCCCGTAAGAGGTTTTCAGGGTCTTTGGCTTGTAAGCTGTATTGTAGGTCTGAGCCAGCCAGGACACATACTCTCCAATCTTTGACTCATCCAGAGACACGCCGCCCTGCCCGTCGCTCACCAGCCAGGTATGGATTTTTTCGCCATCCAGTACCTCGTTTTTGCTGCCAAAGCGGTAGGTGACTGTGGTATGTACATACTGGTTCCATGCTGCGAGTTCTGCATTCAGTGCCTCATTGTCTGCTGTAATCTGGGGTTTTTCGTATACATCCGCCTCTTCCAGAGAAAGAGTTTCCTGAAAATTTAAAATTGCGTCTTTGACCGCGTCAGAAAGAAGCTGCGGATCCGGCTTCGCACCCGGGTTCTCCGGCACAATCTCATATCCCGTTCCGGATATATAATCCGATATGTACGCATCCTCCGGTGCCGCAGCCTGCTCTGGTTTTAAACAGTTAAGCCCTGATACCGCGTCAGAAAGCTTTGTCTCATCAAAGGCCGCCATGGTATCAATGGTATAGTCCACATACCGGCCAACGTGAAATCCCCAGGCAAGAGTACTCTGGTTTTGCAGGATCTGCTCCAGCGTCCCGTCAAATTCCGGGTGAAGGCCAATTTCACTTCCACAGATCACTTCATCCGCACCGCCCCGCTCCTGAAGTGTCAGGATATAGCCACTGGTCCCCTCCGTAATCTTCGTTTTGGTTTCTTCCGGGGTCAGTCCAGACACATCCAGACCATTGATGGTGGTATTAGGGAAATAGACCCGTTTGTATTTCTGGCCCATTCCCACATAGACAGCGCCGGCAGCAACTGCCGCAGTCAGGACTGCTCCCCCGACTGCTACGGCAATTTTTCTGCCGGCTCTTTTCCGTTCCTGTCCCTGATTTTCAGAATCCTGTGCCGCGTGATTCGGTGCGGCCTGATTCTGCGTGTTCTCATTCAGCCCGCTCTGACGATTCTTTTCCTCATTCTCCTTCCGTTTTTGCCTGTTCCATTTGCCACGGCTGCGCCCATGGTCAGCCCGCTGATTTTCTGTTTCCATAAATATCTTTCATTCCTTCTATACATTGTCCTTGTTAGTTATAGCAGATGACCGGAATCCCAGTGTATACCAGGTCATAAAGTGCCGCTGCCTTATCCGGCGGCAGGTTCACGCAGCCGTGGCTGCCGCTGTTCTGGTAAATGGTTCCGCCAAATTTGCTGCGCCAGTTCGCGTCGTGAAGTCCAATTCCGCCATTAAACGGCATCCAGTAAGACACCGGTGTCTCGTATTCGTACTTGCCATCCGCCTGCTTCTGTCCGCGCAGAACACGGTCACGCTGCTTGTAGGTGAGACTGTAAAGTCCCGGCGGTGTCGTGTAATTCTTGGATACATTGCCTGTAACGCACGGTGCCTCCCAGACTACTGCTCCATCCTTCGTCATGTATACATGCTGACCGGAGAGATCTACCTCCACATAAGTACTGCCCCACTCGGCCGCGCTGCGGTCCACCGCTTTTGACGCATAGACCGGTTCCCTGCTCTGGGACTGAGCCGTGCGTATCACATCCGCAAGAGCCTGGGCTTCTCCGGCCTGGTCAATTTTCCAGCCAAACGGTCCGGTCACGCTGACATCCCGGCCGGTGGCTGTATGAAAGGCGCGGGCAGTTCCCGCTGTATTGTATTTCGCAGCCAAAGCCTGTACGTAAGCATTCACCTGATCCATATTCAGCTGAATCTGCCCCTCTGCGCTGCCTGTGATCCAGGAACAGATGGTTGCGGAATCCAGGACCTCGCTCTGCTCTCCAAATGTATAAGTGACCGTCATCTCCCGGCAACGGTTCATGGTGTCGCAGAGTGTTTTTAAGTTCTCGTCATCCTTGGTCACAGACGGAGTGTAATAGCAGCCTGCTGCCTCCAGATCCACCTCTGTCTCCCCTTTGGATGCCGCCTCCCGGATAAGCTGTGCGGTCTTTTCCCGGTCTGCGTTATTGCCGCGCACCTCCGGGACAATGGTGAAGGGCTGGCCTTCCTGATAACCGGACACATAGGCATCTTCCGTTGTGACAATACTGCTGCCGCTGATGGCATTTAAACTGCCGATCTTCGCGTCCAGCGCCGCGCTGTCAAAGCTGCCTGTCATATCAGAACGGTGCTTGTTGTCCACATCCGGGCCGGAGAGCCGTCCGGACGAATTCTGCTGATCCAGGATCTGCTGCAGATACCCCTCTGGCAGTCCCACAGAATAGCCAATCTCCGGACCGGTGATGACCTCCGTCTTTCCGCCCTTTTCTTTTATGGTAAGTTTGTAATCGCTGGCATAAAAATCCGCAATGCGCTGTGTAGCCTGGTCCACCGTCATATTGCTGATGCCAAGGCCGTTCACCGAGGTTCCGGGCACAAAGGTAGTTTCATCTGCGTAGGCTGTGCAGGACAGCGTAAGAGCCAATCCGGCAGCAAAAACCATACATTTTACGTTTCGTCTCCAACTTTTTTTCATATTCCATCCTCCTGACACGCGTCATGTCTTATTCGAACCGGCCTTATCTCCGGCCGGCAAAATCCGTTTTCGCAGCAATCGTATCTCCCATTATAGAAGCAGTCAGAAAAACCGTCAAGCACATGCACCTGACGGTTTTCTTACGGTTTTAGGAATGAATCAGCCAGAAGAAATATCCGGCATAGCAAAGCAACATCAGAGTTCCATTATGATCTTCATAAGCATATCCTCCTTTTCCGGTACCGGATCTCCTCTTTTCGTAATACGAAAAGCGAGACCTCCACCGTACCCTTGTTCTTTGTACGGTGAAAGTCTCGCTGCTTGGTCGTAAACCGGATTTTCCAGTTTTTAACATACTTTTAACTGTCTTCAGGCCTCTTCGCTGTTCTTTTTCTCAGCTGCCTGTCTCTGAAGTGCTGCGGAGGCTGCTGCCGCAATGGCCTGGTCGGACGCTGCCTGGGCTTTTGCTGCCGGATCCTGCGGTACCGGAACCGGACGGTTCACTGCCAGTGGAAGGTTCACGCCCATAATATTTAAGACAACACCCTTTGCTTCTTTATCTAATACCTTCGGAAGCTGCGCCGCGTCTACAATGACCGGCTTAAACGCATTGTTGCGGTTAAAACGGCTGAATTCCACAGCATCGGTAAATACCAGCTGGTATTTATCACCAGTATTCAGCTTAACCAGCGGAGTTCCTTTGCCATCCTGCTGAAGCGCAAAGATGAATTTGCTCTTCATAAAGTCAGCAGACATCTCTTCCTGGAGCTGTGCCATGCGCTTTGCGTCCTGAAGTTCCTTCGGTCTGCGCACCTCCTGGGCAAAATACAGGGCGGTCAGATGAAGCTGCGGATTTTCAATCCACTGCTTGCCCTCTTCCACCTGCGGATTTTCTCTGCGCTTTGCGAATTCATCAATCTGGAGCAGATCCATTTTGTCATCATAGTGGATTTCCAGCGCATTGACGCCCATGGTATAAAGATTGGTAAAAAACAAAAGCATATGGTTAGAAAGAATCTTTGCAACTCCTACCGGAATCTTCTCTTCCTTTAACTCTGCCACTCTTGCCTTTGCGGCATCCTCAGACAGATAGACGAATACCTTGTCGTCATAGGTTTCTCCATCACACTCTACGTATGGCTCCTTGGTATATCCTGAAATCAGTGCGTACACTGCACCCTCTGCGTCTTTCATCTGCGCCAGCAGTCTGTCTTTTCCCTCACTCATATTGCTCTCCTGTCCGCGGTTCCACATGGTAGTTTCTGCGTTCCGCCTGTCTTTTTCCGTGAATCTCTTTCCTGTCGCTTCACGGTCTGCTCCTAATTATACAGGCTTTTTTTGTCTTTTTCAAGCAGATCAGTTCCAGTTCATCCGTCCATAGCGCAGGGTCATGCCGTGGATCTCCTGTTTTAAGTCTTCAGTCAGGTCAGACTTGGCCAGACGCCATTTCCAGTTCGTTCCCACTGTGGACGGCTTATTTATCCGGCTGCGGTTGTCCAAACCCATATAATCCTGCATCGGAATGACGCAGAGAACTGACCGGCTGCGAAGGATCAGGCTGATCAGAGACTTGCCCAGCTTTGACTGCGGGGTATACTGGTCGCAGAGATACTCCCGTACCATCTTCTGTTCTTCCGGAGTAATACTCTTCCACCAGCCGGCCAGGGTCTCATTGTCATGAGTTCCCGTGTAGGCTACGGAATTTTCTGTATAGTTGTGCGGCAGATAGTCGTTGGCACAGCCGGAATCCCTGGAATCAAACGCAAATTCCAGCACCTTCATGCCCGGAAAACCGCTTTCCTGCACCAGACGGCGCACGGAATCCGTCACATAACCCAGATCCTCGGCAATGACCTGCTTCCAGCCAAGAGCCTGCTCCACCTTCCGGAACAGGTCAATGCCCGGTCCCTTTTCCCAGTGTCCGTTCACGGCAGAATTTTCACCATAAGGAATGGAATAATACTCGTCAAAGCCGCGGAAATGATCGATGCGCACGACATCGTAAAGCCGGAAACAATGGGCCAGTCTTGAGACCCACCACTGATATCCGGTTTCCCGGTGATAGTCCCAGCGGTACAGCGGATTTCCCCAGAGCTGTCCGTCTGCGGAGAAGCCATCCGGCGGGCAGCCGGCTACTGCAAGCGGCACATTGTCTCCGTCTAACTGAAACAGCTCCGGATGCGCCCAGGCATCCGCGCTGTCCATAGATACATAGATTGGGATATCTCCGACCAGCTGGATTCCCCGCTCATTGGCATAGGTTTTCAGCTGGTTCCACTGGAGGTAAAACTGATACTGCAGATACTGCTGGAATTCAATATCAAAATACAGTTCCCTGCGGTAATAGTCCATGGCATTGCCCCAGCGCAGGCGGATATCTTCTGCCCATTTCGTCCACTCTACGCCATCAAACCGGTCTTTAACAGCCATAAAAAGGGCATAATCAGAAAGCCACCAGTTATTTTCGGCAACAAACTTCTGGTAATCCGGATTTTCATGGATATGGCTGCGCTCATAGGCCTTGCGAAGCAGCGGATAACGGCCAAGATAAAGTTTTTCATAGTCGATATTGCGCTCGTTTTTTCCAAAATCTACCGCGTCGCATTCTTCTTTTGTCAGAACGCCCTCCTCAATCAGCGCTTCCAGGCTGATAAAGTAAGGATTTCCCGCAAACGTGGAAAATGACTGATACGGGGAATCCCCGTAGCTGGTCGGTCCCAGCGGAAGGATCTGCCAGTAACTCTGTCCGGCTCCCTTCAACCAGTCCACAAATTCATAAGCGCTTTTTGAGAAACATCCGATGCCGTATCTGGACGGCAGACTGCTAAGAGGCAGCAAAATTCCTGCTGATCTGTTCATATGTTCAATACTCCCTTATTGTTTATCCTGATTTCAAAAGGTCAGACTATGCTGACACGATTACCATAACGCCAAAATGATCCGATACCACCGGATAAAGCGTTCCATTGCAGATAACTCTGCTGGAACGGATCCGGACCGGATTCCGGCTGAACATATAATCCAGGCGGCAGCTCTCCCCTTCTGCCATCTTATCTCTCCAGCCGTCAATCACATGGTCCACGGTCGCACCGTCATCTTTTCGCGCTGCCAGAACATAGCTGTCCAGCCACCCTGCTTTCCGGATGCAGTCATAGCCTTCGCCCGATACTGCCGACGGGCTGTTAAAATCTCCCAGAAGCCAGACATTTTTCCCACTGTCCAGCCTGCCCTTTTCCTGCAGGAACTGGTTTAACTGTTCCCACTGCCCTGCAAACGGGTCTTCCGCATCGTCCCACCAGCCCATGTGAACGGTATAAAACCAGGTGTCCGGATCTGCCTCCGTGCGGATGCCCAGCACCCGCCTGGTCTTCCAGTAATGATAATCGAAGGAGCGGCTGATCTGAAACTGGTCCGTATCCGCAATGGGTGATAAACTGAACACAGCCATGCCTTCGTCATAGCGATCATAGCCCATCTTTGCCGAGATCCAGGTCCAGGAATAGGAAAGCCCGGAATCCTTTAAAAGCTCTGCAAGCCTTGCCGCATGATTTCCTTTCCGCACTGGAAGAGAAAAGCCACGGCAGCGCACAAACCCGGGCAGCTTTTCATCCGGCCATATTTCCTCACAGGCCAGCTGGTTTACCTCCTGCATGGCCAGAATGTCCGGTTTTTCTTTCCGGATGACCTCGGCAAACGCATGCAGCTTTTCCTCGTAATGCTCCTCAATGAGGCTGTGGGTATTCAGTGTGATCAGTTTCATGTTCTGTCCTCTTTTTCTTCCCCCGCAAAGGATTTTGGGAAATCCTTTGCGGCTGTTTTCTTACAGAATATCGTTAATATCGGATTTCAGCACATCGGCCTTCGGTCCGTAAACAGCCTGGATTCCCTGATCCTTTTTGATCAGTCCCAAGGCCCCTTCTGCTTTCCACTCCGGAAGCTCTGCCACTTTGGAAATATCCTTGACTGTAACACGAAGACGGGTCATGCAGGCATCTACCAGCACAATATTTTCTCTGCCTCCAAGCAGCGCGATGATGTGTTCCGCCTGACTGTTTCCCTTCTTTGTTCCGGTGCCTGCGGTACTGCTTCCTTCCGTCTGATCTCCATCCTCCGGTGCTGTCTCATCGGTATAGTTGCCAAGACGGCCCGGAGTCGCGAAATGGAACTTTCCAATCATAGCATACGCAACCACATAACCGATGATGAAAAATACCACCACGCAGATTACAAAGTTGATAAGATCACCGCCCAGGCCAGCCTTTAAGGACATCGGAATACGGGTGACAAATTCCAGGTTTCCGAAGGAATGGAGGCGCAGATGGATCACACCTGCCATGGCAAAGGCACATCCCTGCAGCACTGCGTAAACCACATAGAGCGGCAGCGCGCAGAACATAAACATAAACTCCAGCGGTTCGGTCACACCGGTCAGGAACACGGCCAGCACGGTAGACACAAACATGGAACGGTAATTCTGACGCTTATCCGCATCAACACGGCGGTACATAGCCACAGCGATACCAAGAAGCAGGCCTGTAGCTCCGATCATCTGGCCTACCTTGAACCGGGCCGGTGTTACCGTAGTAAGAAGATTCGTGTAGGCTTCCATATCGCCCGCATTTTTAAAGTTGATCAGGTCTGTTGCCCAGGCCAGCCACAGCGGATCCTGGCCAAATACCTGGCTTCCAGCGTTCACACCGGTCGCAATGGTGTAGGTGCCGCCAAAGGAAGTGTAGTTCATCGGAATGGTCAGCATATGATGCAGGCCGAACGGCAGCAGCAGACGCTCCAGGGTTCCGTAGATGAACGGTGCCAGGATCGGTGATGTGGAAGAAGAATTCGCGATCCATACACCAAAGGCGTTGATTCCGGACTGTACAACCGGCCATACCAGAGCCAGAACCAGAGAAATGATCACGGACCAGGCAATGCAGACCATCGGCACAAACCGTTTGCCGTTAAAGAATGCCAGGGCATCCGGCAGCTTGCGGAAATTGTAGTAGCGGTTATAGATCACGCCTCCGGCAAAACCGGAAATGATTCCCACAAAAACACCCATATTCAGAGCCGGAGCGCCAAGCACGGAAGTAAAGTATCCGTTTACCAGAATTTCCTGGCCAAACAATGTGTGGGTCACGGCCTCCGGATCACTGAGCATAGCTGAGGTCACCCCGAAGATGGAGCCGGTGATCTGGTTGATCAGGATAAAGGTGATGATTGCCGCGAAGGCACCGCCTGCACGTTCCTTGGCCCAGGAACCGCCAATTGCTACCGCAAACAGGATATGAAGATTATTGATCACGGCCCAGCCGATGTTCTCCATCGTACTTCCCACCGTCATCAGCACAGACATATCTGCTCCCGCCATCTGAACCAGCTTTCCAAGGCTGATCATAAATCCTGCTGCCGGCATGACCGCAATGACGGTCATTAAGACTTTGCCAAGCTTCTGCAGAAAATCAAAGTTAAAATTCAGGCGCGGCTTCTGTGACGGCTTCTCACCTGTGCTGTCTGCGGATGTTTTCACCGTCTCCGCTTCTTTTGCCCCAGTGCCCGCAGACGTCTCCAGGCTATCTGCAGTTTTCTGCTCATGGTCCGGGACTGTCTCCACAGTCTCTGCCGTTTCCATCAGCACCGTTTTACCGGCCTGAACTGGGCCCTCTGTGCCGCTTAGCTGCTGCCCGTTTAAACCGCCGCACACCAGAACCGGTGTGATTGGATTGATCTCGCGCTCTTTTAAATAGGCCAGATCCACCTCTGCCAAAAGGTCCCCGGCCTTTACCTTATCACCTGGTTTTACAAAGACCTGAAAGCATTCCCCC
>ERZ772901.2694-NODE-2694-length-10794-cov-2.120216_pt1 | contig 10794 bp, 8 predicted proteins | sample MGYA00512123_ERZ772901 | MGnify/ENA primary metagenome ERZ772901 (study PRJEB29015, sample SAMEA2737711) | human gut metagenome | biome: human gut; feature: human-associated habitat; material: faeces | place: China | collected 2012 ...
GATTGGCTGGATTGTAAAAATTACAGAGTAATATAGGAAAAACATGGAAAAGATGTGTTCGAAAGAATGCGTCTTTTTTGTATCAATAAAAATAATACAAAATCATTGTCTTATTTGTATTATATGGTATAATACAAATGAAGGAGGGATGATTCTATGATTATTAAGATAAATACGAAATCAGAGACGCCAATTTATCTGCAATTACGAAATGAGATTGTAAAGGGCATTGGAAAAGGTGAATTTGAGATTGGTGAGTCATTGCCGACGGTCCGACAGATGGCAGCCGAGCTTGGAGTGAATACAATGACTGTCAGTAAAGCGTATCAGCTACTAAAATCAGAAGGGTTTATTGAGACAGACAGGAGAAAGGGAACGATTGTATGTAACCCACAGTCTGATGAGAATAAATTGGGTGGAGAATTCCAGGAAAAGCTTGCAGATGAATTGGAACTTCTGAGTGCAGAAGCATCTATTCGAGGCATGGAACAGGAAGATTTTATGGAGTTATGCCGTAAAGCTTTCCAGAGAATGGAGGTTGTTTATTTATGATTTTGGCGATTATATTTTTGTTGACAGATTTATTTATATGTGGCATTACGTATATGGTGTATGGAAGAAAACCTGTTTATAGTGATGGGATGATTCTTGGAGTTCATATACGAAGGGAAGTTCAGGAAGAACCAGAACTGGTGGAGTTCCTGGAAGGATATAGAAAACAGGTGAAGAGGATTTATGCAGGGGTGACAGTATTGGGTGTGGCAATCTGTGGATTGTGCTTTTGGTATTCCTCTATATTTATGATTGCATGGTGTATCTGGTTCGTTGCTTATCTTGCAGGTGCTCTGGGAGTTTTGTATTTGAATCACAGAAAGCTGTATGATTTGAAGATTCAAAATGGATGGGGATTTACAGAAGATGCAAGTACAACCATGCGCGTGGTAGACACAAGGACAATTATGAAAAGTGGAAGGATGGCATTACCACTATGGTATCACATCATTCTTTTGGCAATATTAGTGATACCGTTTGTTTCAGTTGATTTTCGGGATTATCTCGGAACATTTTCACCAAATTCACAAGGATGGATTTTGTTTATCACATCCGCGGCTGTTGGAATTGTATTTTTGTGGATCGCGTGGATTTTCAAAAGAATACCAAACCGGGTATATAGTGAAAATTCAGATTTAAATTATAGGATTAACTATATTGAAAAGAGAAGCTGGAGTGTATGCTTTCTGGGAGCCAATATTTGTAATACGATTGCATGGCTATATCTTGCGCGGAGAATAACAAAGAACAGATGGATTTATAATATAGATATTTGGATTTACATAGGAGTGATCAGCATATCTATAATTATTGCTATAGCAATGTTAATATGGATTAGGAAACAAAAAAATATACTACAAAAGGAAGATGAGACACCATTATACATGGATGATGATTATTATTGGAGAAATGGATGGTATGTGAACCCGGAGGACGCAAGACTATTTGTTCAGGATCGCTTTAATAGTATGAATTATACAACAAATCTGGGACGACCGGCAGGAAGATATCTTGTTGGCGGTATTTGTGCCGGAGTGCTGGTCCTCCTGATCTGGATGTGTGTGATTTTTCTGCGGATGGATTTCACGCCGATCAGAATGGTGAGAGAAGATGAGGAGATTCGCATTACATCGGGGTATACGAACACATTTTTTGAAATAGATGATATGCAAAGTGTTACTCTTTTGGAGGATGGAATGCCAAAGGATCAATACAATCGAACGAATGGCTCCGATGATGGAAAACAACTATTAGGTAAATTTAAAGGAAAGAAGTTAGGAGAGTGTCGGATGTATGTCTGGCTTGGGTACACACCTGTTATTCAGATTAAGACGAAAGAATATACCGTATTTATTAACAGTAAAGATGCAAATGAGACGAAGCAGTGGTATGATGAATTAAAAGAATAAGCGAGAAAAGAATAAGGAGAGGAATATAAAAAGATGGCAAAGAATACACAAAGAGGAAGTTGTGAAACTTGTACTTATTATACATATGACGAAGAATATGAAAGCTATATGTGCGATGTGAATATGGATGAGGATGAATATATGCGCCTGATTTCTGACCAGCATTACCAGTGTCCATATTATCGAAATGGGGATGATTACCGCATTGTAAGACATCAGATGTAACATATTCATATCTAAAACTTTTATTAAAAACATTTCTCAGTGTGAAAAAGTATACAAATTTACGCTATAATTAGATGAACTAAAAATTACAGTCAAAATATAACTATAGGAGAATTTGAATGCTTCAAATACAATACATCAAAAAAGAGTACCGGACGGGAAGTCTGGTACAGAAGGCTCTGGACGATGTGAGTCTGAATCTGAGAGATAATGAATTCGTAGCAATCTTAGGCCCCAGTGGTTCCGGTAAAACCACGCTTCTGAATATTATCGGAGGACTGGACCGCTACGACAGCGGAGATCTTATCATCAATGGCATTTCCACAAAAAAATATAAGGACAGAGATTGGGATTCGTACCGTAATCATACGATTGGTTTTGTATTCCAAAGCTACAATCTGATCCCGCATCAGACAGTGCTTGCGAATGTTGAGCTGGCATTGACAATTTCGGGAGTCGGGAAGGAAGAACGAAGAAAGCGTGCAGTGGATGCACTGGAGAAGGTGGGCCTTGGGCAGCAGCTTCATAAGAAGCCGAACCAGATGTCGGGAGGCCAGATGCAGAGAGTTGCAATTGCAAGAGCGCTGGTCAATGATCCGGAGATCCTGCTTGCAGATGAGCCGACCGGGGCACTGGACAGTGACACCAGTGTTCAGGTCATGGATCTTCTTAGAGAGGTAGCGAAAGACCGTCTGGTCGTTATGGTCACACATAACCCGGAACTGGCAGAGCAGTATGCGACCAGGATCGTCAATCTGAAAGATGGAAAGATCCGTTCGGACACAGATGAATATATTGTGGAAGAGGAAAATCTGGCACCGCCGGAGCATAAGAATATGGGGAAATCTTCCATGTCTTTTCTGACGGCATTGTCACTGAGTTTTAATAACTTAAGGACAAAGAAAGCAAGAACCCTTCTGACTTCTTTTGCAGGATCTATTGGAATTATCGGAATTGCGCTGATTCTGGCTCTTTCAAATGGCGTCAACGCTTATATCCGGTCCATTGAGGAGGAGACATTGTCTGAATATCCACTGCAGATACAAAGTACCGGATTTGATCTTACTTCCATGATGGTGGGTATGAATGGGGATTCCGGAAGCAGTGATGATAAGAAAAGTGGAAAAGATAAAGACAAGGTAAAGGTCATGCAGGTAGTCACCAATATGTTTTCAAAGATGGATTCCAATGACCTTGGTGCTTTAAAAAAATATCTGGACAGTGGTGAATCTAAGATTCATGACTATACAAAAGCAATAGAATATTCTTACAATGTGATGCCGCAGTTGTTCCGACAGGACGGTGACAATGTTCGTCAGGTCAATCCGGATCAGTCATTTTCCTCATTGGGACTTGGTGCATCTGCAGGTTCGAATAGTCTGATGTCCTCCATGATGAGTACTAATGTGTTCTTTGAGATGCCGGAAAATACGGATCTCTATGAAGATCAGTATGATGTGAAAGCCGGAAGATGGCCAAAAAAATATAATGAATGTGTTCTTGTGCTGACGCCGGATGGCTCCATGAGTGACTTCTTATTATATACATTGGGACTCAGAGACCAGGTTGAACTCGATGATATGATTAAGCAGTTCATCAACGAAGAGACGATAAAAACGCCTGAAAATATTGGAACTTATACTTATGATGATATTTTGGGAAAGACATTTAAACTGGTAAATGCTTCAGATTATTATGAATATGACAGCCAATATCAGGTGTGGAAAGACAAAACTGACAATGCGGATTATATGAACAAACTGGTCGAAGATGGAGAGGATGTAAAAATTGTGGGAATCGTGCAGTCAGCCGAAGATGCGAAGGCTTCATCACTGACACCGGGAATTAACTATACCTCCGATCTTGTAAATCATGTGGCAGAACAGGCAAAAGGCAGCGAGATTGTAAAACAGCAGCTTGCGAATCCGAATGTAAATGTATTTACCGGGGAAGAATTTGGCAATACAGATGGGAACAATGGATTTGACATGAATTCTCTGTTCAGTATAGATGAGGATGCTCTGAAAAACGCATTTGGTTTTGACAGCAACGCCATGAACAATCTTGGAAGTTCCATGGATCTGTCAGGACTTGATCTTTCCAAGGCATTTCAGATAGATGGAAATTCTATGGATTTATCCGGTATGGTGAATTTGGATCAGGTAGAAATCAACATGGACAATATGCCGCAGATGAATCTGGGAGATATTCTTACGAATCTGGATGTACAGGTCAATACAGATGGCATGCAGAAAATGCTGTCAAGTCTTTCGGAAGGGTATCAGGAATATGTAAAGAGTCATCCGGAAGCAGATTATTCCAATCTTGGAAATCAGATTGCAGAATATCTGACTTCCGATCAGGCAAAGACCATTATTCAGAAATATTTGAAAGACATTCTGAAAAATAACGGCGAAATTACGATTACAGCGGAGCAGATCAAGGAACTGTTGACCAGTGTGATGAGTGATTTTCAAAGCTGGCTTACAGATCAGAACGCTAATCCGGGCGCAGAGGAATTTGGAACGTACTTCCAGCAGTATCTACAGACCGGACGTGCCAATGCAATTGTAAATAAATGGGCCAATGAAATATTTGGAAATATAGATTTCAACATTTCCAGTGACACATTGCAAGCTATGGCAAAGGAACTGGCAGATGGGTATACTGCATATGCAAAGGAAAAGAATTATGCAGATCCGACAAAGATGGCAGAGAATTTCGTGAATTATATAAAGACGGATGATGGAAAGAGGCGCCTGAATCAGGGACTTTCTGAGGCAATCAATATGGATAGTCTCCAAAAGCAAATCAGCACGGCCATGAGTAGCTACATGGGTCAGGCCATGAGTGCATATACCGGTGCCATTTCTCAGGCAATCAGTACACAGATGACATCCGCTATGAGTCAGGTGACCACGCAGCTTGCCGGTGGACTTGAAAAGGTGATGACATCTGCCATGAGCCAGATTGGAGAGAATCTGCAAAAAGCACTGGGAGGCTCTATGAACTTTAATGCCGATGCATTTGCAAATGCATTCCAGTTCAATATGACGGAAGATGATCTGACGGAACTTATGATGTCCATGTCCGGAACACAGAGTGCTTCCTATGATAATAACTTACAGCAGCTCGGATATGCAGATTTCAGTCATCCGAGTTCCATTTCCATTTATCCAAAAGACTTTGATAACAAAGAAAAAGTGGTAGAGGTTCTGGATCATTATAATCAGAAAATGGAAGATGAGGGAAAAGAAGAACAGGTGATTTCTTATACGGATATTGTAGGAACGATGATGTCATCAGTGACTACCATTATCAATACAATCAGCTATGTACTGATTGCATTTGTAGCAATTTCCCTGCTCGTATCATCGATCATGATTGGAGTTATTACTTATATTAGTGTACTGGAGCGAAAGAAAGAGATTGGTATTTTAAGAGCCATTGGAGCGTCTAAAGGAAATATCTCACAAGTATTTAATGCAGAGACATTTATCATTGGACTTTGCGCCGGACTTATCGGTATCGGACTGACACTTCTGATATTGATCCCGGGAAATATGCTGATCCATACACTTGCAGACAATAACCGGGTCAGCGCAGTGCTTCCGGCTGCACCGGCGATTGTACTGATTCTTTTAAGTGTGGTGCTTACCTTACTTGGCGGATTGATTCCTTCAAGGAAGGCTGCCAAGAGCGATCCGGTGACCGCACTTCGAACAGAATAGAAAAAAAACAGTCTATACAATCTGAAAAGAGCGTATGGACTGTTTTTTTATCTTTATTTTTTGGTAAGGTATTTTGTTAAAGTCCGTAGTAGTAATAATGTTTCTTCTTGATGTTGAAAATCAAGTTTGTTAAACGTAGAAAGAAGAGAACTTTCTTTTTTGGAAAGTAAAAGAGAAGGAGTAGAAGTGCTAATTTCTAAGACTTCATCTGCTGAAAGTCCATACAAATTAATCAGTGTTGCAAATGTTTGAAGATCTGGTTCAGCAACATTATTTTCATAACCGGAAAGGGATTTTTTATTGATACCGGTTAGTTCCATCACTTGTTTCTGAGTGAATTCTTTGTTTTCTCGTGCATTTTTTAAGACAGCGCCAATATCCTTCATATGCCAAAAAACTCCTTTTTATCATTATATTAAGGTAAAGGAATTTTTAAACACCAAAAAGTCTTAAAAATAACGACAAAAAATGTTGACGTCTTAGAATATAAGACATATAATGGGAATGCTAGGATAGGCATGCAATGGGATAAGGCAGAAATTAAATAAACGAAAGTGAGGAAAAAACAAGTATGAAGAACAAAGTTCTTAAACAAATGCTTGCGTTTTCTCTGGCTGTCGCTCTTGTAGGGGGGAATTCAGTAGCAACTTTTGCTGCTGAGCCAACTAACGGAACAGAGTCAAGTACAAATACGCAAGCAGCAACAGATGCAACCGTAACTTTTAAAGTGGACCAAACGAGAGGATATTTTACAGATTTTCCTGAAACAGATAAATCTGTACAAAATTACCAGGATTATGCTATCACATATTTTCCACCAGTAGTTGCAAACGAGGGATATGTATGGACAGGCTGGACAATCACAGATCAGAATGGCAGCAAAAATGTTGGAACAGAATATGCCGGAGCTAAAACTTTGAGTTTTTCTCCTAAAGATGGAAATGTAGATGTAGTTGCTACATTTAAGAAGACCGTAACTGAAAAAAATGCTACCTTGGTTGTTAAATATGTAGATGAAAATGGTAAGGTAGGTAATCTGCAGAAAATAACAAGAAAAGGAAACGAGGGTGAGGAATATACCTTAACATAACTGATCTTAATGTTCCAGACGGTTATGAGCTTGTCAAAGCTACATGGGAGAAAAGTGTAGCATATGGGAATGCAGAGACAGTTAATGTCGAGGTGAAAAAGAAAGAAGCTAAGAAAGCTGATGCTGTTTTGCGTGTTCATTATGTAGATGAGAACGGTACACCATTAGATGGATCACAGTATATTGTTTCATTAACAAAGAATGGACCAGTAGGTGAAAAAGCAACATTTGCTGTTAAAGCTCCAGAAGGCTATGAATTAGTTGGTGATGTAACTAACGTGGAAGTAGCATATGGAGAAGACAAAGATGTTAATGTAAAAGTAAAAGCTATCAAAGAAGAAAAAGAAGCAAGAGATGTAATTGTAAACTTCAATGTCGCTCCGGAAGAGGGACAGTTTAAAGATCCGGCAGGGGCAAAAGTTGTTACATATACAATTAAAGAAGATTCAGCAGATCAGTTCCTTGTACCTACAGTAGAGGCTAAAGAAGGTTACGAGTTTACAGGTTGGTTAGTAAACGGAAAAGAAGAAGGTTTCTGGAGTGCAGATGCAAAGACATTTGGAATTACAGGACTTGCTCATTTTCCAGAAGGAGATGACAAAGGATATATTGTTGTAACAGCTCAGTTCAAAAAAGCTGAGGTAGCTAAGAGAAGCGTAACAATTAATGTTGCAATCGATCCTGAAAAAGGCGAATTCGTAGGAAGAGATGATAAGTATGCTACAATCACTCATACAGATCTTGATGAGTTTGCTGAGGCACCAATTGAGTTACCAAAAGTAAAGGCTAATGATGGATACAGACTTGCAGGATGGACAGTAGAAGGAAGAGAGTCAATCAAACTTGATGCAAATGCAACAACTTTAGGATTTGCAGGCCTTGCGCACTTTAACGACGGAGAAAATGTTGGATACATTTCTGTAGAGCCAGTTTTCGAAGAAGTGAAAGAAGAAAAAGCAGCAGTAGTTAATGCAAATGTAGTTGTAGATCCTGAAAAAGGTGAGTTTGAAGGATATGACGGAGCAACAAAGCTTGAGAACAATAATCTTCAGGAAGCTGATTATACACTTGGATTCCTTCCAACTGTAACAGCAAAAGAAGGATATACATGGACAGGCTGGGAAGTAACAAATAAAGCAGGTGAAGTAGTATACACATTAGACACAAACACAAGCTCTATTGCGTTCCCATATGGAGTAGAAGATGACTACACAGTAACAGCTACATTTACAAAAGATGAGACTCCAGTTGATCCAGTTGATCCGGTAGACCCAGTTGACCCAACAGAGCCAACTCAGCCGACAAAGCCAGCACAGCCAGCTCAGCCAACTCAGCCAGCTACACCTTCTACAGATAATACAGTAAACAATACTACAAACAATACTACTGACAATAAGAAGGTAGAGAAGACAGCAGCTAAGAAAGCAGAAACAAAGAACGAAAATAAAAAAGCTCCAAAAACAGGTGATGAGAGTATGCCAATCGCTTATATGCTTACACTTGTAGGAGCAGCAGTGGCAGCAATTATTGTTCTGATTAAGAGAAAAAGAACAATCTAGAAACTGTGAATAATCACATGAAACACAAAAGACGGTATCGAAGATACCGGAATAAAAAGAAAAAAGCCTATATCCTGGCAGCCCTGATCTTATGCATAGTCATTGCGGCGGTAGCAGTTTTTGCTATCAGCCGCATGGCTGGTAAAGAGCAGACATCAAAAAATCAGACAGAAGTAAAAGCGCTTGTTATTAATGCTGAAAAAGTAGACGAAAGCAAACTGAAAGATTTGATTGAAAGTGCCGGAAAGATTAATCAGAGTGTTTATACAGATGAGACAGTAAATACTTTAAATCAGGCAAAAGAAGAGGCCGAAGAAACGATTCAGGGAAAGCCAAATCAGGAAGAGGTAGAAGATTCATATTTGAATCTGGTAAATGCAATTCAGTCACTGCAGAAAAAATAATGATATTTAATGTAATGTTTAGATTTTATAAAATGGAAACTAGATAAATCTACCTGTTGTAAAAAACGGGTAAATGAGTTATAATAATTCAAGAAGTAAGAACCTGGGATGCACGATAACTCCTGTTATTTTGAACCTACATCACTTTAAACGGGACTCTTATATCTTCGTAATATGTCGAGCCTTCATTATGCAGAGGATGGCAGAAAAGCGAATGCGGACACCCACCTAGCAGACAGCTAGGAGTCAAAATACAGGAACCGGCATTTTGGGGAACATACAAAAGATAAAGGACAGTCGTTTATGCGGCTGTCTTTTTCTAATGTGAGGGGTGGGGACATTTATTTAATTCCCCTTCTACTTGAGTGGGTGTTGAATCAATCATAGGACATAATGATTAGGGAGAGAATAGAGTTTGAAACATTTTCGAGGAGAAAAGAGATTTTATTATGGTATGTCAGTGCTGGTTCTGGTGTTTATTATTGCAGGATTAACAAGTAATCTCGAAGGCGGAGTTCGTGGAAACCGTCAGGAAAAAGAAGCATTTGACCAGAAGCAGGAAGAAGTACAAACGGAACAGGAAAATCAGGAAGAAGAGACGCAGGTAGTGTCTAATCCGAATATCCGGGTTCTTCTTATGACAGATGGATATAAGAATACCATTCATCCGTCTGTGACGGTTAGTTCAACAGCAGGACTTTCTATTACGTATGGGGAGAAAGTAGAAGAATGTGAAGCAGGGACAGAAGTGACATTTATGCCAGATGACAGCCGTTTTCAGAGTGGGAATATCCGAATCCAGGCAAAAGAAGGGGAGATTACGGTAAATAGCCTGAAGCGTGGATACGGGATTCCTTCTTATCAAGGCATACTTGAGCTTCGGACAACAGCGGAAGGAATTGCGATTATCAATGAACTCCCCGTTGAGAATTATCTGTGCCGGGTTGTGCCCAGCGAGATGCCGTCCGGTTATGAAATAGAAGCGCTGAAAGCGCAGGCAGTCTGTGCCAGAAGTTACGCCTACAGGCAGATGGCAGAATATGGATATCCGGAATATGAGGCTCATGTGGATGATAGTACGAACTATCAGGTCTACGGTAACAGTGCACCGGCAGACAGTGCAGATCGGGCTGTTCAGGAGACGGCAGGACAAGTTGTGCGTCTGGATGGAGAGATTGTGACGACTTATTATTATTCCACTTCTTGCGGAAAGACGACCAGTATGAAAGCCTGGGGGAATGAGGAGAATGATGGAAACCGATATCTTCAGTCTGTAGAAGTAAAAGATGAGAACGGTGATTATGAGAGAAATCTGCCATGGTATCGTTGGGAAGCAAAAATTTCGGCGAAGACCTTATCAAATTTGATTGGACTAAATACCGGCAAAGATATTGGAATGTTGCAGAATATCAATATTTTGGAAAATGGACCGGGTGGTGTAGTATTAACAATAGAGGCTGTCGGTGACAAAGGTAGTGTAAGAGTCTCAACGGAAAATAAAATCCGGCGTGCTTTTGGAGGAGAAGGATACACAATTATAAAGCATGACGGTACGCAAGTCAAAAGCAGTAAGCTTCTTCCAAGTGCATTTTTCACAATCAACAAGTCCGGAGATACATTTGTCATACAGGGCGGTGGGTTCGGACATGGGATTGGAATGAGTCAGACCGGAGCAAATGAAATGGCAAAAAAAGGAAAGAAGCACATTATTTCCTCCAAGTTTGAGCATCACGCTGTTCTCCATAGCTTAGATGCTTTGAAGAAGGAAGGCTTTGAAATCACCCTGTTGGACGTTTACCACGATGGTCTGGTGCGTGTAGAGGA
>ERZ772901.2709-NODE-2709-length-10748-cov-2.817077_pt1 | contig 10748 bp, 6 predicted proteins | sample MGYA00512123_ERZ772901 | MGnify/ENA primary metagenome ERZ772901 (study PRJEB29015, sample SAMEA2737711) | human gut metagenome | biome: human gut; feature: human-associated habitat; material: faeces | place: China | collected 2012 ...
TATTGCTCGCACCGGTAAGAAGCTCACCGTTGAGTGCCTCGCTGACTACAACGAAACGAGCCAAGACTACACATGTCTGCATACACCGCCTCAGACGTGCCACGTCGGAGAAAAACTTCAAATCCAAAGCACCTATCAATATCGCTGTAAAACTCAGCAGTTTGAACAAAACACTTATCGATGCAATCGATATCTGGAAGTGGTCGGATACTCAGGATGCGAAATCGGCAAGTTCTTTGAAGCTCAGTCCGAGACTTCGTCTTCGCTTGGCAAAGACGCCTGCAACGGAGGGGACGTTATTGAACTTAAATATCAATGTTCTAATGATCTGATCCCCAGACTTCGCATAGAAACCAACGTTAAAAATTCCGCTAACTTCGGTTTTGAGATACAGGCGGCCGACTTTCAGAACGAACATTACTTCTCGAACTGCAAAGGCGTCTGGACCGGACAAACCCGCTGCATCGGAGTCAACTGCACCGTCGATATCAAGATGGACATCTATACCCGTCCGGGTGAATGGGATTACTCCGGTTCCATCCAAAAGCGTTTTTCTTTCCAGAAAAACGTCAACGACATTTCCTTAGACAAGTGGCGCACCACCTGCGTCAGCGATGACGGCAAAGTCGTGGAGTTCGAATCATGATCCGTCTTCCTTTAATCATCCTTTTGTCCTCCCTGACCGTCCTGTCTTCTGCGCCTGTCCGTGGCGCCTGCACGGACGGCCCCGAAGTCTGTGTCGACGGTCCCGGCTCCAAGTTTATTAATGGCGTTGAGGTCTGGCGCGAATGCTGGAACTATCAAACCACGCGTCACTGCACTTCAAGCTCGACTGTCGATTATTGTTCCGGCCTAAAACAAACACCGGGTTGTCGTCAAACAAAAGCAGAGTGTCTGAGTTACAGCCTGACCGGTACCTGTATGTCTTGGAACAGTACTTATATCTGTTCCGAAGAAGCAAAAGAAACTGAAAACATCGAAATCCTCGATGCTTCTCATACCGTTATATCCGGAACGGATACGACGACTTGTTCAAGTTTCTTAGACAATCCCGACTGCTATATCGCAGAAGAGAAATGTATCGAAGGTCCTGAGACACGAATCATTAACGGCGTAGCCGTTTATAAAGAGTGCTGGAAGAAAGAACTCGCTTTTGCCTGCACTGCTCCCGGCGCCTCCAACAGCTGCCAAATCCTCGCCTCTAAAGGCTGTCAGCCCATAGGAGAAAAAGTTTGCGAGCGAGTCGGTGCCGACGGTTCCTGTGCGCAGTATTCGCAGAAGTTCCACTGCGTTAATACCGATCCGATTGAAGGCGATGACATCACGCCGGAAGGCACACCGGCTAAACCGGGCTTTGATCTTCTTGCCTGTAAAACAGCTACGGAAGGCATGACCTGTAAAGCCTCCGGTTACTCCTGTATGCAGACCAACGATAAAGGCGAATGCATTCAGCGCAAATACATCTATAACTGCACCAAATCCCTAAACGAAAACGCTTGCGAAGCCTTAGAAAAGCTTCCCGAATGCGAAATCCGTAAATCCACTTGTATTGAACGTGACGGCCCGAAGTGTCTGGTTTACAAAAAAGAGATCTTCTGTAAAGGCGACTCAGAAATCTCCGCACCCGGCGCCGACATCATTGATTCAAACATTGTCATCGGGTCCATTGAACCCTCGGACACTTGTCTTCCGCTTAAAGATAATCCGGCCTGTACGGTGCTTCGAACGGAATGCGTTGAAGGCCCGGCAGAAAAGATCATCAACGGCGTACCCGTCTATAAAGACTGCTGGAAGTACGAACATGTCTATGTCTGCGGTGCCTCAGGCGACGGCTCGGAAGAAACCAAGAACGACTGCGGAAAGTTCGAAGCCGATAAAGACTGCGTCAAAGTCTCTTCCGAATGCATTGCCGTAGATGACCAAGGTAAATGCTTAACGACCGCACACACCTACCGCTGTGTAGAAAAAGAAGGCTCCGCCGTCACGGAAACCATCTGCCGCCCCGCAGAATGCTTGGACGGCATCTGCGATGGATCCGGTGATCCGGCAGATTCCGATTTCTCCAAAGTGATCACAATGCTCGAGACCGCTCGCCAAGGCGCCCTTTACGGCGACTACGACAACGGCCGCTTCTTTAACGGCGAAGTCGATGAATGCTCTAAGAAAGTCTTAGGTTTCTCCTGCTGTGACACCAAAGTCAAAGCCGGAACCGCCAATTCGTCCGCATTCGGCAAAGCGATGAGCTTTGCCGGAGACGTCACCGTAGAGACCGTCAAATACATCGGCAGTCCTTACGTTTATGATGTCTTGTCAGCTTCTGACGCCACCTCGGGCATTTTGAACATGCTCTACGGCGATGCCACGAGCGGCATCTACAACCCGTCGCTCTCTTTCTACGGTTTCGGAATGACGCTCCAAGGCGGCCAAATGTATTTCACGTTTGACCCGACCTCCTTTGCAATGTCCGTTGCAGTCCAAATCGCATTGGACTATCTGCAGTGCGAACCCAAAGAGCAAACCTTAATGCTCAAGAAAGGCCAGAAACTCTGCCACTACGTCGGAACCTACTGCTCTAAGAAAGTCGTCACCTGCGTCGAAAGAAAAGAAAGCTACTGCTGCTACAACTCGCCGCTTGCCCGCATTCTTCAGGAACAAGGCCGTCCTCAGTTGGGCAAAGGCTGGGGCTCTGCTCAAAATCCTCAGTGTGAAGGCTTCACCCAAGACGAACTCGAACGCCTGGATTTTGATGCGATGGACTTGTCTGAATTCGAAGCCTTAATCGTCCAAAAGAACGAACTTGATTCCGCGGCAGCCAAAGATCGAGGAACCGCTCATACCAAGAATTTGGTCGATAAAGACTTAGGCGCTTACGTGCCGCCCTCCGTCGGTTCTTCTCATGTCGTCGATCCCAGCTTCACGGGTACGCCGACCGCGCCCAACCGTCCGTCATCGCCTAAAGCGCCCTCTAAGAATCTTAAAAACTAACTTTCAATTATGTGCAAAAGACCACAAAATCTTTGTCTGCTTTTATCGCTTGCTTTAACGCTCACGACGCCCGCGTCGCTTGCCGCTTCCTTTTGGGATGAAGACGTCTGGAACTCGGATGACCGCGGTTTTCTTTACTATCCGCCGGAAGAATTAAAGAAGAAAGCGCCGGATCCGAATGCGCCTAAAGATCTCTCTTTAATCCTAAGCGCGGCGGAACTCAGAGCTGAATACACCAAACGATTAGAGAACGCGACCTTTCTTCCGACGGAAGCCAACGTCTTAGCCTTCCAAGAGGTCAACCATTTCGTTCAAGAAAAAGCCGCTCTCTTTACAGATATGAACCGCCGCGTTTCTTGGCAGAACCCGCAGTTTGATTTCTCAACCCTTAATCCGGCTGCTAACTTTGCTCAAGTCTCTTTAAAGGAAGACAGAAACCAAACCCGCAAGGAACAGATTCCTCAGATCGCTCAAGACTGGGGCCTGATGTACTTCTATCGCTCCGACTGCCGCTTCTGTGCTTTGCAGTCTCCGTTGGTCAAGCAGCTCAAAGATACCTTTGGCTTTGAGGTGCTTGCAGTATCCCTTGACGGCTCCCCTAATGATCATTTCCCGGATGCGCTCCCCGACAACGGCGTCTCCAAGCTTTTAACGAACGGCTTAGGCCTCGATCGTGTACCCGCCCTCTTCATGGTTAAACGCGATCAATCCGCCTCTTACTTAGTTTCTTCCGGTGTGCTTTCGCTCGAAGACATGCTAAGCCGCATCCAGACGCTCGTCTTAAGCAAGCCCGGAGAATCGCTTTTCGGCGGCGCACAAGTCGCAAACTCTGTGCAAAAGACCACAAATTTTTCTGCCCCTGACGCCCTTTCCGCGACTCCCTCAACAACGCTTGCCGCCCATCCGTCCCTTTAATCCTCTTCAGCCATGAACCATAAATTCACAAAACTCTTCTCAGCTTTGGCCCTGAGCACCTGTCTCTTCACTGCAGACGCTCCCGCAGGCTTCATGAAAGACTTCTATTCTGCCGCAGGTTCTTATCAAGGCAATGTCACACCGGCAGGTGTCTATCAGTCTTCCGGCATGAATACCGTCACAGGCGGAGGATTTGTCTACCGAGCTCCGCGCAAAGACTTCAATGCGTTTTACTTCACGCCGCCTTCTCTGTCTGCCGGCTGCGGAGGCATTGACTTATTTTTTGGCGCCTTCGGTATCCCTTCCCGAGAAGAGTTCGTCGCTTTCCTGCGCAACATCGGCACTGCACTCCCCGGCTTAGCTTTCCAGCTTGCCCTCCAGTCTTTAGCGCCGGATCTCAATGAACAAGTCACAAGCTTCCGTGACATGATCCGTCAGTACACCAATATGTTCCAAGACTCCTGCACCTCCGCGCAAAACCTCTTGAAGATGAGCGGCGCAGAACAATGGATTCAAAAGACAGGCTTTGATGCCCGCAATGCTTTGCGTGCCTCAGGTATTGTTTCTGATGCTTCGGAAGCCGATGCAAAGACCCGCACGGACGGCGCCGCCGTTCTGGATTACGCGCCGACCCGTAAAGATTCCGGCGGAAATGTGGTCGATGCGCCGGAGTTAAATCTCACTTGGTCCCTGCTCTCCGGCGGCAGCTTTAATGCTTCTTACAGCAAAGAGCTCAAAGAACTCATGATGACGCTCGTGGGCACCGTCATTTATGTTCGAGAAGGCAGCGGCAAAGACACCGTCACCCGCGCCATTCCGATTGCCGGACAGGACTTAGTGGGTTTCCTTTTCGGACGCCCCGACACCCAAGTCTTAGAGAGTGAAGCTTTCCGGCTCCGCTGTGTCGAAGAAGACGGAGATGATCGCTGCTTGACTGTTAAAAAGACAACGCTCGATGAAGTTAACCTTCCCTATGAATTCATGAAGGCAGCATCAAACTACAGAAACTCCATCCTGCGCCGCGACCCAAATCTTGTCTCCGAAGCCGACATGCTGCTTTTAGCTTCGTCTTCCACCATCCCTTTAATCCGTCTGATCAATGCCACCGCTTCTCATCGTTACTTAGGTTTCTCTCAAGACATCATGCGCATCTACGTCGAAGCTGCCGCTTTTGAAGCCGTCATACGAGCCATGGATCGTCTGTCTTTAGACATCAAGGCCGCAGCTTCCGCCTCTTCCGCTTCTCAGACCGGCGTCATTGCTGCCGAACACCTAAAGGTCATTGAGGCAAGAATTGATGAAGTCCGTAAAGACATTGCATCGCGCAGCGATGCGGTCTTTCAGCAGATGAGCCGAGCCCACTCTTTCATTACGCAGATTGAACACTTGGAAAGAAGTGTCAAAGGCGCTTTAGCCGCAGACTTAGCGGCCAACCTTTCCTTCGGAGAAAACCTCTAATGGTGATGGACTATTACGCTTACTGGAACGGAGGCCAAATCCGAGACTTATTTGAAGCCTTGGTTTCGATTTGCTCAGGAAGTTCCTATGAAGGCCTGCTTAAAACAGCGGTACTTGCCGGTTTTCTTGTGACGCTTACCGGCGCCCTTCTGAAGTGGCAGGGATTAGCTTCAAAGGTTTATCTTTTTGCCGCTGTCCTGTTCTACTCTGTAATGCTCGTCCCTAAAGTGGATGTCGCCATTCATGACGAACGAAGCGCCGATGTTTATGTCGTAAGCAACGTCCCCTTCGGCGTCGGATTCTTTGCGTCCGCCACTTCTAAAATCGGACACTTTCTCACCGAAAGTTTCGAAACCGCCTTTTCTCTGCCGGACGCCGAGCGCTTCTCCAAGTTCGGCTTGGTCTATCCTCAGCGTGCCTTAAATAGTCTCTTGGCCGCCGGCCCGGTAACACCGGAGGGCAGAGCCCTAACCGATCGAGTCATTGCCGACTGCATCGGCCCCGAGCTTTTGGATCATCCCGATAAAGCCGCTGAGCTTAGCCACTCAGGCAACATTTGGGCCACGATTTCCGCAGACGGCTGGATCAATCCGGCTCGCTCTTCCGTCTCTTCCGACGGCACCGTCCAAAGATGCGATCAGGCCCTCCAAAGTCTGGATCAGTACCTCAATACCGTCGAACTAGACTTCTTGTCTAAGCGCCTCGGTACCGTCTTAGTGCCGGAAAGAATTGATCCCGCAGACGTCATTCGCCGCACGCTTCCCCAAAGCGAAGCGCTGCTGGGTATGTCTCGTTCCCTGGAACAGAGTCTCAAGCATTCAGTCATGCTCACCGCTCTTCCTCGCGGTATGGCGTCCATCGCCGCGCAGGCCGGCGCTCCGCTGGATCTCGCCGCAAAATATTCCGCTTCTCAAGCCAATCTCACGTCCGAAATTAATTACCGTACGTTGGCGCGTTTAGCAGAACACAGTCTCCCTAAAATCCGCAACTGCGTTGAATTCATCGTCATTGCCGCCTTCCCCTTAATGCTCCTTTTGATGGTGGCCGCGGGAAGCGCTGCCGGCGCGGTTTTTAGGTCGTTTTTCGTGTTGCTGATTTGGTTCCAGCTGTGGGCGCCGCTCCTCTCGGTCGCTAACTATCTGATGATTTCCGTAGACGCCAATCCGATGAATCGTATTGCAGCAGAATTCGGCGGAAGTACCTTGCTGGCAGCCGGAATCATTCGTGAGGCTGGCGCTACTTCTCAAGCCATTGCCGGAAGCATCATGCTTTTGATCCCTGTGATTGCCTTTGCACTTGCCAAAGGCAGCGATATGGCATTTGTCTCTATGGCAACAGGTTTAATGGCGCCTGCTCAAGGCGCTTCTTCCGGCGCCTCCGCTCAAACCGCTGCCGGAAACTTCAATGCCGGGAACGTCTCCATGGGAAATACATCCATGAACTCGGCTTCCGCAAATAAATCCGATCTTTCTTCCTCTTGGAGTGATCCTTATGCTTCTAAATCTCAGACAGCTTATGGCTCCGTCACGAGAGATGAGACCGGAACCGTAACAGGAATGGCTCGAACTTCCATTGATCTCGGTGTTACTTCTTCCGGTGCATTAACGCATAGCCGCACGACAGGAACTGCCTCCTCTTCCGCAACAACTTTGACTGCTTCTGAGAGTCAGGCCCTTTCTCTCTCATCGGCTGCCTCTTCTTCAAATGCAGTTAGTCGAGAATTTGCTCGAGCAATGAGCCAAGGATTGTCCGAACGCCTGAGTGCCGGTCAGTCAACAGCCGGTTCGTCTTCATCTTCTTATTCGAAGAGTTCAGGAGAATCTTCAACCGTATCCAGAGGCTTATCTAATTCCGAGAACTTGTCATTCACGAGCGGCGCAAAACTTCAAGCCGGAGGCGGTGAAGCTCAGTTCTCAACAGATGCTGCGAAGGAAACGGCCAAAGATGCCAAGGCAGCTTCTTCAGCTTCGCCTGAGGCTCTAAACCTAGCCGCCGCTCAAAGTCCGGCTTTACTGGGAGCCGTACCGACGCAGGTCAAAGATTCCGAAAGAAAACCTGTTGCACGTCATGTGCAAAATGCGATGTCCCATCTTCTCGGAGCCGCAGAGGCAGCCGGAATGGGAATCGGCCTGGAAGCAAAAACCGCCCAGCAGTACGTAGACACTGCAACAGGTGCTCAAAACGCCGCGACCCAGCATCAAAAAGCTGAGGCCTACCATGCCCTCAAGAGTACGGCAAAAGAAATTGCCGCCGCGACTTCAAATGATGAGATGCGCCGTGCTGCTGAAAACTTCTCGGCTGCTTTGGATAAAGCCTATCGCACCTCTAATGATCAGAGCCGAATGCTGTCTGAGACGTTCTCTGCTTCTCGATCTCAGTCAGAGAGCCTAAGCGGAACGAATCAAACTGCCGTCAACAACGACATCTTGGTTATGCAGAAATTACTGTCTTCAGACAACTTATCTGCGGAATCTCACCTTAAAGCTCTCTTTGATTCTTCAGATAAACGAGAGTATTTAGGCGCATCAGCTGCCGCAGATTCTTACGACCGCGCTGCAGATGTCCGACATTTAGGTCCCGGACAAATACAAGTAACCGGTCTTGAACAAAACGCTCTTAAACGTCATGGAGATAACTCCTTATTAGCTATGCAGCGCAAGGGAGAAGAATTGATCGGAAAACAAGCAGGTTCTTTCAAAGACAAAACCGAGGACGTATCTCTCCTGTCGACCTCGTTAAACGAGGAATTGAAAGATTTCAACAGGAAATTTGATGAACAGGAAGAAACAAACGCAGTGGGACTTATGAACCAAGGTGCGATGACTGAGCTAAGACGAGATCGTATTGATGATGCCTCTGTTAACTATCTGAACGAACAAAGGGGCATTAGCACAATCCTCCTTAATTCTCTTGCCGGAGGACTCGGTTACAAAAAACCGATGATTGAAAACGAAAAAGACGTCCACAAATAATGGGCTTCTGAAATTCTCTCAGTAACAAAGGAAGATGGCTGGCAATGATAACTGCCTGCCATCGTAGTCAATTCATTCCTTGGGCAAATATAAATATTGAGTTACTTAACCCCTTAATAGTTATTTGTATTCTCGAACGCTAGCAGAAGATAAAATTCTATAGAATTAAATAAAATTAAATAAAGTGAAATAAACAACTCTTTGTTTTTAAATATTTAAATATTCTATCGAAAATCCAAACGCGGAAACAAAGAAAATAAAATGAAATGACCTATCCCAAACTAGCAAGAATTTCACCACTCATAGGATAAACATGGGCTATAGAGTCATTATGGTTTTGGATTTGTGACTACCAAGATGTCCACAAACTCAAAAATTTTCTTTTCACCATTAGAAGCAATGATCAGAGAACTTCCTTGTCTTATGCCTTGAAACTCAAATGAGCCTTTCGTCGCTAAGAAGGTCTTTAACTCTTCAAATTTTTCTGGCTTGCCATCTTTTCCTGGGTAACGCACTCTGATTGTGACTTCATCGCCATCCTGAATGATAGGGCCTGTTCCTTGAGCTGTAATCAGGACACGCCTCTCATCGTCTGAACTAATTTGTTTCCATCCTGACTCTGGCTTGTCTAATTGATTACAAACCTTCCGCAAAGCAGTACGAGTGTTGCTTTCTATTTCTTTTTTACGGACTTCCTGAGCGTTAATTTTTTCTTTGATTCCGGAGTAGACGCAGAGTACGTAGGGAAACTGAATATTAATCTCATAGTTTGTGTCGCAATACTGAGCAGCAAAATCCAGAAGATATTTTCCATGTACGAGGCCCTGCTGCTGGTAATACAAAGAATTACCTCGGCGGCAAGCAGTGACTTCCGAAGGCGAATTAACAAGGCAAAGCCGCTGAGCTTTCTCAGCACTTATCGCTTCTTGTGCAAAGAAGACCGAAAACGCAATCCCTAAAGCTACACCGATACTTGGAAAAACGGTCATTTTCATAACTCACCCTTAGAAATACTCTTTCCTTAGCCATTCTTTGAAAAAATCATCGTCAATACGTATCCCGCTGGCATCCTTATAAAGAATGCCTTGCCCAAGCAAAGCTCGAGCTGACGATTGCACACTGCTAACCGAAGCCAAGCTATGCCTATTTACAAACTCTGAAGACGACGGGTTTTCGACGGAACCGTCCTTGGCAACGGCAAAAACCAAACACTTTTGGTTGAAGCTTAGTCTCGAAAGAGCCTCTTTATAGAAAACAGAATATTCGTCAACGATGGAATTAATGACGTTGTCCAACATTTCATTCGTAACAGAACCGTTCTTAGGTGTTTCTACAAAAAGTCTATTCAAAACCAAGTGAATCGGTCCAGTGCAGCCGGAAAATTTTGAGTAGATGCTTTCGAAGATCTCAGCAGAAATCCTTTTACCTGCTTCTTGAAACTTACTTCTTGCAAAAGAACAATATTCACTTAGCTCAATGGGTTCCAAGCGGATTCGCTCTGCGCTCCTGAAGACAACACTCGTCTCTTCTAGAAACCTTTCAGAAACACCTTGTGAATCGCACAGTGAAAAAATCATTCGAACGCTCGTATGGCTTTCGATTATCTTTCCTAATGCTCCTGCTCCATCGACATCTCTGAAGGATGCCAGCTTTTCAAAACCGTCAATTGCTAATACAAACTGCTTGTCAAAGCCTTCAAGAAATGAGAAGGATTCCTCAATTATCTTTTCCGGCTCTCGTATCCAACCCAAGTTAAAAGAAGGTAATATAGCCTTAGAGGCCGGGTCAATTGTCATGCTCAACCCGAGTCTACGACAGAGGCCGGCAAGCTTTTCTATACTTCGATGATCACTTCTTAGTGACCTGAAAATACCGTTAATCAGGATAAAAGCAAATTCTTTGCGACTTCCGCAAACACTAGCATCGACACACTGACACTCGAATTCTTCTTTGAAGCTGGCTTTGCAAAAGACGTGTTCGATCAAGAGAGTTCTGCCTAATTCTCTTTCCGAATAAAGGACAACATTCCTGCCTTCACGAATGCAATTCTCAAGGGCATTAGCCTCCTTTAATCGACCACAAAAGTATTCCTGAGAAACATAGGCGCCAACAACAAAGGGATTCCGCATCTTATTTATTTTTCAATTATTTAAAATTCAATAATCTGATTTTAAATGATCAGATTACTCTCTTGTTGTGTTCAGAGTTTCACTTTATAGGAACACAAGGACGCTGGCCGATATTTTGTGTCTAGGAACTGGCGCTTTTTTGAACACAAAGCAACTAGAAAATGCTTTTGTGTTTAAAAAATAGCGTCTTCTTGAACACAACGCAGTCAGAAAGGACCTTTGTGTTTAGAAAATGGCCTTTTTCTAAACACAAAGCTAAAAATCCCGACCTTTTGGGCCGTTGTGTATG
>ERZ772901.2711-NODE-2711-length-10745-cov-2.119177_pt1 | contig 10745 bp, 9 predicted proteins | sample MGYA00512123_ERZ772901 | MGnify/ENA primary metagenome ERZ772901 (study PRJEB29015, sample SAMEA2737711) | human gut metagenome | biome: human gut; feature: human-associated habitat; material: faeces | place: China | collected 2012 ...
ATACTTGCGATGCCTTTAAGTAAACTTATCGGACTTGAACTTTTAAAGCTTCATCAGGAAAACGATCAGCTTCTTTCAAATATAGAAGAATACAACAACATACTTGGAAATATAGCTGAATTGCACAAAGTAATAAAGAAAAGGCTTAAAAATTATAAAAAACAGTTTGGCAGAGGAAGACGCACAATACTCACAAATATGGACGCAGGAAAATATGTCGAGGAAGTAAAAGAAGAAGACCTCTATGTACTTATCGACAGATTTGGTTATTGCAAATCGGTGGACGAGTCAAGTTATTCGAGAATATCGGCTGAATCATTAAACGAATATACGCACAAGCTACAGATAAGAAATACTGACAAACTCTGTGTATTCACGAAAAACGGATTTATGCATCAGATAAAAATGTCAGCGGTACCAAAAGGAAGAAACAGGGATAAGGGTGTGCTTATCCAGTCTTTATGCAAACTTGGAAATGACGAAGTGCTTATATATATAGCATTTGAAGACCTGTTTAACTCACAGCTTTTATTTGCTACAAAAAACGGACTTGTAAAACTTGTATCTGGAATAGAGTTTGAAACGATACGCTCAACTATAAATGCAACAAAGCTCGATGATGGAGACGAACTTATAGCAGTCAGACCGCTAAGCGATGAAGAATCCATCTCAGAAGACAGCAGTGTTGTCATAATAACACACAAAGAAGCATCACTGAGATTCCCGCTCTCACAGGTAAATGAACTCAAAAAAGCCAGCAAGGGAGTAAAAGGAATAACTATGGCAGCAGATGATTATGCGTGGTATGCGGAGGTTATCTCAAAAGAAACTGAGACGATTGAGCATGACGGAAAGAAATTTTCGGCAAAGAAGATAAAAATACGAAAAAGGAATGACAAGGCATCGAGGTCGAAGATAAGGGAGTAAAAACTTGTAAAAAGCAGTTATTGTTAGTATAATCATTAGTAACATATATAAGGGGGTGTTACCATGACTAAATTATATGAAGAAGCAACACAACTTTTGAAAGATATGGGGGACGATGATATAATTCAGGTTGTTCAGTATATAAGAATGATAAAGTTATCTAAAAACAATGACAAAAATAAATCAATGAAAGCATTTGAAAAACTGCAGTCTTTCAGAGGAAGTCTTCCGAAGGATTTTGATTATGAAAGTGTGCTTAATGAAGAAAGAGAAAAAAAGTATGGTAATATTAGTTGATACAAATATTATTCTTGATGTACTGGAAGAAAGAGAAAATTTTGTGGAACAATCGTCAAAGATATTGGAAATGTGTGCACAGAAAATAATAAAAGGTTATATAGCATTTCATTCGGTTTCTAATATATTTTTTATATTGAGGAAAAAATATTCAAAATCAGATAGAAGGGAATTATTAAAAATAATATTAGATATTCTTGAAGTTACGGGGGCGAGTCATTCGCAGGTAAGACAAGCTGTTGAGAAAGAGTATTTTGATGATTTTGAAGATTGTTTGCAGGATGAATGTGCAAAAGCTGTGAAAGCAGATTATATTATAACAAGGAATAAAACAGATTTTAGTTTTTCTGATACAAAAGCCGTAACTCCAGAAGAATTCCTTGAAGTATATTGGGAGTAAAATTTCTCTGGTTAGGGTATTGAAACCTAAATTGATTTTTGATACCATAGGAAAAGATACATTATATTAACAAGTCTATAAATTTTATACTGGCAGATGTAAATGTATCAGGCAGAACAAAAATGACCTTGGAATATACCAAAGCAGATACGGGGCGAAAACAAATGACTCAGAAATCTGCTTTAAGAAAGGACGACACAACATGAAAAAGACACCATTTGTAACAAAAGAACAGATTGAAGAAATAGCAAAAACATACCCTACACCTTTTCACATCTACGATGAAAAGGGCATCAGAGAAAATGCACGCAGACTTAAAAAGGCATTCTCATGGAACAAAGGTTATCGTGAGTATTTTGCGGTAAAGGCAACTCCAAACCCATTTATCTTAAAACTTCTCCAGGAAGAGGGATGCGGTGTTGATTGTTCATCACTCACGGAGCTTATGATGTCAGAGGCTTGCGGCTTTAAGAATGACGATATAATGTTTTCATCAAATGTTACACCGGCAGCTGAGTACAAAAAAGCAAAAGAACTCGGTGCATATATAAACCTTGATGATATTACACATATAGATTTTCTTGACGAAGTTGCAGGAATCCCTGAGACTATCTGCTGTCGTTACAATCCGGGCGGAGTGTTCAAGATGGGAACAGACATCATGGACAACCCTGGAGATGCCAAGTATGGCATGACAAAAGAGCAGATGATAGAAGCTTTCAAGAGACTTAAATCAATGGGAGCAAAATATTTCGGAATACATTCATTCCTTGCCAGCAACACAGTAAGCAATGATTACTATCCTACACTTGCAGGAATCCTCTTTGAACTCGCTGTAGAGCTTAAAGAAAAGACAGGAGTTGAGATTAAGTTCATCAACCTCTCCGGTGGTGTCGGAATCCCTTATACAGAGGATAAAGAGCCAAACGATATAGCAATTATCGGTGAGGGTGTACACAAGAAATTTGATGAGATAATGGTACCGGCAGGAATGGGAGATGTGGCAATATTTACAGAGCTTGGGCGTTTCATGCTCGCACCATATGGCGGACTCGTAACAAAAGCAATTCATGAAAAACATATATACAAAGAGTATATTGGAGTTGATGCCTGTGCGGTAAACCTTATGCGTCCTGCAATGTACGGTGCATATCACCACATCACGGTACTCGGCAAAGAAAATGAGCCATGTGACCACAAATACGATGTAACAGGTTCACTCTGTGAAAACAATGATAAATTTGCCATTGACCGTATGCTTCCAAAGATTGACATGGGAGATTATCTCTTTATACATGATGCAGGAGCACACGGATTTGCGATGGGCTACAACTACAACGGTAAATTAAAATCAGCAGAACTTCTCCTCAAAGAGGACGGAAGTGTTCAGATGATAAGACGTGCTGAGACACCAAAGGATTACTTTGCAACATTTGATTTCTGCGACATACTCAAAGATGTTAAATATTAAAAAATAGGAAAATGTTATGCGATACAATATGCGGACTTAAGTATTGACAATTATTAAACTGTTGCGGATTTGTTCAAATTGCATAAAAAGAAAAAAAGACACCGGTAAAATTTGGCGGTGTCTTTTTGAATTATATCTGAATACAGGTAAAGTTTTTTTTACTTAAGGTCGATAAATAGTATGAAAATGAAATTTACACATATTATCTGTGGTGAAAATACAGATAATATGTTGTGGAATCTTTAAATCACAAGTTTTGATTAGGTGGTGATAATATGAGGATAGATGCATTAAATCAGGTAAGTCAGTTATACCAGACGAGCAAACCTAAAAAAGTATTAAAGAACAAAGAAAACGATACATCAGACAAATTTGAAATATCGCAGTCAGCAAAGGATTACCAGACAGCAAAGGCAGCAGTAAAAACTTCTTCCGATATCAGGGAGGACAAAGTGGCTGAATTAAAAGAAGCTGTTACGAGTGGTGCTTACAATGTATCAGCGGCAGAAATTGCAGACAAGATGGTAGGTAAATACTTCGATTCGATTTTTTAGAGTAAGCCGTTGGCAATGGATGCCCCGGTATGAAAAAAGAGGAAAAAGATTTGGCTAGTTTAATGGATGAACTCCTTGAGGTTTTATCAGAGGAGAGAGATATTTATGAAGAGCTTGCACCAATATCGGAGAAAAAAACGCAGGTGCTTATAAAAGAGGATTTAAAAGAGCTCAAAAAGATTACTGACAAAGAGCAGTTACTTGTTGACAAAGTAAGTATTGTTGACAGGAAAAGGGAAAAAGTCATTCAGAATATAAGCGTTGTTTTAAATAAGGATTCAAAGGAATTGGATCTTGCCACACTTGGCAATATATTATGTAAGCAGCCGGATGAGCGTAAAAAGCTCAATATGCTTCATGACTCGCTGAGACAGGTTATGAACAGGCTGGTGATTGCCAATCAGAAAAATAAAGAACTTATAGAAAATTCCCTAGAAATGATAGAGTTCAATATGAACTATATTAAAAGCACAAGGATGTCGCCGGGAAATAACAATTATAATCGCAATGCCGCTACAAGCTACACAGATTCAAGCAGAGGCGGATTTGATGCAAAACAGTAGTTCTTACGGAGTATATTCTTAAAGATGCATGGTTTTAAAAACTATGCATTAGGAGTGTACAGCGTATAGCTATAAGCATCTGATAAGATTATGATTATACGGTGTACATTCTTTTTTTAATTTAAACTATAAAAGGTGCTCTCAAAATTCTTCGTTCAGAAGATACCGGGAGTGGATTAAAGAGTATGGAGGAAAAAGATGAGCTTATTCGCAAGTTTACAAAACGGGGTTTCCGGATTAAATGCTGCATCATCGGGTCTTAACACGACAGCACACAATCTTGCCAATACAAAGACAGCAGGATATACGAGGCAGCAGACAATCCAGAAGGATATGTATTATCAGACTTTCAAAGTATCAAATAATGGTGCTATGAAGATAGGAATGGGAACATATGTCGCAGATGTGCGTCAGATAAGAGATATGTTTCTTGATAAAGAGTACAGATTGCAGGTCAGCAGACAGACATTCTATGAAAAACAGGTTGAATGTGAGCAGGAAGTAGAGGACATCTTCGGTGAAAATGAGGGTGTAGAGTTTAGAAACTCAATGGAAAGTATGTTGGAAGCTATTCAGAACCTGTCAACAAATCCTGAAAGTGTAGTAAACAGACAGCTTTTTATAGCACAGTGCGAATCATTTATAGAAACAGCAAAAAATGCTTATACAGCCATTACAAAGTATCAAAGCGGATTGAATACGGAAGTGGCGAAACAGGTAAAAGAAGTAAATGATATAGCAGACAAGATAGCAGCATTAAATAAGACGATAGCTGAAAAGGAGGCATCCGGTGTTGAAAATGCCAATGATTACCGTGATCAGCGAAATCTTCTCATGGATGAACTTGCAAAATATACATACTATACCTACAACGAAGATATAGATGGCAAAGTTCAGATATATATAAACAATGCACCACTGGTTATAGAGACAAAGGCATTTCATATGAAAACGGAAAGTGCCACACAGACAGGTCTTTATAATGTTGTATGGGAAAGTAATGGTTTCGGAGATGTCTACAAGCAGGATGAAGCGTATTCGACAGCTAAAAAGACAGATACAGGTACACTTTACGGAATACTTACGGCAAGAGGAAATAAAAATGCAGTTTACAGTGATGTTCCACAGCAGCCCAATCCAAATGATAAAAAGTATCTGAATGCGGATGGTTCGTTCAATCAGACATTATATGATACAGATTATGGCAAATATAAAGACAAGGTTGAGCTTTACAACAACACTATAGGAAATTCAATACTTACACAGGCAGAAGCACAGTTTGACCTTCTTATAAATGGAGTTGTAACAATGTTAAATGATGTGTTCTGCCCAAATCTAAAGGATAAAAATGATGATGACAGGATTACGATAAAAAGTGCAGTTGAGGGTACAACAAAAGATGCAAACGGCAATGATATAACATTTAAGCTCGATACATCCAAAAAATATAAGCTGCTTGATGTAACGAATAGTCCGGTAGGAGCAGATGATGATGAAACTATCGGAACAGAGCTGTTTGTCAGAACAGGTATGTCAAGATATACAAAGATAACTCTTGACCATCAGGTTTATTCCGACAGCTGTGTAGATTCAGACGGAAATCCGCTGGGACTTGCAAAAGACAATGGCGATGGAACATATACATTATATGTTTACAATGAAGAAAATGTATCAATAGAACAAGACAAGACAGACGGCAAATATACATATAATTATCATGATGATAAAGACGGTTACACTGACAAGACAACAATGTACACTATCACAAATCTTCAGATAAATCCTGACATACTTGCTGATTATTCGCTTTTGCCGGTAAAGGAAAATTCAACCGGAGGAGATTCAGGTGCATATGCACAGGATATATATCAGAAAATTCTCACGGCATGGAAGTCAGATTTTGCAGTGCTTGACCCAAATACCGAAACTTCATATACATTTGATGAATATTACAATGAAATGATAGGAAACTTTGGTACAAGAGGAAGTGTATGGCAGACGATAGTAGATAATCAGGAAAAAGAAGTACAACAGGATGAGGAAAAGCGTCAGCAGATAGCCGGTGTATCAACGGACGAAGAACTTGCAAGCCTTTTGACTTACCAGCACGCGTACAACGCAGCGTCGAGATATATAAATGTAGTAAATCAGATGCTTGAACATCTGCTTGAAAGACTCGGATAAAACATATAAATGTACTGTCAGTATCTTCTAAGAACGAATCTATCTCAGGATTTTTCCTTTAGAAGCTGCCGGGAGTACATATAAATTCAGGGGAGGAAAATATATGGCATCAACATTTTTTGGATTAAACATAGCTGTATCCGGAATGAACACATACAATGCCGTGTTAAATACAACAGCACACAACATATCCAATACTAAGACAAAAGGATATTCAAAGCAGGTGGTAAACCAGCAGGCAAAAAATGCATTGTCGCTCAGAACATCATTCGGAATGCAGGGTACCGGTGTTGAGGTTACTGAGATAGCAAATACAAGAGATTCTTATTATGACTATAAGTACAGAAAAAGTACAACAACATTTGGATATTATGATGCGGCAAAATATTATATGAGCAGCATAGAAGACTATTTATATGTAAAGGATGACAAGAGTGGAGGACTTTCAACATCGCTTGATTCATTCTTTAAATCACTTATAAATATGACGACTGATTCCACGGATACAACAAAGAGGGCAGAGGCAGCAGGTTATGCCGATTCACTTGGAGAGTATGCAAGGAAAATGTCAATGAATCTTCAGACACTTCAGAATGACATAAATACTGAGATAAGTTCTACGGTTAAGCAGATAAACGCATATGCAGAGCAGTTAGCTTCACTTACAAAGCAGATAAATTCGCTTGAAGTGTACGGAGGACAGGCAAACGATCTGCGCGACCAGAGAGCGAGGATACTTGATGAACTTTCGGCACTTGCCGATGTAGAAGTCACGGAAAAAGTTCCTGAGACAGGAAGCGGACTTCATCAGTACATAGTAGCACTCGGAGGTAATATCCTTGTAGACACATATTCATATAAAACAATATCTGTTGAAACATCTGCGACAAAAGACAATCAATGTGATATTCAGGGACTCTACGGACTTAAATGGAGTGACGGTCAGACATTTAATATAAGAAGTACGATACTTGGAGGAAAACTTCAGGCATTGTTTGAGATAAGAGATGGAAACAATGGTGAAAACTTTACTGCAAAGCTTACTGACAATGGCAACGGAACCTGCGTAGGCAAGGATGCAAAAGGAAAATCGACCATCACATTATCAGCAGAGTCGATAACGGGAGCTAACAACTGCGATCTTGCAAAACTCAGCATACCGGAGTCCAATGCCTGCCTTACGATAGGAGGCATAGATTATAAATATGATTCATTTGAAGTATCAGTGGCATTGGATGGAACATACACATACACATTTACATTGTCAGAAAATCTTGATGCAACATCGACTACTAACATAGAAAAAGCTTATAAAAAAGGTGATTCGGCATCAATAGGCGATTCGGTAGATTTCAGAGGAATACCTTATTATATGTCACAGCTCAATGAGTTTATAAGAACATTTTCGGCGAATGTAAATCAGCTTCAAAATGCAGGATATGATATGAACAATGACCATGGTGTAGATTTGTTTGTAGGACTTGACAGCAAGACAAACAAGCAGATGGATATGATTGAACTTATCAGAAACACAAAAGATGGTTATTACTATCTCAATGGAAGCAAAGTATTTTCATTCTCAGGAAATATAGATGACTCTACAGACCCGACGAAAATAACAGCAGGGGCAGATAAAAATGATGCAACACTTATAGATTACCTTAAAAACAATGAATATACGATAAAAAAGGATTCAGAAGAGGTTGTAAGCAAAAACGGCATAAAAGGAAAAATATACACACTTGTCAATAAAGACGGTGATGATACAGAGACAATATTTATACCGGATGATGCAAAAAACATATTCTCATTCAGCTCGTCTTCAACAGAGGATGCAAACGGAGATGTTCATTCATCATATTATGGAATTACGGCGGCACGCTTTCAGGCAAACAAGAATGTTGTAAAAGACGGAAGACTTATGGCAGCAGCTAAATATCCGCAGGAAAAAACCGGTTTATCAGAATCAGGAAACCTTGACAGACTTGTTGCATTGCAAAACGATCAGAATATATTTAAGCAGGGAACACCGACGGCATTCCTTCAGATAATGACTGCAACGATAGGTGTAGATTCTAGTAAAGTTGTCGCAGCAGCAACGAACTCACAAAATATACAGAAATCCATTGAAAACAGAAGACTTTCCGTGATGGGTGTAGACGAAGATGAAGAAGCACAAAACCTTGTTATCACGCAGAACCTGTTAAATGCACAGTACAGGGTTATTTCAGTTATGAATGAGGTGCTCGACAAGCTGATAAATGAGACTGGAGTATAAAACACCAAACCTGACGGTTTGGTGTAAGAAAATGCTTAACAGCATTTTCCGCAAAGAGGGAAATACCAGTTTATTGGTTTGGTGTAAGAGAATGTTTAAACAGCATTTTCCACAAACGGAGAAATATTAGTATAACGGTTTGGTGTAAGAAAATGCTAAAAAATTTTTTTTCTCAAGTTTAAAAGTATAAATTTAGCAGTTCAGTGTAAAAATGTCAGCCGATATTATAGGTGATAAAACAAGGGGGAATAACATGAGAGTTACAAATTCTATGATTTCAAATAGTGCTTCGGCACACATTACAAATGCGAAGAATAGTCTTTTAAAATATTCAGATCAGTACACAACACAGAAAAAGATACAGAGACCTTCTGATGATCCGACAGTTGCAGTTCGTTCTCTGAAACTTCGTACAACATATTCACAGCTTACACAGTATGCTGAGAAGAATGTTCAGGATGCCATGAGCTGGATGGACACGACAGAGACTGCCATGGAAAATATATCAAAGAAGTTTGACAGTATGAAATCATATTTCAACCAGGGTGCAAATGATTATCTCAAGGCAGATGACAGAAAATCAGTATTGACAACTTTACAGCAGTATGTAAAGTCAATCTTTGAGGATGAAGCAAACACGGACTATTCAGGAAGATATGTATTTACCGGATACCGTACTGACACATCACTTTTATTTGAAGAAAATACTGACAAGCTTTCATATCAGATAAAAGAAGATTTTTCATATGCTTCATTTGACAGCATCACGGTAGTAACAGGTGGTGCAAATTACAGTGATACAGTAACGGACGGTCAGACATATACAGATGCGACAGCAAAGACAAATAATATATATCAGTTAAGACTTTCTTACGATAATTGCTCAAAAGATGCATTTAATCAAACAGGTTCAAACGGTACAGGCATAGCAATTTCATTTACATATAAAGATGCGGCGGGAAAGACACAGACAGAGGTTTATGCAGCAGCAGGATATAAAGGAACACCGGCAGCATCCGGAAATATTATAACTCGTGCATCAACAGATACAAACGCATATGATGTAGGCGATGATGAGATGGTTTATCTCTACGATACCGGAGAGGTGCTCGTAGGCAAGACAAAATATGCGGATATACAGACAAAGCAGGCTGATTTCAGTGTAACATATGTAAAAAATGATTTTGAAAAAGGTGACATCAGACCGGAAATGTATTTTGAATGTACAGCATATGATTCAGTCAACAATAAGACAACAAAATATGCAGATCCAAGTAATCAGGAAATCCAGTATGAGATAAACTATAGTCAGAACATAACAGTAAATACGCAGGCAAAGGATGCGATAAGCACGGATATTTACAGAATGGTAGACTATATAGCCAAAACAGTAAAATATGTCGATGAAGTAGAAACAAAGCTTGAAGAAGTGGAAAAGATGATATCAAACACTACAGACAAAGACAAACTTGCAACATTAGAAAGTCTTAAGACATAACTCGAAACAGAAAAAGACCTCCGTGGAAAAGTAATGACGGAAGCTTTTGGTATGGGGCTTACGATGGTAGATGAAGCAGGTCAGAAAGTAAGTGTTGCAACATCAGAACTCGGTGCAAAATACAATAGAGCACAGCTGACATACAATAAACTTCTCGATGAACAGACAGATGCAGAAGATAAGCTTTCAGAAAATGAAGATGTAAGTCTTACGGATGTGTATATAAATCTTACACAGGCAGACAATCTTTATCAGGCATCACTCTCAGCAACGGCTAAGATACTTGGAAATTCACTTCTTAATTATATTTAGAATTTTAGGATGATATATAAATGGCAATGTTAATTATATTTAAAATTTTATGATGCCATATAGATATATCTGATGATTATATTTAAAAATTCAGAATAATCTGGATTGAAAATAAATAATAAATAAACGAAAATTATTTTATTAGAACAGATGGAAAGGATGCCGGATGTGATGAATAGAGGTTCATTACTTCCGGTATTCTAAATATGTACTCTTGGCATCTTCTCAAAACGAGTCATTTCGGCTGGATTTACGATATGC
>ERZ772901.2718-NODE-2718-length-10724-cov-7.516450_pt1 | contig 10724 bp, 9 predicted proteins | sample MGYA00512123_ERZ772901 | MGnify/ENA primary metagenome ERZ772901 (study PRJEB29015, sample SAMEA2737711) | human gut metagenome | biome: human gut; feature: human-associated habitat; material: faeces | place: China | collected 2012 ...
CATCGATGTTGTCCTCGATGATCCGAATATAGTCCATGGAAGCCCTCCTTTGCCTGCGGAGAATTTTCTCCGTCGCACTTTTTAATAGGGTGCCGGATAACGGTTTTTCGCTTTTCCGGTGCCGCCTTCCGTGGGTCGGAGAGATAGATCTCGTGGTGCAGGCGGACGTCGTTCAGGTCGTTTTCATACCCGTTTTCGCGCAGAAATGCGTCCATCTTCGCAACGGATTCCGGTTCATCGTCGAACGAGCCGAGGTGCAGGATCTGCACGCAAAGCCCCTCGTCGACGGCCAGAAATTCCGCTTTCGAGCAGTCGAGCTTTTTCTTCTTTGCTGCCGCCTCCACCGCCCAGTCGAAGTCCGCTTTCGTGACGAAATCCGGCAGGCGCAGGACAGAGATCCAGCGAAAATCCGATTTTCGCCCATAGTCGACCGTCTCCGTGTCCGGCATCTGCCAGAAGCCCTCGAGCGGCGGCACGACATAGTCGAAAAAGCCTTCGATCTCGTGTCCCGCGCGCTTGCTCATCTTGAGCGTGTAGGCCACGGCGTAAAGTACACCGATGGCGCGCTGATACGCGCCATTTTCCTCGTTTGGGTCACCCCGCCCGCGCACGGCGATATAGTTTGCGCGCGGCACGGTCACGATCTCCGGCTTTGCCTTCGGCAGGTAAAATTCCCTGTATTCTTTCTTGAAGTCAAAGGACATGGTCCTCTCCTTTTTCAGTCCAGTGGGATGTCCAGCACGTTCACACCGCGCTTGAAGGCGTATTCGATCGTCGAACGCGTCCCGCCGCGCGCGCCGTCGTTCACGGCGATCAGCAGGCTCGCATGGTCGACCATGTAGCGGTTGCGCCGCTGCCAGCCGGGGATGTAACCAACGCCTGCGATGCCTGCGTTCACGGTAGGATCTTCCACAACGGTCTGCATGGCAGCGTTCATCTGCTGCACCATGGTCTCATAGTCGCAGCGAGCTAAAATGTCGCGGTAGCGGGATTTTTGCGCTTCGCCCCAGCCGTCCGCCTGCGAGGGACACGGGATGGCCGCCTCGAGCGTGATGTGCGGGTATGTGCTTTTCAGCGCCAGCACGGTTTCGGCAAAGTAGAGGTCACAGCCCTCGGCCATGCCGCAGATGAAATGCTCCATTCCCTCGTGAATGGCGCTCTCCACCGCGGCGCGCAGCTTCGCCTTGAGGGCGATACAGCGAAGGTCGCTTTCATCTTCTCCCCACGGCAGCTTCCCCGGCCGGTGGCCGGTGAATGCGCAGGAACAGGGTCTCCCCCGCATGGACATCGCCTCCTCTCTCTTTGCCATTATAGAACATTCGTTCGTCTTTGTAAAGCATTTTCCCTCTTGACAAACCGAAAATTTGTCGTATACTCAAGTTATCAACTGAATCACTTGTCTTCGAGGCGGGGTGAAACTCCCCACCGGCGGTTACAGTCCGCAAGCGGTATTTTTTTATCGCACGAACCGGTGAAATTCCGGTACCGACGGTCACAGTCCGGATGAGAGAAGATGTGCTGCGCGATCTACCACGCAATTTTCACGCTCTTTTGCGTCATGCACCTTGGAAGACTTGTTCTTTCAGGGGAAATGACAAAAAGGAGTGTATTTTTATGTCCGAACCCAATGCCAGCGCCATCTCCACCCCCCGTGCGGTCAGCCGCACCCACAAGCTCACGGTGACCGCCATGCTCTCGACCGTCGCATTTTTGCTGATGTTCATCGAGTTCCCGATCCCCGCGCTCATCCCCGCGTTCGTCAAGCTCGATATCTCTGACCTTCCAGAGCTTCTGGCGGCGTTCTCGCTCGGCCCCATCTACGGCGTGATCGTCACGCTGCTCAAGAACGTGCTGTTCTCCGTGCTGCACGGTACGTCGTCCGCGTACGTCGGCGAGCTTTTCAACTTCATCATGGGCAGCGTGTTTTCCTTCACCGCGGGCTTCATCTATCAGAAGAAAAAGTCCCGCAAGAACGCGCTTATCGGCGCTCTCGTCGGCGCGCTGCTGATGGCGGTGCTGTCTGTGCCCCTCAACTATTTTGTGGTCTACCCCGCCTACGTTGTGTGCTATCACCTGCCGCTTGAAGCCATCATCGGCATGTATCAGGCCATCCGTCCCTCGACCAACGGCCTTCTTGAGTGCCTGATGGTCTTCAATATGCCGTTCACCTTTGTCAAAGGCATGCTCGATGTGGCGCTGTGCTTCCTCATCTACAAGCCGCTCTCCCCGCTGCTGCACAAATAATATCAGAAAGGAGCTGCACGTCCATGGCGCTCGACTGGGGCATTCTTCACTGGATCCAGAACAACATCTCCTGCCCGTTTCTCGACGCCGTGGTCCCAAAGCTCACGATGCTCGGCAACGCCGGCATCATCTGGATCCTCGCAGGCGTTCTCCTGCTGTGCACAAAAAAATACCGCCGTCAGGGCGCGCTCGTGCTGATGGGTCTGCTCGCGGGACTTCTCGTCGGAAATGTTGCGCTCAAGCATCTCGTCGCGCGCTCGCGGCCCTGCTGGCTCGATCCCTCCGTGCAGCTTTTGATCGCCACGCCGACGGACTACTCGTTCCCCTCGGGACACACGCTGTCCTCGACGATCGCCGCAACGATTTTGGCAAAGACCGACAGGCGCTTCGGCTATGCCGCCATTTCTCTCGCGGTGCTCATCGCCCTGTCGCGGCTGTACCTGTACGTCCACTTCCCGAGCGACGTGTTTGCCGCAGCGCTGCTGGGTCTTCTGATCGGCGAGCTGACGTTCCGCTATGGCGGAAAGCTGCTCGACAAAATTTCCCGCAGGCAAAAGCAATAAAGAAACCCCGCACACCGTTTCAAAACGGTGTGCGGGGTCTTTACATTTTGGGCATTTATACCTTTTTCGCCGCAAGGAACAAATTCGGCGGCGCGGGAAAGAGATTCTCCCGCTCCAGCACCGCGAACCCCGCGTCGGCGACCGACCGTTCGAGCGAGCGCATCGTGTCAAATGCAACGTAGGGGCGTTTGCCAGTCTTGTATTCGAACCACTTGCGCACTCGCTCGCGCGTGAGTCCCTCTCCCAGACAGTCCGATACCAGCAGCAGCGTTCCCTGCGGCTTCAAGAGCGCGCGGATGCGCGCAAGCGCCGCGCTCCGATCTTCGATGTAGAGCAGCACATTGCAGGCCAGCACCGCATTGAAAGATCCCTCTGCAAGGCAGCCGTCGAACAGATCCGTCTGCGTGACGGTCACGTTCTCCACGACCTGCGCTTTGACTTTTTCCTGCGCGCGGCGCACCATTTCACCGGATACGTCGATCGCGCGCACAGACTGCACCGAGGGCGCGACCGCAAACGTCACGATCCCCGTCCCGCAGGCAAAGTCCAGCACGGTATCCGTCGGCTTGAGATATTTTTTGAAACACGCGGCTGTCTTTTCATAGGCCTCCGCGTAGTGGGTGCCGACCTGAGCGTCGTAATTCTGCGCACGGCCGTCCCAAAACTCGCTCACCGTCGGCATACCGTTTTCCTCTCTCTTTTTTCTCTTTTCGATCAGGCGTTTTGCTTTCCGCCCTTGAACACCATGTGAACGCCGTCGCTGCTGGTGAGATACGCCATCGGCCCGTAGGCCTTGATGCCGAACTCCAGCACATCGCCCACATGGACCTTGTCCTTCACGGCCTCGACGTCAAGGATCGTGTGGTCAGACGACGCGCCGATGACCTCGATGCCCTCCATGCGCGGGATGAGGTCAAAGCAGTTGCCGTAGTCCACGCGGCCCATCGCGACAAGCGCACGGCGGCGGATGCCGCGATCCTCGTAGTGGCCGACCTCGCCGAAGGCGTTCACGCCCAACTCGCCGACCGGAAAGCTCGGCTTGTCGCGGCACTCGATGACTTCAGCCTTGATCGTCATGACGCCCGTTTCCAAAAAGTCGGGAGCGAAGTTGTCCGTCTCGCCGCGAAGCCCGATGTCGCCAAGGCGCAGCAGGTTGATGCGGTAGGGCATCGTGCCGTTCATCGCCATGTAGGCGGATGTCGACGCGCCGCCGCTGATGTAGTCAAGCTTGCGGCCGATCTCGCGCTCAATGTCGGACGCGAGGCTGACAAGGCCCTGCATGTTGCGCTTGGTCGGCAAAACAGAGCCGTAGCAGCTCAGATTCACGCCCACACCCGCAAGGCGCAGGTTCTTGAGCTCATGCTCGATCTCGAGCGCGGCATCAAGCGCATCCTCCTCGTTCCAAAAGCCTTCGCGCAGGTCGCCGAGATCCATCATCAGGATGACCTCGTGCACCTTTCCCTGCTTTTTGGCCTCTTCGTTCAGCGCACGCAGCACGATAATATCACTCTGCAGGCTGATGTCACACAGCTTCACCACGTCGGGGAGCTCGGAGAGCATCGGGATACGAATGAGCATCAGCGGCTTTTTGCAGATACCCGCCTCGCGGATCGCGCGCATCTGGCTGATGCGGGACGTGGCGATGAACTTCACGCCGCTCTCTTCATAAACGCGCACGATCTCCGGCAACGACGACACAGCCTTGACGACGCCCGCGACCTCGATGAGCGAATCATGGCAGCGCTCTACGAGCGCTGCCAGATTCGCTGCCAATTTATCGAGATCGAATTCCACACAGGGATATTGATTCCGATTCATTGTCATGATTTTTAATTCCTTTAGGTAGGGAGCTTTCTGTTGGGTCGCTAACTGATTTACTGCGCGACTTTCTTGCTCTTCTTGAAGGGCTTGCCCGCAAGATCCTTGAGCGTCCAGCCGATCAGCACGCACAGCCAGTTGATGATGGGCATCAGCCAGTTGAAGATGGCCCAGGGACCGTAACCGCCGGCGCCCCAAGGAGCGATGTTCAGGGTGTCCTTAATGAACACACCGCAGGTGTTCCAGGGGATCAGAGCAGAGGTAACGGTACCGGCACCTTCAAGGGCAGAGGACAGAACTGCCGGGTGCACGCCCATCTTGTGATACTCCTCGGCATACATACGGCCGGGAACCACGATGGAGATGTACTGCTCGGGCATGGTGGCGTTGGAGAGAACGCAGGTCACTTCGGTCAGGCCAACGAGAGCCGCAGGGCCCTTGGCAAACTTCTTGAGGGCGTTGACGATGACCTCGAGCTGGTGGGTCTCCTCCATGATACCGCCGAACATCATGGCGATGATCGTCATGGAGACGGAGGACATCATACCCATGATACCGCCGCTTTCCAGGAGTCTTGTCATGGTGTAGCTCGTTTCGGGAGAAAGACTGGCTTCGAACATGGCGAGCGCTTCGTCGGAGAAGTAGTAGCCGTTCTTACCATAATCGAAGATGGTTCCGAGCGTGCAGGCACCGGGCTGGAAGATGAGGCCCAGGATGACACCGGCAACAATGCCGAGGGTGATGCCGGGGATCGCGGGAACCTTCAGGGCAACTGCCACGATAACGACGACCGGAGGCAGGAGCAGCAACGGGTTGATGTTGAAGATACCGCCCTCCGCGGCGTTCAGCGCGTTGGAGAACTCGATCACGCGGGACATATCCGCATCGCCGCCGTGATACTGCATCACACCGAGAACGCCGAAGAAGATCAGGGTGATGGCGTAGGTGATGCCGGTGGGCAGGATCATGGCCTTGACGTGGGTGATAACGTCCGTACCGGCCATGGCGGGAGCGAGGTTCGTCGTATCGGACAGCGGGCTCATCTTATCGCCGAAGTAGGCGCCGGAGAGGACGGCACCGGCAGTCATGCCGGGGCTCATGCCAAGGCCGAAGCCAATGCCCATCAGGGCAACGCCCATCGTGCCCATCGTGCCCCAGGACGTACCGGTGGCAAGAGAGGTGATGGAGCAAATGAGAACGCACGCGATGAAGAAGATCGCGGGCTTGAGGACTTTCAGGCCGTAATAGATCATCGTAGGCACAACGCCCGCGTTGATCCACACGCCGATCAGGATACCGACGATGATCAGGATGCAGATGGACTGTAATGCTTTGTAGATGCCGTCCATCATGGACTTTTCAACTTCATCCCACTTATAACCGAGATGCAGTGCCATGATTGCGGCAGCCATTACGCCGACAAACATGGGGACGTGCGGGTCAACACCGAAGATGATGATACCGACCGCGAGTGCCGCGATCAGGATTGCCAGCGTCAACAGGGCTTCCCACAGTTTGGGCATTCTTTTTTCCTTACTCATAGTGTTACCAACCTTTCGAAATTTTGGGGGTCGCTTCGCTATTTGTATGGATATCTATGCATTCATTTTAGCATGATTCCATAGCGATAGCAAGTGTTTTTGAATGGTGAACGCAGTTTTACGGTAATGCTCTTTCCTTCTTCAATTCTCGTGGTATCTACCGATGCAGGTTTTGGATCGCACTCCTCCTTTTAGATTTTACACTGGCACAACACAGGGGTGAAATGCTGCTTGTAAAATGCAGAAAATCCCTCCCTCCCCGGCCCGCCGACCCCCCATCGGCAGGCCGGGGATGAGGTCATGTATACTTCCGGCATGGCACGGGAAGGGAACCCGTGCCGCCGGCCTCGCAGGCAAGAAACGCGAGGTAGTATCCGGGATAATTACCAGCCGAGCTTGGTCATGGCCTCATCAACAGCCTTGATGACAATGTCGATCTCCTCTTCATTGACGATCAGCGGCGGGACAAAGCGCAGGACGTTGCCGTTGGTGTTGTTGATCAGGACGTTGCTGTCCTTGAAGCACAGGTCGACGACGGGCTGGCCGGAGGGCTTGTTGAGCTGGATGCCGTCGATCAGGCCGAGGCCGCGGATCTCGTTGACCGTCTCGGGATGGTTCTTCTCGATGATCTCGTGGGCCTGCTTGCGGAAGTACTCGCCCATCTTGCGGGAGTTCTCGATGACGCCGTCGTTGATCATCACGTCGAGCGTGGTGGCAGCGAGTGCGCAGGCGAGAGGACCGCCGGCGAAGGTGGAGCCGTGGGTGCCGGGCGTCAGGGTCTTGGCAGCCTCGCCGCGGGCGCAGACAGCGCCAATGGGCACGCCGGAGCCGAGCGCCTTGGCCATGGAGCAGGTATCGGGCTCAACGCCGTAGTTCTGATGCGCGAAGAGCTTGCCGGTACGGCCGGAGCCGACCTGGACCTCGTCGAACATGAGGAGGATGCCCTTCTCATCGCACAGGTCACGCAGGCCCTGCAGGAATTCCTGGGAAGCGGGACGCACGCCGCCCTCGCCCTGGACAGGCTCGGTCAGGATGGCGCAGACGTACTCGTCCATGATGTCCTTGACGGACTGGAGGTTGTTGAACTCAGCATAGCGGAAGCCGGAGGGCAGGGGCTCGAAGTAGCGGTGCACCGCATACTGGCCGGTGGCCGTGCAGGTCGCGAGGGTGCGGCCGTGGAAGGAGTTCTTCATCGTGATGACGACGAAGCGCTCGGGATGGCCGTGATCCTTGGCGTACTTGCGGGCGAGCTTGATCTGGCCTTCGTTGGCCTCAGCGCCGGAGTTGGCGAACAGCACCTTGTCGAAGCAGCTGTTCTCGACGATGAGCTTCGCGGTCTGGACGGCGGGCTCATTGTAGAAGTAGTTGGAGCAGTGCAGGATCGTGTGGGCGCGCTCTTCGAGGCACTTCACGATCGCGGGATGGCAGTGACCGAGACCGTTGACGGCGATACCGCCGATGAAGTCGAGGTACTTGTTGCCGTCCTTATCGAAGACGTAAGCGCCTTCGCCGCGCTCGATGGAAAGGGGCATACGGACGTGGTTGCCATAGAGATACTTGTCGCCGTTCTCGATGACTTCGGCGTTGGTCTTGAACTTTTCGATCATTATTATGTCCTCCTATAATAAAAGTTGGGTGTATGTTTTACCATTTGATGCCGACGCTCGGCTGTGCGGTGCCGATCGTCGTGCCGGTGCCCTCGTTCGTGAAGGCCTCGTAGAGCACGGAGTGCGGCTTGCGGCCGTCGATGATGTTGACGCTCGTCACGCCCTCTTCGATGGCCTGCACGCAGCAGTCGACCTTCGGGATCATGCCGCCGGCGATCGTGCCCTTGTCCTTGAGCGCCTTGACATCCTCGATGTTCAGATAGCTGATGACGTCGCGGATCTTGATGTCGTTGCACAGGCCCTCGATATCGGTGAGGATCACGAGCTTTTCAGCGCCCAGCGCGGAAGCGAGCTTGCCCGCGGCGGTATCGCCGTTGATGTTGAAAGTGTGGCCCTGACCGTCGGTGCCGACGGGGGCAATGACGGGGATGTAGCCCGCGTCGAGCATGGCGAAGATGGGCTTGGGATCGACATAGTCGATGTCGCCCACGTAGCCGTGGACCTCGTCGCGCTGGTGGCAGTGATAGATGTCACCGCTGACGCCGGAAAGACCGACCGCCTTGCCGCCGAGCTTGTTGATAAAGCCGACGAGCTCGGTGTTCACCTGGCCGACGAGCACCATCTCGACAACACGCATGATCTCGGCGGAGGTGTAGCGCAGGCCCTCGATGAACTCGACGGGGATGTTGAGCTTTTCGAGCATCTTGTTGATGCCGGGGCCGCCGCCGTGGCTGAGCACGGGCTTCATGCCGAGGAGCTTGAGCAGCACCACGTCGTGCATGACGGCGTCCTTGAGCTCTTCGTTGATCATGGCGTTGCCGCCGTACTTGATGACCATGGTTCTGCCATGGTACTTTTGGATATAAGGGGTGGCCTCCGAAAAAAGCCGCGCCATTTCTTCGTTTTTCATCTGTTCCGCGCTCCTGTCAGGTTCTGTAATCGCCGTTGATCTTCACATAGTCGTAGGTCAGGTCACAGCCCCATGCCTTGGCGCTTGCCTCGCCGGTGCCCATATCCACCTTGACCAGAATATCGTGCTCTGCCAGCACCTTGGCGGCTTCATCCTCGCTGTACGGGTGGTAGGCGGCGTTCTCGCACACATACACCTCGCCCGCCTTGCTGGAAAGCCAGACGCAGACCTTATCAATGGAGAAATCGCCGGGGGTGTAGCCGATGGCGCACAGGATGCGTCCCCAGTTGGCATCGCGGCCAAAGACCGCCGCCTTGAACAGGTTGGAGCAGACCACACTGCGGCTGACGGCGCGGGCGGTTTTCAGGTCGGGTGCGTGGGTCACTTCGCAGGTGATCAGGTGGGTAGCACCTTCGCCGTCTCCGGCGTGCTCGGCGCACATGTGCTCTGCAATGGCGGTCAGCGCTGCCACAAAAGCGGCGTAATCAGCGTTTTCCTCGCAGATCTCCGGGTTGCCCGCCAGACCGGACGCCATAATAATAAGGGTATCGTTGGTGGAGGTGTCCAGATCCACGCTCATCTGGTTATAGGTGCCGGGCACTACCGTCTTGAGCGCCTTTTCCAGCAGCGCGGGCGAGACGGCGGCGTCCGTGGTGTAGAATGCCAGCATGGTAGCCATATTGGGGGCGATCATGCCGCTGCCCTTGCCGATGGCACCCACGGTGCACACCTTGCCGCCCAGCTCGAACTGGATGGCGTACTCCTTTTTATGGGTGTCGGTGGTCATGATGGCGGTGGCAGCGTCCGTGCTGCCCTGCGCGGTGGCAGCCAGCTTTTCCGCTGCCGCCGGGATGCCCCGGGCAAAGGGGTCGATGACCATGGGCTGACCGATGACGCCGGTGGAGGCGGGCAGAACGTCCTTTTCGTCCATGTTCAGCGCCTTGCCTACCAGTGCACAGCACTCCTCTGCCAGCGCCACGCCGTTGGCGGCGCAGGTGTTGGCGTTGCCGCTGTTTACCACAATGGCCTGTGCATAGCCATCGGCCAGATGGGCGCGGTCCACCTTGATGGGCGCACCGCAGACCTTGTTGGTGGTGTACACGCCCGCAGCAGCGCAGCGCACCTCGGCCTTGATGAGCGCCAGATCGTATTTTTCGCTGTGATTTGCCCGGATGCCGCAATGGACACCGGCGGCGGCAAAGCCCTTGGGCGCGCAGATGCCGCCCGCAACTTCCTTATACTGCATTTTACTTCCCCCATCGTTCAGCATACGCCCTCATCAGTCACCTTCGGTGACAGCTTCCCCCGGCCGGGGGAAGCCTTTTACTTCTGCCGGGTACGCTGATTCTTTTTCATCAGCACCCTCTTATAAAGCCTTCCCCCAGACGGGGGAAGGTGTCATTGCGCCAGCAATGACGGATGAGGGTGTATTGTTATTCCAAGCCCTTCGTCTCTTCCAGACCCAGCATCAGGTTCATGCACTGGACAGCGGCACCGGAGGAGCCCTTGCCCAGATTATCAAACAGCGAGACCAGCATCATTTGATCTCCCGCGGCGTTCACGGTCAGGTACAGTTCCATGCGGTCGGTGCCCGCCATGGCGTTGGAGTACAGACCGTTTTCCGGCAGCGGCTCGTTCAGGCCGTGCACTTTGACGGTGGCGGCGTCCTTGTAGTAATCCGCAAGGGCGGCAGCCACGGCCTCGGCGGTAGTGCCCGCAAGAGTAAGATCCAGCGGCACCAGCACCTGCATGCCGCAGTAGTAGTCGCACACCACCGGCACGAACATCGGCGTGTGCGCAAGGCCGCTAATCTTCTGCATCTCCGGCAGGTGCTTGTGGCCAAGGCTCAGGCCGTAGCTCTTAGGCGCATCCAGCTTGCTGTGCGCCGGGCGGTCGGGGCTTTCGTAGTCCGCGATCATCTTTTTGCCGCCGCCGGAGTAGCCGGAGATGCCGGTGCAGCTGAAGGGGTAGCTTTGCGGCACCAGCCCCAGCTCCACCAGCGGGCGGGCAATGCTGATAAAGCCGCTGGCATAGCAGCCGG
>ERZ772901.2722-NODE-2722-length-10708-cov-3.804093_pt1 | contig 10708 bp, 10 predicted proteins | sample MGYA00512123_ERZ772901 | MGnify/ENA primary metagenome ERZ772901 (study PRJEB29015, sample SAMEA2737711) | human gut metagenome | biome: human gut; feature: human-associated habitat; material: faeces | place: China | collected 2012 ...
CCCGCCGTTATCTTACCCTTCCTCAACAAAATAGCTGTTTATTTATACAGTGAGTCCTGTTTCGGACTTCTCACTCCTCATTTAATCAACTGAAGCTGAACCCGTTTTTTTCTGCATGACTCAATCGTCAAAATTCTTCGCCACCAGTCAGCACTGCCATAACTTGTCACATTGCAAAAGTAGCCAAATTGCTTCAGGCACCATCAGTTCACCATCACCAAAAAAAAGAAACATTCCAGAACTTCCGCATCTCGCCCAGCCGCTCCGACTTCTATACTGAATAGAAAACGCCAACATAAGAGAAACCTATGCCATTACCCGATTTTCATGTTTCTGAACCTTTTACCCTCGGTATTGAACTGGAAATGCAGGTGGTTAATCCGCCGGGCTATGACTTAAGCCAGGACTCTTCAATGCTGATTGACGCGGTTAAAAATAAGATCACGGCCGGAGAGGTAAAGCACGATATCACCGAAAGTATGCTGGAGCTGGCGACGGATGTTTGCCGTGATATCAACCAGGCTGCCGGGCAGTTTTCAGCGATGCAGAAAGTCGTATTGCAGGCAGCCACAGACCATCATCTGGAAATTTGCGGCGGTGGCACGCACCCGTTTCAGAAATGGCAGCGTCAGGAGGTATGCGATAACGAACGCTATCAACGCACGCTGGAAAACTTTGGTTATCTCATTCAGCAGGCGACCGTTTTTGGTCAGCATGTCCATGTTGGCTGCGCCAGTGGCGATGACGCCATTTATTTGCTGCACGGCTTGTCACGATTTGTGCCGCACTTTATCGCCCTTTCCGCCGCGTCGCCATATATGCAGGGAACGGATACGCGTTTTGCCTCCTCACGACCGAATATTTTTTCCGCCTTTCCTGATAATGGCCCGATGCCGTGGGTCAGTAACTGGCAACAATTTGAAGCCCTATTTCGCTGTTTGAGTTACACCACGATGATCGACAGCATTAAAGATCTGCACTGGGATATTCGCCCCAGTCCTCATTTTGGCACGGTGGAGGTTCGGGTGATGGATACCCCGTTAACCCTTAGCCACGCGGTAAATATGGCGGGATTAATTCAGGCCACCGCCCACTGGTTACTGACGGAACGCCCGTTCAAACATCAGGAGAAAGATTACCTGCTGTATAAATTCAACCGTTTCCAGGCCTGTCGCTATGGGCTGGAAGGCGTCATTACCGATCCGCACACTGGTGATCGTCGACCGCTAACGGAAGATACCTTGCGATTGCTGGAAAAAATCGCCCCTTCCGCACATAAAATTGGCGCATCGAGCGCAATTGAAGCACTGCATCGCCAGGTCGTCAGCGGTCTGAATGAAGCGCAGCTGATGCGCGATTTCGTCGCCGATGGCGGCTCGCTGATTGGGCTGGTGAAAAAGCATTGTGAGATCTGGGCCGGTGACTAAGTCGGGAATTGCCTTACAGAAGAATATCCCTGACAATGGTGTTTTAACTTACATTTAACAATGTTATGAAACACCCTTTAGAAACCTTGACCACCGCAGCAGGCATTTTGCTGATGGCTTTCCTCTCTTGCCTGCTGCTTCCCGCCCCCGCATTGGGGCTGACGCTGGCACAAAAACTGGTGAGCACGTTCCATCTGATGGATCTTAGTCAGCTTTACACTTTATTGTTTTGTCTGTGGTTTTTAGTGCTGGGCGCTATTGAGTATTTTGTTCTGCGCTTTATCTGGCGACGCTGGTTCTCGCTGGCGGATTAAACGTCGATTATCGCCGTACTTCGCGGCATACTTTGCTTATTCTCCTTCGCCTAAAGGAACGTTTATGGATAAGCAATCACTGCACGAAACGGCGAAACGCCTGGCCCTTGAGTTACCCTTTGTCGAGCTTTGCTGGCCTTTTGGCCCGGAGTTCGATGTTTTTAAAATTGGCGGCAAGATTTTTATGCTGTCGTCGGAGCTACGCGGCGTCCCCTTTATCAATCTGAAGTCCGATCCACAAAAATCCCTGTTAAATCAGCAAATATACCCAAGCATTAAGCCAGGGTATCACATGAATAAAAAGCACTGGATTTCGGTGTATCCCGGCGAGGAAATCTCCGAAGCGTTACTTCGCGATCTGATCAACGATTCGTGGAATCTGGTGGTTGATGGTCTGGCTAAACGCGATCAAAAAAGAGTGCGTCCAGGCTAAAGCGGAAATCTATAGCGCATTTTTCTCGCTTACCATTTCTCGTTGAACCTTGTAATCTGCTGGCACGCAAAATTACTTTCACATGGAGTCTTTATGGATATCATTTCTGTCGCCTTAAAGCGTCATTCCACTAAGGCATTTGATGCCAGTAAAAAACTTACCCCGGAACAGGCCGAGCAGATCAAAACTCTCCTGCAATACAGCCCATCCAGCACCAACTCCCAGCCGTGGCATTTTATTGTTGCCAGCACGGAAGAAGGTAAAGCGCGTGTTGCCAAATCCGCTGCCGGTAATTATGTGTTCAACGAACGTAAAATACTTGATGCCTCGCACGTCGTGGTGTTCTGTGCAAAAACCGCGATGGACGATGCCTGGCTGAAGCTGGTTGTTGACCAGGAAGATGCTGATGGCCGCTTTGCCACGCCGGAAGCGAAAGCCGCGAACGATAAAGGTCGCAAGTTCTTCGCTGATATACACCGTAAAGATCTGCATGATGATGCAGAGTGGATGGCAAAACAGGTTTATCTCAACGTCGGTAACTTCCTGCTCGGCGTGGCGGCGCTGGGTCTGGACGCGGTACCCATCGAAGGTTTTGACGCCGCCATCCTCGATGCAGAATTTGGTCTGAAAGAGAAAGGCTACACCAGTCTGGTGGTTGTTCCGGTAGGTCATCACAGCGTTGAAGATTTTAACGCTACGCTGCCGAAATCACGTCTGCCGCAAAACATCACCTTAACCGAAGTGTAATTCTCTCTTGCCGGGCATCTGCCCGGCTATTTCCCCTCAGATTCTCCTGATTTGCATAACCCTGTTTCAGCCGTCATCATAGGCTGCTGTTGTATAAAGGAGACGTTATGCAGGATTTAATATCCCAGGTTGAAGATTTAGCGGGTATTGAGATCGATCACACCACCTCGATGGTGATGATTTTCGGTATTATTTTTCTGACCGCCGTCGTGGTGCATATTATTTTGCATTGGGTGGTACTGCGGACCTTCGAAAAACGTGCCATCGCCAGTTCACGGCTTTGGTTGCAAATCATTACCCAGAATAAACTCTTCCACCGTTTAGCTTTTACCCTGCAGGGGATTATCGTCAATATTCAGGCGGTATTCTGGCTGCAAAAAGGCACCGAAGCGGCAGATATTCTGACTACCTGCGCGCAGTTGTGGATCATGATGTATGCGCTGCTTTCAGTCTTCTCGTTGCTGGATGTTATTTTGAATCTGGCGCAGAAATTCCCGGCAGCATCTCAGTTACCGCTGAAAGGGATATTTCAGGGGATTAAACTGATCGGCGCGATTCTGGTCGGCATTTTGATGATCTCGCTGCTGATTGGTCAGTCGCCAGCGATTCTGATCAGCGGTCTTGGTGCAATGGCTGCCGTGCTGATGTTGGTATTTAAAGATCCGATTCTTGGTCTGGTGGCAGGTATTCAGCTTTCCGCGAACGATATGCTGAAACTGGGCGACTGGCTGGAGATGCCGAAATACGGCGCGGATGGCGCGGTGATCGATATTGGGTTAACCACCGTCAAAGTGCGTAACTGGGACAATACCATTACCACTATTCCCACCTGGTCTCTGGTTTCTGACTCCTTTAAAAACTGGAGCGGGATGTCAGCATCTGGCGGGCGACGTATTAAGCGCAGTATCAGTATTGATGTCACCAGTATTCGTTTTCTTGATGAAGACGAAATGCAACGTCTGAATAAAGCGCATTTGTTAAAGCCTTATTTAACCAGCCGCCATCAGGAAATTAATGAGTGGAATCGCCAGCAAGGTTCTACGGAGTCGGTATTAAACCTGCGCCGAATGACCAATATTGGAACCTTTCGTGCCTATCTGAACGAATATCTGCGTAACCATCCGCGGATTCGTAAAGATATGACTTTAATGGTACGCCAACTGGCTCCAGGTGATAATGGTTTACCGCTCGAGATCTATGCGTTTACCAACACCGTGGTGTGGCTGGAATATGAAAGCATTCAGGCTGATATATTCGATCACATATTTGCGATTGTCGAAGAGTTTGGTCTGCGACTTCATCAGTCGCCAACCGGCAATGATATTCGCTCTCTGGCGGGTGCATTTAAGCAGTAATTAAAAAAACCGCTCTCATCGAATGGATGAGAGCGGACATCGTTTTGTCGGATGTAGCGTGAATGCCTTATTTCCGACGCAGCGTTTTAAATGCCACAAACAGGAATACAATCCACACCGGCAGCAGGATCGCTGACAAGCGCATATCATCCATCGTGCACATCAGCAGCAAAATCATGCCGAGGAAGGCGATGCAAAGATAGTTGCCGAACGGATAAAGCAGCGCCTTAAACTGTGTTTCACGCCCCTGACGTCGCATCGCTGCACGAAAACGCAGATGCGCCAGACAGATCATAATCCAGTTCAACAGCAGCGTTGCTACCACCAGCGCCATCAGCAGACCAAACGCTTTTTGCGGCAGCAGATAGTTGATTAACACCACCAGCGAAGTGATCGCTCCGGAAAGCATCAGCGAGTTAATCGGCACACCGCGACGGCTGACGCGAGTCAAAAACTTCGGCGCATTACCCTGCACAGAAAGGCCAAACAGCATGCGGCTGTTAGAGTAAACCCCGCTGTTATACACTGACAGCGATGCTACCAGAATGACGAAGTTCAGCGCAGAAGCTACCACGTTGCTGTCGAGATTATGGAAAATCATCACAAACGGGCTACTGTTGGATTTCACTTCCACCCACGGATAGAGCGCCAGTAAAACCACCAGTGAACCGATGTAAAACAGCAGGATGCGATACACCACCTGATTTACCGCTTTTGGAATGCTTTTTTCCGGATCGCGCGCTTCAGCGGCAGTAATCCCAATCAGCTCCAGACCGCCGAAGGAGAACATAATTACCGCCAGCGACAAAATCAGCCCATTCCAGCCGGTGGCGAAGAAACCACCGTAGCGCCAGAGGTTGTCGATACTGGCTTTCTCGCCGCCGTGACCAGAAAACAGCAGCCACAGGCCAAAGCCGATCATACCGATGATCGCCAGCACTTTAATCAGCGCAAACCAGAACTCGGTTTCGCCATATAAGCGCACGTTCACCAGGTTAACGGCGTTGATGATAATAAAGAAGGCGGCAGCCCAAATCCACGTTGGAACATCCGGGAACCAGTACTGCATATAGATGCCCGCAGCGGTCAGCTCTGCCATTCCCACCAGCACGAACATTACCCAGTAGTTCCAGCCAGAGAGGAAGCCCGCAAACGGTCCCCAGTATTTATAGGCAAAGTGGGCAAATGAACCGGATACCGGCTCCTCAACCACCATTTCGCCAAGCTGGCGCATAATCAGGAAAGCGATGATCCCGGCGACGCCGTAGCCCAGCAATACAGCCGGACCCGCCATCTGAATCGCCGGACCAATGCCAAGAAACAGACCAGTACCAATTGCGCCACCCAACGCAATCAGTTGAATATGACGGTTATGTAATCCGCGATGAAGCGTCGGCTCTTGATTCGACGCAGTATCTTCCGATACGGTTGACGCGTTTTTCACGCCTTTCCCCTGTGTGTCTTTTTTGTTGAGGGGCACCTTTTAACATTTAGTGCCCATCGTCGCAAGACACAATCCACACGGTTAAACGGGGTATCCTGCTTTTATTTCCGTACCCGATGTCGGTGCAGCCACATCAGCTTATACGCCGCCGGGATAATAAACAGCGACAGCAAAGGTGCGGTGATCATGCCGCCAATCATCGGCGCGGCAATCCGGCTCATCACCTCTGAACCAGCCCCCGTTCCCCACAGAATCGGCAGCAGACCGGCGATAATCACCGCCACCGTCATCGCTTTCGGGCGCACGCGCAGGACCGCGCCGTGATATAACGCCTCATCCAGCTTCTGCTCGCTGAATGTTTGTGGATTATTCAACGACGGCACGGCCTCTATGGCGTGACGTAAATACATCAGCATCACCACGCCAAATTCGGCGGCGACCCCGGCGAGGGCGATAAAGCCAGTGCCCGTCGCCACGGAAAGATGAAAGCCCATCCACCACAGCAACCAGATGCCGCCCACCAGCGCAAACGGTACGCTGCTGATAATCAGCAACGCTTCGCCCACCCGACGGAACGCCAGATACAACAGCACGAAGATAATCATCAACGTCATCGGCACCATGAGTTTAAGCTTATGGTTGGCGCGCTCCAGTAGCTCGAACTGCCCGGAGAATGCCACGCTGGTGCCCGGTTTTAACTGCACTTTTTCAGCTATCGCTTTTTGCAAATCGTGAACCACCGACACCATGTCACGATCGCGGGCATCGATATAAATCCAGCTCGTCGGGCGCGCATTCTCGGTTTTCAGCATCGACGGTCCGGTAGAGACTTTAATGTCGGCCACGTCTGCCAGGGTGATTTGCTGCTTCATCGGCGTCAGGATCGGCAGCTGGCGCAGTGCCTGCGGACTATCGCGCCAGCTTTGCGGATAACGCAGATTAATTGGATAACGGGCAATCCCTTCCACCGTTTCGCCAACCATCGCCCCGCCCACCGCAGAAGTCACAAACAACTGCACATCCGCCACCGTCATACCGTAACGTGCGGCTTTTTCACGGTTAATCTCAACGTTGATATAGCGCCCACCTTCCAGCCGCTCGGCAAGCGCAGAAGCTACGCCTGGCACCGTTCGCGCTACTTCTTCAATTTGCTCAGCCATCGCGTCGATATCCGCCAGCACAGTGCCGGAAACTTTAATGCCGATGGGGCTTTTAATGCCGGTTGAGAGCATATCGATACGGTTACGAATTGGCGGCACCCACAGATTCGCCAGCCCCGGCAGCCGCACGGTGTTATCCAGTTCCTCAATGATTTTGTCCATCGTCATGCCTGGCCGCCACTGCTCCTGCGGCTTAAGCTGGATGGTCGTTTCTACCATCTCCAGCGGAGCAGAATCGGTGGCGGTTTCCGCTTTCCCGGTTTTGCCAAATACCCGCGCCACTTCAGGTACGCTCATAATTAGCTTGTCGGTTTTTTGCAGCATACTCGCCGCCTCTGCTGCGGAAATCCCCGGCAGCGTCGATGGCATATACAACAAGTCGCCTTCATTGATCTGCGGTAAAAATTCCCCGCCAACTTTATTGAGCGGCCAGAGAACCGTCAGCACCGAAAGCGCCGCCACCAGCAGCGTGGTTTTCGGCCAGTGCAGTACTTTCAGCAACAGCGGATGATAAACACGAATCAAAAAGCGATTGAGCGGGTTACTGCTTTCCGGCGGAATTTTGCCACGGATCCAGTAGCCCATCAGGATCGGGATCACTACGATCGCCAGCAGCGCCGCACCCGCCATCGCATACGTTTTGGTGAACGCCAACGGGCCAAACAGACGCCCTTCCTGCCCTTCCAGGGTGAAGATCGGGATAAACGACAACGTGATAATCAGCAGACTGATAAATAGCGCCGGCCCCACTTCAACAGACGCATCGGTGATCACCTGCCAGCGCGTTTTATTATCCAGCGTGGCGTCAGGATGCTGGTGCTGCCACTCTTCCAGCCGTTTATGCGCATTCTCGATCATGACGATAGCAGCATCGACCATCGCCCCGACGGCAATCGCAATGCCACCCAACGACATAATATTGGCATTCAGTCCCTGGAAGTGCATGACAATAAAAGCAATACACAACCCCAGCGGCAACGAAATAATCGCCACCAGCGCCGAGCGCACATGCCAGAGAAACAGCGCACAGACTACCGCCACCACAATAAACTCTTCCAGCAACTTGCCGCTGAGGTTGTCGATGGCGCGGTCAATGAGCTGGCTGCGATCGTATGTTGTAACTATCTCCACGCCTTCCGGCAGACTACTTTTCAGCGTTTCCAGTTTGTCCTTCACGGCGGCGATCACTTCTCGGGCGTTTTTGCCGGATCGCAGGATCACCACCCCGCCCGCCACTTCGCCTTCGCCGTTTAGTTCGGCAATGCCCCGGCGCATCTCCGGGCCAATCTGGACCTTCGCAACATCGCGCAGATAAACGGGCACGCCATTTTCACTGGCTTTTAAAACGATGTGATTAAAGTCGTCGAGCGTTTGCAGATAGCCGCTGGCGCGCACCATATATTCCGCTTCCGCCAGTTCGATCGACGAACCGCCCGCTTCCTGGTTTGAAGCATCCAGCGCGCTTTTTACTTCGGCGAGACTGATGCCATACTGCGCCAGGCGCTGGGGATCGATAACCACCTGATACTCTTTCACCACACCGCCCACCGACGCCACTTCCGCAACGTCAGGGATGGTTTTCAGCTCATATTTGAGAAACCAGTCCTGTAATGAGCGTAAATCGGCCAGATCGTGCTTACCGCTGCGATCCACCAGTGCATATTCATAGATCCAGCCAACACCCGTGGCATCTGGCCCCAGCTCGGCGCTGACTCCCGCAGGCAGCTTACCCTGTACCTGGTTGAGGTACTCCAGCACCCGCGAACGCGCCCAGTACGGATCGGTGCCATCTTCGAAAATGACATACACATAAGAGTCGCCAAACTGTGAGAAACCGCGCACAGTCTTCGCGCCAGGCACCGACAACATGGTGGTGGTTAGCGGATAAGTCACCTGATTTTCAACGATTTGTGGTGCCTGACCGGGATAGCTGGTTTTAATAATAACCTGCACATCGGAGAGATCCGGCAGCGCATCCACTGGCGTATTAATGATGGTCCAGGTGCCCCAGATGCTCAGAAACAACGCGCCCATCAGCACCAAAAAACGGTTCGCCACCGAGCGACGAATAATCCATTCAATCATTGGTTATTCCCTCAATGCGCATGGGTAGCACTTTCAGAGCGCATCCGCTCCAGTGCGCCAGAAATATTGGCTTCGGAATCAATCAGGAACAGGCCGCTGGAAACCACCTTTTCACCTTCCGCCAGACCAGAGCGTAATGCGGTGACGCCTTGCGATGCCTGGAAAACAGCAACGCGTTTCGGTACAAAGCGCCCGTCGGCATCAACGGTAATCACCCGCTGTTCGCTGCCGGTATCAATCAGCGCTTGTGACGGAATGAGCAGCATCGGTTCGCTGGCGGTGTTGAGTTGCAACCAGGCGTTCATGCCCGGTTTTAGCGCCTCGTCGGCGTTGTCGACTTCCAGACGCAGCTGCAGCGTGCGGGTCGCGGCATCCACGCCAGGTAGCAGCGTCCATTTGCGGATGGTGAGTGTTTTATCCGGTCGCGCCGGAACGGTGAGGGTAAACTGCGAGGCATCTTTCACCAGCCAGGCGATGGACTCCGGGATCGCAGCAGTGACCCACACCGGGTCCATACCCTGAATTTTCGCGACCACGTTATCTTTGGCGATATTCATTCCCGCGCGCAGATCAAACGCGGTGATCACGCCATCAATGGGCGCTTTGAGCGTAAAGCGAGTCTGGATTTTTTGCGTGGCGATCAGGCGGCGAATATCCGCCTCCGGCATATTCCATGAAGAAATTCTTCGGGATCTTCTCTCCGCTCTTATACTGCTGTAAGTACAGCATATGAGCCATGACATTCTGCATGGAAAGCACCTTGGAATATTCCACATCGAACTCGAAAGTTCTATCATCCATCTTTTCTATGATTTCATAGATCAATATGTCTTCTTCGATTTCGATTTCGTCTCCAGAATCTTCATTTGTCATCTTAGGATACTCAATCTCTTCTCCCATGCCCTCCGGCTCATAAAGCATCCTGATAAACTCATCCGTTGTAAATATAATACCCTCCGGTTTTGTATTCAAAAGAGTAGGCTCGATTGTATAGGTAAAGAACAGCTGCTTATCCAGGTTGTCGGCCGTCTCGTCATCAATAGACCATACTCTCGACAGTGTAAATTCTAAGTATTCTTTGTTTCTTGATTCGTTGCATAAATAAAAATTCCAATTTGTTGTCTTCATATGTTGTTTCCTTTCTTATATCATCCAATGATTTATTTTCTATCAATATTATTCATTGTCATTCTTCTCTGCCTGGTAGATCGTCTTCTTAGTGGTGAGATTTTCGATTTTTAAGATATCTTCCATTTGAACCGGCTCTTCTGAAATATACCAGCTTTCCCAATTACAGTTGCGGCATAAAGCATTCTTCCACTTTGTGTTCATTGTCTTCTGTGGTTCCCAATCGCTCCATTTAATCATGGAGTCCTTTTTCTTCACAATGATTCTGATCTCTGTCTTATCGAAGAAAGAACCATCGACTCCCATATCTTTGGACGATAAGGAATCTGTCAACCACACAACAGGCTTATATTCCGCACATAATTTCTCTTTTGCGGCCGTTCCATCCGGCATAAGAACATTACTGCATGTAAGCTTTAAAAATCCGTCTGACATGATTTTTTCTACATGCTCCTTGGATGTATAATGGTATAAAACCGTCTCATCCTTTACGAAATGCCGCATTGCTCTCGCTTTCCTGTTGCTCATTCCTCTTCCTCCTGTAAATTTGACTCTCATCTTCCAGTTACTACCGCCTTGTTATGACCTCCGGGCCCTGTTCCGGTGAGGTGTTAC
>ERZ772901.2739-NODE-2739-length-10661-cov-5.275976_pt1 | contig 10661 bp, 9 predicted proteins | sample MGYA00512123_ERZ772901 | MGnify/ENA primary metagenome ERZ772901 (study PRJEB29015, sample SAMEA2737711) | human gut metagenome | biome: human gut; feature: human-associated habitat; material: faeces | place: China | collected 2012 ...
TAAAAAAAGAATTTATAATATAATGTAGACACATAAAGAGATTTAATTAGGAGGAAGTAAATGGAGCTATATGATGCCATTTTTTATAGAAAATCAACTAGAAAATACTCTAATAAAAAGGTAAAAGAGGGTTTATTAGAAGAAGTTAAAAATGCATGTTCACAAATTACCTATTTAAATAAAGAATTAGATATAAAAGCACATGTTGTAGATAGAGGCCATTTAGTACATTTTTTAATGGGGAAAAAGTGTAAGGTAAAAGCACCTCATTATATAATAGTAACATCTAATAAAGGAAATGATTATTTACAGAATATCGGATTTGCTATGGAGGAGGTAGTTTTAAAACTAACTACTTTAGGACTAGCTACATGTTGGTTAGAATGTAATATAAAAAGAGAAGATATTTTAGAATTTGTACAACTAAAAGACTCAGATGAAGAAAAAAATGATACGATAGTAGAATCAGAAGAAAAAAACGAAGAGTCAAAAAACGTAAATTTAGAACAGCCATATTCAATAATTGCATTTGGTTATCCAGATGAAGATGAAAAATTATTTAGGACTAATAAGGATGTAGATCGAAAGCGTATAAGTCATGTTTGTAGAAAATTAGATAAAAATTTAGAAAAAATTGTAGAAGCACTTAGATGGGCACCATCTGTGAAAAATTCTCAACCTTGGATATTATATAATAACTCAAATATGGTTCATTTATATGAAGAAAAACAAAAGAAAAATATTAAAGATAATAAAATAAGTATGGGTATAGCGCTTAGACATTTTGATATAGCATGTAATAAATTTGGATTAGAAGTTGATTATTCTAAAATAGATGTTAAAAAAAGAATGGCAAAAGAGTATTATATAACTGCTACTTTAAAGTAATAAATATATTTAACCTTAAAATATATGTTGACATTAAAAGTTAAAAGTGTGATAATTATACACAAAGATAAACTTTAAATTATCCCAGAGAGGATATTAAGTATATTTTCAAATAATAAATTTATAATCAATAAAATCCTTAAAAGTAGTCTAGAGAGGCTAAAAAGGTTAAATATTTTATATTATTTAAACTTGTATTTTCAACCTCTAACTGGATTAGTTAGAGGTTTTTTAATATAAAAAATAAAATATAATAAAGTCTTTTAAACTAGTCCAGAGAGGCTGGGAAAGATATCTGTAATAGATAAAATCCTTATACCTCATTTTGGTGTAAGGATTTTTTTTAGGCTTTATTAAAGAGGGAGAGTTCATAATGGTAAATGGAAAAGAAAAATTAATAGTAGCAATAGACACAAATGAATTTGATAAAGCTAAAGAATTGATAGATAAGCTAGAAGATAGTGTAGACATATTTAAAGTAGGGTTAGAGCAATATGTAGCTACAAGGGGAAAAACAGTTGATTATTTAAAAGAAAAAGGTAAGAAAATTTTCTTAGACCTTAAGTTTCACGATATACCAAATACAATGCAAAGTGCAGTAAGAGCAGCAGTAAGAGATAATGTATGGTTAATGACGATACATGTATCAGATATGGAAGGTATGAGACAGTGTGCAGTAGCAGCTAAAGAAGAGGCTGAGAAATTAGGTATAGAAAAACCAATAATAGTAGGGGTTACTGTTTTAACATCATTAAGCAATCAAGATTTACAAGATATAGGATGTAATATGACAACTGAAGAACTAGCTATAAAAAGAGCTAAACTGGCTAAAGAAGCTGGAATAGATGGAATAGTTTGTTCAGCACAAGAAGTAGATAAAATAGTTGAAGCTTGTGGTAAGGATTTCGTTACAGTATGTCCAGGAATAAGACCAGCAAATGCTTCTGTAGGAGATCAAAAAAGGGTAGTTACTCCTAAGGATGCTATAAATAAAGGTGCTCATTACTTAGTAGTTGGAAGACCTATAACTAAAGCTGAAAACCCAAGTGAAGCAGCAATTAATATAGTAAAAGAAATAGAAAATGCATAGGGGGTAGGTCAAATGAAGGGGAAATTAATATTAGAAGATGGAACAATTTTTGAAGGAAAAGCATTTGGATACTTAGGAGATAGTATAGGTGAAGTAGTATTCAATACTTCTATGACAGGATATCAAGAAGTATTAACAGACCCATCATACTATGGTCAAATAGTAACAATGACTTATCCATTAGTAGGGAATTATGGAATAAATTTAGAAGATATGGAATCAAATAAATCTCACGTAAAAGGGTTTATAGTTAGAGAAAAAAGTAATGATCCAAATAACTTTAGATGTGAGATGGATTTAGATACATACTTAAAGCAAAATAAGGTTATAGGACTTGAAGGCATAGATACAAGAGCATTAACTAAAATACTAAGAAATAATGGAACAATGAAAGGTATAATAACTTTAGAAAATGCATCTTTAGAAGATGTAAAATCAAAGTTAGAAGCTTTCACAAATACTGAAGCAGTAAGAACTGTAACAAGAAAAGAAATAGAGCATATAAAAGGTGAAGGTGCTAAGGTTGCTGTTATGGATTTTGGAGTTAAGCAAAACATATTAAGATCTTTTGCTAAGAGAGATTGTGATATAACAGTATTCCCAGCAACTACTAAGCCAGAAGAAATTTTAGGAATAAATCCTGATTTAATATTCTTATCAAATGGACCTGGAGATCCAGAAGATTTAGAAGATGTTATAGAAAATATAAGAGAATTAATTGGAAAAAAACCTATAGTAGGAATATGTTTAGGACATCAATTATTAGCTTTAACATTAGGTGGAAAAACATCTAAATTAAAGTTTGGACATAGAGGTGGAAACCATCCAGTTAAAGATTTAGAGGAGAATAAAATATTTATAACATCTCAAAACCACGGTTACTACGTATCTGAAATGCCAGAAAATATGGAAGTAACACATATAAACTTAAATGATAATACTGTAGAAGGAATGAGACATAAAGAGTTACCTATATACAGTGTTCAATATCATCCAGAAGCTTGTCCAGGACCAAAAGACAACGATTATATATTCGACAAGTTCTTAGAGTTAGTATAGAAAATTATAAAAATCGTTAATTAGATAAGGAGAAAAGATTATGCCTAAAATAGATAGTATAAAAAAGACTTTAGTACTAGGTTCAGGACCTATAATAATAGGGCAAGCGGCAGAGTTTGATTACTCTGGAACACAAGCTTGCCAAGCTTTAAAAGAAGAAGGAATAGAAGTTGTATTAGTAAATAGTAACCCAGCTACTATAATGACTGATAAAGAAGTAGCGGATAAAATATATATAGAACCATTAACAATAGAATTTATAGAAAAAATAATAGAAAAAGAAAGACCAGACAGTTTATTAGCTGGAATGGGTGGTCAAACAGGTCTTAACTTAGCTGTTGAACTTCATGATGCCGGAATATTAGATAAATATGGAGTTAAGATAATAGGTACTTCAGTAGAGTCTATAAAAAAAGGTGAAGATAGAGATACATTCAGAGAAGTAATGAGACAAATAAACCAACCAGTAGTAGTTAGCGATATAGTAACTAACTTAGAAGATGGTTTAGAATTTGCAGGAAAAATAGGATACCCAGTAGTTGTAAGACCTGCTTATACATTAGGAGGAACTGGAGGAGGTATAGCTGAAACTGTAGAAGAGTTAACAGAGATACTTACTCAAGGATTACAATTAAGTCCAGTTAGCCAAGTGTTACTTGAAAAAAGTATAAAAGGTTGGAAAGAAATAGAGTATGAAGTAATAAGAGATGGCAATGGTAACTGTATAACTGTATGTAACATGGAAAATATAGACCCTGTTGGTGTTCATACAGGAGATAGTATAGTTGTAGCACCAAGTCAAACTTTAAGTGATAAAGAATACCAAATGTTAAGAAAAGCATCTATAGATATAATAAATGCTATAGAAGTTAAGGGTGGATGTAATGTTCAGATAGCATTAAACCCAGATAGTTTAGAATATGCAATAATAGAAATAAACCCAAGAGTTTCTAGATCTTCAGCTCTTGCATCAAAAGCTACAGGTTATCCAATAGCAAAGGTTGCAGCGAAAATTGCTTTAGGTTACACATTAGATGAAATAGAAAATGCAGTAACTAAGAAGACTTATGCATGTTTCGAACCAACACTTGACTATGTAGTAGTTAAGATACCAAAGTGGCCATTTGATAAATTCAAGCAAGCAAACAGAAAATTAGGAACTAAAATGATGGCAACAGGAGAAATAATGAGTATAGGAGGCAACTTTGAAGCAGCTATACTTAAAGGTATAAGATCTCTTGAAATAGGAAAATATTCTTTAGTTCATGCTCCTTCTGAAGAAAAGAGTATAGAAGAATTAAAGAAGAGTATAGTAGTTCCTGATGATGAAAGACTATTTGACTTAGCTGAAATGATAAGAAGAGGTTACAAAGTAGAAATGATAGAACAAATCACTGGAGTAGATAAGTGGTTTATAAATAAATTTAAGTGGATAGTAGAGCAAGAAGAAAAGTTAAAGGGAATGAAAATAGAAGATTTAAATAAGGAATACTTATTAGAATTAAAGAAAAAAGGATTCTCTGATAAAGGTATAGCTGACTTGATGAAAATAAGTCCAGAAAGATTATGTGAATTAAGAAAGTTATATAACATAAAACCAGCATACAAAATGGTTGATACTTGTGGAGGTGAGTTTGATGCATTATCTCCATACTACTACTCAACTTATGAACAATATGATGAAGTAGAAATAAGTGATAAGAAAAAAGTTGTAGTTTTAGGTTCCGGTCCTATAAGAATAGGTCAAGGTATAGAGTTTGATTATTGTTCAGTTCATTGTGTAAAATCATTAAGAAACATGGGAATAGAAACTATAATAGTAAACAACAACCCAGAAACTGTAAGTACAGACTTTGATACATCTGACAAATTATACTTCGAACCATTAACAGAAGAAGAAGTATTAAACATAATAGAAAAAGAAAATCCAGATGGAGTGATACTACAATTTGGTGGTCAAACAGCTATAAAGTTAGCTAAGTTCTTACACGAAAAGAATATAAAGATATTAGGAACTGACTTTGAAGATATAGATGCTGCTGAAGACAGAGAAAAATTCGAAGAATTATTAGAAAAATTAGATATAAATAGACCAAAAGGAAAGGCTATATGGTCAGTTAAAGAAGGGATAAAAGAAGCTGAAAAGCTAGGATATCCAGTTTTAGTTAGACCATCTTATGTACTTGGAGGTCAAGGTATGGAAATAACTTATGATGAAGCTAAGTTATCTAAATACTTAGAAAGTGCATTTTTAAGAGACTCTAAAAACCCAGTACTTATAGACAAGTACTTAACAGGTAGAGAAATAGAAGTTGATGCAATATGTGATGGTAAGGATATATTAATACCAGGTATAATGGAACACTTAGAAAGAGCCGGAGTTCACTCTGGAGATAGTATAACAATGTATCCAAGTCAAAATGTAACTGATGAAATAAAAGCTAAAATACTTGATTACACTAAGAAAATAGCATTAGAACTAAACGTACTTGGAATGGTTAATATACAATTTATAGAATTCCAAAATGAATTATATGTAATAGAAGTTAACCCGAGAGCAAGTAGAACAGTACCGTATATAAGTAAGGTAAGTAATGTACCAATAGTAGATTTAGCTACTAGATGTATGTTAGGAGAAAAGTTAGCTGATTTAGGATATGGAACAGGAGTATACAAAGAACCTAAATTAGTATCAGTTAAGGTTCCAGTATTCTCAATGTCAAAACTTGCTAGAGTTGATGTAAGTTTAGGACCTGAAATGAAATCTACGGGAGAAGTTTTAGGTGTAGGTGAAAACTTAGAAGAAGCTTTATACAAAGGATTTTTAGCAGCAGGAAAGACTATGTCTGATAAGAGAGGCGTAGTATTAGCTACTATAAATAATTATGATAAAGAAGAGTTTATAGAAATAGCAAGAGATATGAAAGAATTAGGATATACTTTCGTTGCTACAGAAGGAACAGCAAAAACCCTAAAAGATAATGGAATAGATGCTGATATAGTTAACAGAGTAGAAGAAGCAAGACCTAATATATTAGATGCTATAAGAAATAAGCAAGTTGATATAGTAATAAATACTCCAACTAAAGGAAATGATTCTACAAGAGATGGATTTAAGATAAGAAGAACTGCAACAGAATTTTCAACAGAAGTAATGACATCTTTAGATACATTAAAGGCTTTAGTAGAGGTTAAGAAAAAAGAAATAAAAGATGCAGGATTAGAAGTATATAACATAGCTGAATAATAATAAAGGGATAAAACTTAATGTTTTATCCCTTTATCCTTTATATTATATTCTATAATTTGATTTTAGTCTCATAGCTGTATAAATATTTTCAGGAGTGCAGTAAAATCTAGGGTTTATATATGGAGCAAATTTCTTATATTCCATTGTAAATCTTGGAATACCAAATTCCTTAGGTGCAATTTCATCTACTCCGAAATAAATTACTATTCCTTCATCAGTTAAGTAAAAAGCTTGATCTTCGGGAATATCTACAACTACATCTTTATAATATAATTCTTTATTTTGACTTATCTTGTAATTAACATAATTAGATATAACTTTTAGATAATCAACATTAGGATTAAACACATTTCCAATAGTAAACATATTTCCAGTTAATAAATCAAAGTTATAATTGTTTAATTCATTGTATTCAATTTTTTCATCAACAAAGGCCATAAGATTAACTATAGTGCTTAATATATGGTTTTTACTAAATGTATTAGCATAGTTTGTAATTACTCTATACTTAACTTCTGGGTTATTGTTTTTATTATTATCATCATTTACCTGTATTTCTTCATCTATTAATCCATTTTTAAATGTAAATACATCAGATTTTATTGTTGAGTTTATATTATTAAGTACATTTTGGCTTACATTAAAATAAGAATTTCTTAATGTAAAAAAAGAAGGATATTGTAATGAAGAAGAAAAAGTACTTCCTATACTTAAATCTTCATTAAATTTTACATGTATAGGATTATATAAGCAGTTATCAGACCTTTCATAATAATTCATATTAAATTACCTCCTGTTATAGAAAATCAATTAGAATATAGTATGCTAGTTTATAAAAATAGCAAATAAGTTTATACTATAAACTTATTTATAATATATAATTTTAGAACCCTTAAATAATTAATAACTAGGAATATAAAGTATATAAAATACCGAAAATATTAAGTAATTATATGGTATAATACATAAATTGATAGAATTAATTTAGGAGGAATTCAATGTTATTATTAGCAGATAAATGGAAAGACTACGAGCTTATAGATATGGGTAACGGAGAAAAATTAGAGCGTTGGGGAGATATAGTATTAAGAAGACCAGATCCTCAAGTTATGTGGCCTATACCAAATGAAAGTGGATTATGGAAAAATCCTCACGGACATTACCACAGAAGTAACAGAGGTGGAGGACAATGGGAACATAAAAAGAAATATCCTGAAAGATGGACAATAAGCTATAAAAATTTAAAGTTCAATATAAGTCCAACAGGATTTAAACATACTGGATTATTCCCAGAACAAGCAGCAAACTGGGATTGGGCAATGGATAAGATAGAAAATGCTAAAAGACCTATAAAAGTATTAAACCTTTTCGCATACACTGGTGGTGCTACAGTAGCTTGTGCAGCAGCAGGAGCAGAAGTATGTCACGTTGATGCATCTAAAGGTATGGTTACTTGGGCTAAGGAAAATTTACATACATCAGGATTAGGAGACAGAAAAGTAAGATTTATAGTTGATGATGTTGTTAAATTTGTTGAAAGAGAAATAAGAAGAGGAAATAAATACGATGCTATAATAATGGACCCACCTTCTTACGGAAGAGGACCTAAAGGTGAAGTTTGGCAAATAGAAGAAAAATTATATGGTTTAGTTGAATTATGTACAAAGGTATTATCAGATGAACCTTTATTCTTCTTAATAAACTCATACACAACTGGATTATCTCCAATAATACTTGAGCATATATTAGATGCTACTGTAGCTAAAAAAGCTAAAGGTGGAAAAATATACGGTGGAGAAATAGGTATACCTACATCTAGAGATGGAAAGGTACTTCCATGTGGTATATTTGGAAGATGGGAGTCTAAATAATGATTAAAATCATATTTGAAGATAACCATCTTTTAGTTGTAGAAAAGCCTGTAAATATACTTTCTCAAGGTGATGATACTAATGATAAAGATATGGTCAACTTACTTAAACAATATGTAAAGGAAAAGTATAATAAACCAGGTAATGTATATATTGGTTTAGTTCATAGATTGGATAGACCTGTAGGTGGAATTATGGTATTTGCAAAGACTTCTAAAGCTGCATCTAGACTATCTGACCAAGTTAGGACTAAAACCTTTAAAAAGACTTATAGAGCTGTTATACACGGTGATATGAATAAGAAAGAAGATACTCTTAAAGATTATCTTTATAAGAATAAAAAGACTAACATGGTAAGTGTAGTTAATAAGGACCATAAAGAAGCTAAAAATGCAGAGTTAAGTTATAAGACTTTAGACAGAAGAGATGGATTTAGCCTTGTTGAAATAGATTTAAAAACAGGAAGACCCCACCAAATAAGAGTTCAATTTGCAAGTAGAAAGCATCCTTTATTTGGAGATCAAAGATATGGACAAAATGTTAATAAAGTTGGTCAACAAATAGCACTATGGTCTTATAAACTAGAAATAATACACCCTACAACTAAAGAAAAAATGGAGTTTACATGTGAACCACCTAAGGAATATCCATGGAACTTATTTTAATAGTTAAGAGGAATTAGTATGGATAAATATATAGGATTTTATATAGATAAGCCTATTGGTAATAATATATTTTCATATGAAGATAGAGAAAATAAAAAAATATATGTACCAAAACTTATAGAAGGAACTTTAGATGATGTTTCAATTGGAGAAGAAATAGTATTCAATGAAATTGATGAGGATATTGAAATAAAGGCTAAGGGACTTAAGAACATGATTATATATAAGTATCAAGATAAAGATGTATATATATTTGATAATCATAACCATGCCTTTTATTTTTGGATAAAAAGTTTGAAAAAAGGAAACTTTACTAAAGGGTGTAAATTAGTCCATGTAGATCAACACAAAGATACAAGAGAACCTGAAAATTATAATGTAGATATAGATAATATTGATGATGTATTTAGGTATACTAATGAAACTTTAAATGTAGGAAGTTTTATTAAGCCTGCTTTAAAACATGATATATTTTCTGAGGTAATTATAATAGATAGTTCTTATGGATTTAATTTAGATATAGAAGGAGAATATGTACTAGATATAGATTTAGATATATTCTCAAAGGACATGGATTATATTCCTTATGATTTAAAAGTTTCAAAAATAAAAGATTTAATAAAAAAAGCAAAAGTAATAACAATAGCATCTAGTCCATTTTTTATAGAACAAGACTATGCTATAAAAGTATTAAAAGAATTATTTAATTATGATATAATATAATAGTTAGTTTAACGTATTTAATAAATACATAATTAATTTTTAATATAAAAATATATTAAATATAACTAGGAGGACAAAGGTATGAGTTTATATACTGAATGGAGAAATTTAAGTGATAATCATGAAAGCCAAGAAGCAGAAGTAAAGTTTTGGGAAGCATACTTACAAGCAGAAGCTTCAATATACAATGAATTATTAAATAACAAGCAAGAAGTTATAGAAGGTAAAGTTAGTGAATTAGCTGCTAAATATAATGTTTCAGTTGAATATTTCATGGGATTCATAGATGGAATAAGCGAAAGTTTAAAGGAAGATATAACTTTAGAAACTATAGAAGCTAATGGAACTATAAAATTAGATATAGATTTCGAAAAATTATACTATAACATGGTAGAAGTAGAAGCTCATTGGTTATATAACTTACCAGGTTGGGAGACTATATTACCAGCTGCAAAGAGAAAAGAATTACAAAAAGCATATAAAACTTCTAAGACAGTAGTTAAAGAAGAAAAAGTAGGAAGAAACGATGCTTGTCCATGTGGAAGTGGAAAGAAATACAAGAAGTGTTGTGGAAAATAAGGTAATGTTATGTTTATTTTAAGATTTATTAATGATGATGATGACTTATCAGTAAAAGAATTTGTATCTTTAGCTGATTTAAAAGAAATCGATCCTACTAAAAAATATATCATGACAAACCAAACGACTATGTCCCTTTATGATGTCTATGATTTATGCGAAAAAGCTAAAGAACTACTTCCTTTTGTAGAAATTGAAAAAGAAACATGTACGGCTACAAAAATACGCCAAGAAGCTATTAAAAATATTGAAGAGAGTGTTGATGTGATTTTTATCATAGGTGACCCTCACTCAAACAATACACGAAAACTTGCCAGTATCGCTAAAGAAAGTCATCATTGTGATGTCTATATGATAGAAAGTATTGATGGTATTGAAATTGAGTGGTTAAAAGATAAAAATTATGCAGCTGTAAGTTCTGGAGCTTCGACACCGACTTACCTTACAAATCAAATTATTGAATATTTGAAACAATTTGATTTCAATGATTCTAAAACTCATCAAAAACCATTTATTGATAAAACAAAAATACTTAC
>ERZ772901.2742-NODE-2742-length-10656-cov-72.945005_pt1 | contig 10656 bp, 11 predicted proteins | sample MGYA00512123_ERZ772901 | MGnify/ENA primary metagenome ERZ772901 (study PRJEB29015, sample SAMEA2737711) | human gut metagenome | biome: human gut; feature: human-associated habitat; material: faeces | place: China | collected 2012 ...
ATCTGCAATGACAATCCGTAACGTCTCATGTGCCATAAATTATTCCAGCCTTTCCGTGCAATCCTTTCAGTAACAATCTCAACAATCACAAATCAAAACGATCTTCTAGCAGGTATCATGCCCGCAGGCTCACATACTCAGCCCTCATCCGTCGGATTGGGCTGTACTTTGGGGATGCAGAGCCTTGCGTGCGTGCCGTGTCCCGGTCCCCTCTCGTCGTTTTCGATGGCAAACGTGCCGCCGAGGTCCCCCTCGACGAGTGTCTGGACGATGGTCAGGCCCAGCGACTTGCGCGGCATGTCCTCAAATCCCTCCGGCAGGCCCACGCCGTCATCGTAGAAGTCGAGGTGCCAGTGGTCCGCATCCTCCTGGACGGCCAAGCCGATGAGGCCTGATTTCCTGCCCGTGAAGGCGTGCTCCATCGCGTTGAGCACGAGCTCGTTGAGCACGAGCGCCACCGAGCTCGCACACTTCGACGGCAGTATGAGCCGCGGCCCCTTGAACTCCGTCCGGATCAGGAAGTCCCGGTCGGTCATATTGCGCGCGGCCAGGTCGAAGATGTGTCCCATGACTTCCTGGACATCGATGTCTTCACTGCCCTGCTGTGAAAGGTACTCGTGGACGACCGAAATCGAGAGGATGCGGTTGACGCTCTCCTTCAGCGCCGCCTTGACCTCTGCCGTCTTGGCCCGCCTTGCCTGGATACGCAGCAGGCTCGCGATGGCCTGCAGGTTGTTCTTGACGCGGTGGTGGATCTCCTGGATGACGGCCGACTTGATACGGATTTCCTTGTCCTTAGCGCGCGTCTCCGTGACATCCGAGATGATGACGATGCGCATGCAGAGATTGCCGCCCTCGCGAACGACGATCTCGCGCCGTATGAGGATGAGCCCGCCCGCCGTGATCTCCTTCTGCCACGGCCGATCCGTCTCCACCGTCTCGCGCGTGACATGCTGCGTCATCTGGCGATCAAAGAGATGGCCGCCGCGCAGGCTGCCGACGCCGAGCACGCGGTAGATGCGCACGGCCGCCGCATCCGCGAAGACGATGCGGCTGTGCGCATCCGTTATGATGATGCCATCGCTCGCCGTGATCGGGCGGAACTGCTCTGGATTGAGGATGTGGCGCGCATGGTAGAGCACCGCGACCGCCGCATCGAGGAGATGCGAGTAGCCTTCGATGGAGAGCTTGTCGAGGTCGACCTCGAAGTTCAGCACGCCGATGACCTTATCACCATCGTGGATGCCGAACGTGAACATGTCGACCATCGAGCCGTAATTCCACTCGCGCTTGCCGCGCGCTGGCTTGCCCGTCTGGAATGTCTCTTTGATGAGCGGCTCCTCGATGGAGCGCACGCGGCGGCCGACTGCGCTGTCCTTGCCTGGCAGGTAGACCGTATGCGGGCGCTGCTGTGCCACGATCAGGAAGGACTCCGGGTCCTTCGTCCTCACGTAGACCTTGAGCTCCCCGTGTGCGAGGTCCGCCAAAAACGGGAAGACGATTGCCATGCGAGAGAGCAGGCTGATCTGCAGCATCGTGAGCCGCGTCTGCTCCCGGCACAGGCGTGTAATATCATCCATCTTATCCGCACCTCTCTTTTACAGATTCATGTTCTAAGTATAGCAGAAAACGCATACTTTGTAATGTTAAAAATAAAAAATACACATAATAGAAAAAAAGAGCCGCTGCCCGAAGGCAGCAGCCCTTTCATCTATTTATTGACTCTCGATTCACTCGCGCTCTTCCAGTCCGAGGCCCGGCACCGCATTGAGGTAGAGGTCGCTGAAATCGCCGTGCTTGGCCTGATAGTAGCCGCGGCACGCGATCATCGCAGCGTTATCCGTGCAGAGGATACGGTTTGGATAGAAGAAGCGCACGCCAGTCTCTTTAGCGCGCTCGCGCAGGCGCGCCTCGAGGCCGCTGTTGGCCGCGACGCCGCCGGCCAGCACGAGCGTATCGCGCCCAGCGCGGCGCACGGCATCAAAGGCCTTCTCGACGAGCACCTCGACGACGGAGTGCTGAAACGAGGCCGCGATGTCGGCCTTGCGCAGCTCGTGCCCCTTCATCTTCTCGCTGTTGATGTAGTTGAGCACGGCCGACTTGAGCCCGCTGAAGCTGAACTCGTAATTGCCCTTCTCCTCGAGCGCGCGCGGGAAGTCGATGGCGAGCGGGTCGCCTTCCTTGGCCAGTGCGTCGATGCGCGGGCCGCCCGGATACGGCAGGCCCATGACGCAAGCAATCTTATCGAACGCCTCACCCGCCGCATCGTCGCGCGTCTGCCCCATCATGTGGAAGCTGTCGTAGCCGCGCACGTCGACGAGTGCCGTGTGGCCGCCCGAGACGACGAGCGCCATGAAGGGCGGCTCGAGCGTCGGCTCTGCGAGGAAGTTCGCAAAGATGTGGCCCTCGAGATGGTTGACGCCGATGAGCGGCTTGTCGAGCGCAAAGGCCAATGCCTTAGCCGCCGAGACGCCGACGAGCAGGGCGCCGACGAGGCCGGGGCCGTACGTCACAGCGACCTGGTCAATGTCCTTGAGCGTCACGCCGGCCTGGCGCACGGCCTCATCGATGACGGGCATGATGTTGACGATGTGCTTGCGCGAAGCGATCTCTGGCACAACACCGCCAAATTTCTGGTGAATGGGAATCTGCGTCGAGATGACGTTCGACAGGACCGTGCGGCCACCGCGCAGCACGGCGGCCGACGTCTCATCGCAGCTCGACTCAATGCCCAGAGTCAGGATTTCTTCTTCCACTCTATCTCTCCTCACGCAGCAGGGAGTCCCTGCTGTCACAATTTCGTATTCCACATGATGATGGCATCCTCGCCATTGTCATGGTAGTATTTCTTGCGGACGCCGGCCTCGCGGAAGCCGTAGTGCGCGTAGAGGGCGCGCGCCGGTGCATTCGACGGGCGCACCTCGAGCGTCATCGCCGTCACGCCGCGTTCCTTCACAAGTCTGATGAGCTCCGCCATGAGGCGCGTGCCGACCTTCTGACCGCGGTAGTCCGGCGCGATCGCGATGTTCGTGACCTGCGCCTCCTCGAAGGAGATCCAGCAGCCCGCATAGCCGATGACCTGTTCCCCATCGAGCGCGAGCAGGTAGCACGTGTTCTCGTTGGCCGCTTCCTTCCAGAAGGATTCGCGCGACCACGGGATTGCGAAGCACGCCTTCTCCACCGCCTCGACGGCGTCGGCATCCTCCGGCTTCATCTCGCGGAAGGTCAGGTTCATTTCGCGGCCTCCGGATGGCGTTTCTCCCAGAGGACTTCCGCCTCACTGCGGCGGATGTAGACGGGCTCCATGTTCATGACATTGTCCGTGTGGCCCGCGGCGAGCTCCTGCAGGCCGAGCATGGCGACACAGGCCGCCCGCGGCATGACGAGATGCGCCGGTGCGACCGTGACATTCGCTGGCAGGTCGACCTTGCCGCGGATGCGGCGCGCCGCGATGTCGCCGAGCAGCACGGTTTCACGGCCCGACTCAGCGCACTCCGCGAGGATCTCTGCAATCGGCAGGATCTCGACAGGATTGACGACCGTCAAGGCCCCCTTCTCCCACTCATAGCTCTCGCGGTAGGCATTGCCCTTCTGCGCGTCCAAGAGGCTCACGATGCGGATGCCCGGCACCGGATAGTGATAGGCGAGCGCCTTGAGCGTCGAGACGCCGACGATTGGCAGTTCCAGCGCGTAGGCCATGGCCTTGGCCGCCGCGAGGCCGATGCGCAGGCCCGTGAAAGAGCCCGGGCCGATGCTGACCGCGATGCCCTCGAGCTGCTCTTTCCTGACATTTGCCATGCGCAGGACTTCCTTTATATGAGGCATCAGCGTTTCCGAGTGCGTGAGCTTGGCCTGCATCGTCAGCTCCGCTGCGAGCTTATCGGCCGAAGCCACGGCGACACTCGAGACCTGCGTTGCCGTATCAATGGCTAAGATAGACAAATGACTCCAACTCCTTTATGAATTCCTGATAGCGCTCTCCGACACTCGCAAGGGTGATGTGGCGTCCATCGCCATCGTCCGACTTCTCGATGCGGACGACGACGCGCTCCTCCGGCATGCACTGCGGGAATTTGTCCGACCACTCGATGACGACAATGCCCTCCGGGTCCTCCGTGTATTCGTAGAAACCGATGTCCTCCAGTTCCTCCTCCGTCTCAAGGCGGTAGAGGTCGAAATGGTAGATGGGGCAGATGCCCTCATACACATTCATGAGGTTGAACGTCGGACTCGTCACTTCGCCCTCGACCCCGAGCGTATGCGCAAGACTCTGGACAAACAGCGTCTTGCCGGCACCGAGGTCGCCTTCGAGGCAGAGCACGGTTCCCTCCCGGATCTTTTGTCCAACAAGCTCAGCTAAATGGGCAGTCTCCTCGGGAGAATTCGTTGTACAGGTAAACATTTTAGTTTCGTATCGCTCCTATATATAGTCTATACTCAAAAACATGCGGATTCAGTTTTCCATTATATCACAGAGACATCATTCGGTAAATTGGCTGCTGTTCTCTATTTCAATAATTATTATCCGTAAATAATATGTTTGATAAAATGAGATATATGTAGAATTTAGGAGATTTATGGAGAATAACAGAGATATTCTCCATAAATCAATCCATATCGGCATTCCTATTTACCGCCATATGCCGTATAATCAAAGCATAGCAAGTGAGCAATACCGGTGAGCGGCAAGCGATGAGCGATAAGCCGCCGGTACCCACCTACGATGTGTATGAATATCAAGATATATTAGGAGGCTAACATTATGAAAAAGTTTGTTTGCACGGTTTGCGGTTATGTTTACGAAGGCGAAGCAGCTCCGGCTGAGTGCCCGATCTGCCATGCTCCGGCATCCAAGTTCGTCGAGCAGAGCGAGGATATGACGTTTGCCGATGAGCATCATGTCGGCGTTGCCAAGGACGTTGATCCGCGCATCATCGAGGGTCTCCGCCAGAACTTCACGGGCGAGTGCTCGGAAGTCGGCATGTACCTCGCTATGAGCCGTCAGGCTGACCGTGAAGGTTATCCGGAAATCGCAGAGGCTTACAAGCGCTACGCTTTTGAGGAGGCTGAGCACGCTTCCAAGTTCGCTGAGCTCCTCGGCGAGGTCCTGACGGACAGCACGAAGAAGAACCTCACGATGCGCATCGATGCAGAGCACGGCGCTTGCGCTGGCAAGAAAGAGCTCGCAACGCTCGCAAAACAGCTCGGTCTCGATGCTGTCCATGATACGGTTCACGAGATGGCTAAGGACGAGGCTCGCCATGGCCGCGGCTTCAAGGGCCTCTTCGACCGTTACTTCGGCAAATAATCTCGGACAAAGCTCCACAAAACTCCTAAACATCATATAACCCACACATAAAAGACCTGTCCTGCAGCGCATCCGCAGAGCAGGTCTTTTGTATACTTAAAAAGACTGCCTGTTTTTTTATGCATTCCTATTGAAATGCCGGACAAAAAGTCTTATACTAAGCGTGACCTGAAAATGCAACGGAGCAAGACGGCTGGTGTTACCATGCCGCTTGCTCCATTTTTTCAGAGTGAATGAATATCTATCTATACGATACAGGAAGGGTTGTGTTATGAGAAGCTTTATCCTCAACGAAAACGAAATGAATGAACTAGCCAAGAGACAGCCGACGCCATTCCTCGTGCTGTCCGTCGACAAAGTCGCGGAAAACTACGCGTTCCTGCGCAAGCACCTGCCGCGCGCCGGCATCTACTACGCCATCAAGGCCAATCCGCATCCGCGCGCACTCGAGCGTCTCGCCGCGCTCGGCTCGCACTTCGACGTCGCCTCGGCCGGCGAGATAGAAATGCTCCATGCAGCCGGCGTCGACGGCTCGCGCATGATCTACGCCAATCCGGTGCACGATGCGCGCGGCTTCGCGGCGGCCTCCCGCTTCGGCGTCCAGCGCTTCACGTTCGACGATGAAAGCGAGATACTGAAGCTCGCGGCCGCTGCGCCCGGCGCCGATGTGCTCGTGCGCGTGCAGGTCCACAACAGCAAGGCGCTCGTCGACCTCAACACGAAGTTCGGCGCGCCGCTTGGCTCAGCCCTGCCGCTCTTGCGCAAGGCCGAGCAGGCCGGCCTCCACGCCAAGGGCATCTGCTTCCATGTCGGCAGTCAGTCCCTGTCCACCGCGGCGTACGAAGAAGCGCTGCTGCTCGTTCATCATCTCTTCCTTGAGGCTGAAGCCTCCGGCATGCACCTGACCGATCTCGACATCGGCGGCGGCTTCCCGATTCCCTCAGCCGAAGGGCTCCACGTCGACCTCGCCGCCATGCTCGAGGCCATCAACCGCCAGCTCGAGCGACTGTTCCCGCAGACGGCCGTCTGGACCGAGCCGGGCCGCTTCCTCTGCGGCACGGCCATGAACCTCGTGACCTCCGTCATCGGCACGAAGCAGCGCGGCGCGGTCCCCTGGTACATCCTCGACGAAGGCATCTACGGCGTCTTCTCGGGCATCCTGTTCGACCACTGGGAATACCCGCTGCACTGCTTCGGCAACGGAGCAAAAATCTCGTCGGTATTCGCCGGTCCGAGCTGCGATGGCATCGACGTGCTCTACCGTGACTTCCCCGCACCGAAGCTCCCGATTGGTGCAAACGTGCTCGTCAGCGACATCGGCGCCTACACGACCGTCTCGGCCACGCGCTTCAACGGCTTCGAGCCCGCCGCCGTCCTCGTCTGGGAGGATCAGGCCGACCTCGTCGCCAAGCGCCGCAAGCTCCGTGAAGCCGATGAGGCATCCAGCGCATCGATTGCACAGATGCCCTGATACAAAGCGATACGGCTGACACACGACAAAAGACTCCGCCCCCTCCGTCATTCCATGACGGAGGAGCGGAGTCTTTTTTACTATCTGTCATTTATCTGCTGCAATCAGATAATCTTCGTCGACCAGCTCTCGATGTTCCAGACCGTGTCGACGAGGTCTTCGTAGAAGTCGGGCTCATGCGAGACGAGCAGCAGCGTGCCCTTGTACTCCTGCAGGGCGCGCTTGAGCTCCTTCTTGGCCTCGACGTCGAGGTGGTTCGTCGGCTCGTCGAGCACGAGCAGGTTGACGGGCTTCTGCATGATCTTAGCGAGGCGGACCTTCGCCGCCTCGCCGCCCGAGAGCGCCGTCATCTTCGTCGTAATGTGCTCATTCGTCAGGCCGCACGAAGCAAGCGCCGCGCGCACCTCGAAGTTCGTCATGCCCGGATAGGCCTGCCAGAGCTCGTCGAGCGCCGTGTTCATATTGCCCTTGGCCTCCTCCTGCTCGAAGTAGCCGACCGAGACGAACTCGCCCTGCTCGATCGCGCCCGAGAACGGCTTGATGAGGCCGAGCAAGGTCTTTAAGAGCGTCGACTTGCCGAGGCCGTTCGTGCCGCGGATCGCGATCTTCTTGTTGCGCTCGACCTTGATGTCGACAGGCTTCGTCAGCGGCGTGTCGTAGCCGAGCACGAGGCGCTGCGCCTCGATGACAAAGCGCGACGGCGTGCGGTCGGGCTGGAAGTGGAAGTGCGGTTTCGGCTTCTCCTGGCGCTTCGTCAAGACCTCCATCTTGTCGAGCTTCTTCTGGCGGCTGTTAGCCATGCCGCGCGTCGCGACGCGCGCCTTGTTGCGCTGGATGAAGTCCTGCTCGCGCTTGATCTCCGCCTGCTGGCGCTCGTAGGCCGCCTCCTCCTGGCGTCGCTTCAAAGCGGCCATCTCCTCGAACTTCTCGTAGCTGCCCGTGTAGCGCGTGAGCTTGAGGTTGTCGACATGCCAGATGACATTCGTGACCGCATTGAGGAACGGCACATCGTGCGAGATGACGATGAAAGCATTCTCGTAATTCGTCAGGTAGTTCTTGAGCCACTCGATGTGCTCGGCGTCGAGGTAGTTCGTCGGCTCGTCGAGCAGCAGGATTTCAGGGTTCTCGAGCAGGAGCTTCGTCAGGAGGACCTTCGTGCGCTGGCCGCCCGAGAGCTCGTCGACCTTGCGCTCGAGCCCGATGTCGCGCAGGCCGAGGCCGCCCGCGACCTCCTCGATGCGCGCATCGATCGTGTAGTAGCTGCCCGCCTCGAGGATGTCCTGGATGTCGCCGACATCCTTCATGAGCTTGTCCATCTCCTCAGGCGAGGCCTCGCCCATCTTGTCGTAGGCCGCGAGCATCTCCTGCTCGAGCGTCACGAGATGGTCAAACGCCGTGCGCAGCGTCTCCCGGATCGTCATGCCCGGCTGCAGCACCGCATGCTGGTCGAGATAGCCGACCTTCGTGCGCTTCGCCCAGGTCACCTGCCCCGCATCCGGCGTCAGCTTGCCCGTGATGATCGACATGAACGTCGACTTGCCCTCGCCATTCGCACCGACCAGCGCCACATGCTCCCCCTTCAGCAGGCGGAACGACACATCCTCAAAGATCTCTCGCCCGCCATAGCTGTGCGAAAGATGCGAAACCTCCAATACGCTCATACTTTACTCCTTACATACATTCGTGCAGTTGTGATGATATCGAAAAAATAGAGGCTGCATGCTGCAGTCTCTATCTTGAGTCTAGATATGATTATAGCATAAGATGATGGATACAGCCATCACCTTCTCCTCACTTATCCGCGATAAAAGTCGGAACGACGTGATGTCGGCTGCCCTCAAGGAGCTTCCGGGAACAGGATGCACCGGAATTTGACTGGGTACAGTCGGCTTACTCGCATCTGACCGAGCATGGGCCGACGAATTGACCAGTCCATTTATGTCCGCAAGCCGCCAAACGGACCACCATCATCTTATCGTATCAGAGATGCCAACCCCCGTTGCAGGATATTGCAGGCCGCATTCCTATCACAGTCATGGAGGACATGACAGGACGGACACTTCCATTGACGGTCGGACAGTTGCAGCCGCTGCCCTGTTGGCAGGACGTAGCCGCAAGCAGAGCATCGCTGCGTCGTATACGCCGGATTGACTTTAATGAACGTACGATTGTAGCGCTTGGCCTTGTATTCCAGAAAATCTAAGAACGTCTGCCATCCTGCTTCATAAATTGCCTTGGTACACCGCCGCAAATGGATGAGCTTACGGATATCCAGCTGCTCAGCAACAATCGTCTCGTGATTCTTGATCAGATTCATTGTCTGAACATGCAGAAAATCCTGCCGCTGACGCTTGATCTTCTGTTTCAGCCTAGCGACCAGACGTCTCTGTGCTTGATATCGCACACCGTTGCGAAGCGGGATATGCTGCCGTCGACAGCCGCGCGCTTTCCGTGATAGGACGTGCTGCGCACGAGTCACTCTTCGTTTTGTTCTCTGGATGTACACAGGATTATCAACACGGCATCCATTTGAATCCACATAAAAATTCTTGAGATTGAGGTCAATACCTATCGTAGAAACAGCTTCTGGCAAAGATGGTACAAACGGTTCATCTGAGGCAAGCTGCATGGATAAGAAATAATCTCCACCGGCATCTTTCATGACCGTCATCGTACCAATACGCACAGACTGCATCGAAAAAATACGCGCGAGCATTTTCCGTGAACCTTTGCATCGGATGCGCCCGAGCTTCGGAACATACACATGTGAAGCATCCCGAAAGCCCGCACTGCCATTTGTCAATGTCGCCTCCGACACACGTTGGCGATTGTAATGTGGATTTGTCTGATAGCCGATTGCATAGGTCCTGCGATGAAATGCTGGTGGATTCTTCGTCTCACCACACCGATAGCACTTCCACGCATGGGCATAGTTCTTTTTGGCATTGGCAATCATATTAGCATCTAATTCCGCATCATCCATCCATAAAAAATGAGCTTTCAATGACGTGGTTGATTTGATACGTTCGCGCAATACCTGAATCCGTTCCGTGATTCCTTGAATGTATATCGACAGCTTGCCAAAGCCAGCGATTTCTTTACTGCAGGCAATCATCTCATTGTAGATGAAATTCGCTGTCTCTGCATTCTTCTTGATGATTCTTTTCTGTTGATGACTTGGATATATGCGTAAACGGATACCTGAATGGTGCTTATATTCCGACATTAATTTTAGCATCATACCTTCTCCTATAACGAATCTTTTTATTTAATTATATCATATAACGGTTCAATTTTCTACTTTTTTAAAATTAAAAGATGGATTTACAATCTTAGTGCAACAGCTCCTAGACAACCAAATTAAAATGACACATAGACTTCTTTGCTATAATGGTGTTTGAAAAGAACTACCTATAACAAAAGAAGAGCCTATGTGCCACTACACACATCTTACACCATTTGAGCGAGAAAAGAAACTCTTTTTTCTCGCTGAGGGAAAATCCATCACAGAGATTGCCCATCTGCTGAGCCGGAACAAGTCGACCATCTCGCGTTAACTTCGCCGCAATGTGGCTCCAACTGACCAACCTATGTCGTATTGCCCGTTAACTGCACATACACTTTACAAGCAGCGCAGGGAAACCTGTCGTCTGCATAAGCACTTGGAGTATGCGTCACTGCACTCCCTACATCCAGATCTGCATTCTGGAGTAACACTAGTCGCCAGAGGAAATTGTCGGACGAATTCAGTTGGAGCATGGATGCCATCTTATCAGCGTCCCGACAATCTACCGCGCTATCCACGCAGAATTGCTGAATCCACCAGGGGCTTCAGCGAAGTTTGTACTTCGGAAGCTACGGCATCACGGGAAACGGC
>ERZ772901.2745-NODE-2745-length-10648-cov-15.341735_pt1 | contig 10648 bp, 8 predicted proteins | sample MGYA00512123_ERZ772901 | MGnify/ENA primary metagenome ERZ772901 (study PRJEB29015, sample SAMEA2737711) | human gut metagenome | biome: human gut; feature: human-associated habitat; material: faeces | place: China | collected 2012 ...
CCCAGGACATGAACCGAGAAATCCTCCGATTAGCCGTTCCGAACATCATCTCCAACATCACGGTCCCCCTTATGGGTATCGTGAGTTCCGCCGTCGCAGGACACCTGGACAACTCCGCAGCGACGATCGGGGCACTCGCCATCGGCGTATCCATCTTCAACTTCATCTACTGGAACTGCAGCTTCGTGCGCATGGGTACCAGCGGACTCACGGCGCAGGCTTTCGGTGCAGGAAATTTCCACGAATGCACCAACATGCTCGTCCGGGGCATCCTGGTCGCAGCGATCCTCGGCCTGCTGGTTATTTGCTTCCAAAACCCTCTGGGGCGACTGGCACTATGGGCCATGAACGGCAACGAAATCGTACACGACTATTTCTACGCCCGCATCTGGGCGGTACCCGCCGGTATCATGCTCTTCGGATTCAACGGCTGGTACACAGGCATGCAGAATGCCGTGATCCCGATGTGTATCGCCGTCACGGTGAATATCGTACACGTTTCCACGAGCCTGTGGCTCGTATTCGGACACGGCATGGGCATCACGGGCATCGCCTATGGCTCGGTCGTGGCCCAAAATACGGGGGTCCTGCTGGCGGTCCTGCTGCTTATCCTGCGATACCGCAAAATTCTCACACGGTTTACGTGGCGTGAAGTGGTGGACTGGGAACCGGTGCGGAAATTTTTCCTCATCAACCGCGACATCATCGTCCGTACGCTCTGTATCGTAGCCGTATATACCTTCTTCACGGCGGCATCGGCCCGTATGGAGGACCCGATCCTGCTGACGGTCAATACGCTTCTGCTCCAGATATTCACCCTTTTCTCCTACATGAACGACGGCTTCGCCTATGCCGCCGAAGCCCTCACGGGACGCTTCATCGGAGCCCGGGACGAACAATCGCTGCGTCGCTGCCTGGGACGTTGTCTGGGCTGGGGCACACTGATCTCGGTGCTGTTCGTCGGCATATACCTCATCTGGTGGCGCGACCTGTTAGGCATTTTCATCAAGGCCGGAACTCCGGACGCAGCACAGGTCGTTTCGACGGCGGGTAATTACATCGTCTGGATCATCCTCATCCCGCTGGCCAGCGCCATGCCCTTCATCATGGACGGTATCATGGTGGGTGCGACCGAAACCAAAGTGATGCGCAATTCGATGCTGCTCTCGACCGTCGCCTATTTCGGTATCTTCTACTCGCTCTATCCCGTCATCGGAAACAACGCCCTTTGGCTGGCCTTCACGCTCTATATGTTCCTGCGCGGCACGCTGCAACTCCTGATGACCCGGCGCCTGCGGCTCATCTATCGAAAAGCTGCGGCATAAATTTCCCGACGTATCTTCGCCCTGCAAAGGACGGCCCTTCCTCTCCGCCGATCCAAATAACCGGGGTTCTTCGTCCGGCAGATCCCTTCCTCTTCAACTACTGCATACACCGTACTGCAATAAATTTTTCAACAGTAACGAAAAGATTATACGGAACTTTCCTCTTCGCACCGCTGCCGCCATTTCGGTACAGGGAACAAACGTGTCTGTAAACAAAGTGATCGGTTGAAAAACAAAAAGCCCGGAGCGTCTTGCTCCGGGCTTTATTTGGAAACCAACGTTCGAATTACATCTGTTTGTAAAGCTCGTTGTATTTCTCGTATTTCTCCATCATGCCGGGTTCGTCGCGCAGACGATAGCAAAGAGTCTTGAGCAGCTGTACGGGATCGGGATTTTGCGGCATAATCTCATGGGCAACTTCCAGATAGGGAACAGCCTGCGAATAGATCGAAAGAATCTCCTTCTGGTCGGCTTCATACTCGCCCGCATTGGTATATTCTTTCTCATTGGCCTCCTGATTCAGTGCATCGGCCTTCATAATGATGTAGTAACCCGTAAAGAACTGCGCTTCATAAGACTGAGGATTCAGTTCGATCGCCTTCTCCAGGGAGGCAATCGCCTCATCGTAATCCTCCAACGAAACGAAGATCTGGGCACGGCTGAACCACAGTTCGATGTTCTGGGGATCACCGGCAATCGCATCGTCGAGCATCGTAACCAGTTCCGACGAATCGCCCAATCCCTCTTCCATCGAATACAACATAATCAAACTCTTGAGAATATCCTGATTCTTCGGGAATTTAGTAATACCGGTCATCAGGGCGTCTTTGGCTTTCAGGACATTGGCACGGTCCGCCTCACGCTGGCCATAATAATTATGGAACAGGTAGTAATAGATCATACCGTTGTCATCCGTATATCCCATTTCAAGCGCCTTATTCAACAATTCCACGCCGCGAGCATATTCAGCAGCGTCCTTCTCGCCGGCAGCAGCGGCCAGATAGCCCGCATAGTAAAGGCGCGAAGCGTCGGGAGTACCGCAAGCCGGACTCATCTCCGCGCGGAAAGCGGTTTCGAAAGCCTCCGAACCGAGTTTGTATTCACCGATATTATTGCAAGCATCGCCCAATTGCGAACAGTAGTTGCTGATCGCCATAAGCTGCTCCTTGACTTTCGGACCCTGCTTGGAATCGAGTTCGTAAGCCTTGTTCAAAGCAGCGATCGCCTTATCGATAGCACCTTCCTTTACAGGTTCTATCTCCTTCCAGCCGATGACCTGTCCATTGGAAACATAAACGGTCAAATAATCGTAATTCTGTGCGGCCACCGACATCCCGTTGATCGTCACTTCGTCGATCGACTTCGGGCAGGCCGAGTTCTCCGACATAGAGGTCTTTGGTAGGAGCGAGTATGGCCTCGACATAGCTCTTACCCAAATTGAGCCAGGTAGCGGCTTTCGCTCCCTTCTTCGCATCGGCACTCGCCGTTTCGTTCTTTTCGATCTTCTGCAACAAGGCCTCCTTGTTGATTTTCTGTGCCTGGGCAGCAGTTCCCAACAAGGCAACGGCGGCCAGGGCCAAAATAAGTTTTTTCATAATGAACGGGGTTTTTAATTTATAGGTATTATCTTCTATTGTTCTTTACTAACGTTCTCTTCGGACTCGGATTCCGGAGCGCCCGCCCCATCGAGGACCGCCGGCTCCTCCTCTTCGTTGGCGGGAACGGCAATTACCGAAGCGATGGCATCTCCCTCACGCAGGTTGATGATACGCACGCCCTGCGTAGCACGTCCCGCCACACGGATCTGATCTACCGCCGTACGGATCGTCAGCCCCGAACGGTTAATAATCATCAGGTCGTTCTCGTCGGTCACAGCCTGGATCGAAATCAGCTTGCCGGTTTTTTCCGTAATGTTGATCGTCTTCACACCCTTGCCGCCGCGGTTGGTAATGCGGTATTCGTCCAGATCGGTACGCTTGCCGTAACCGTTCTCGCTGAGTACCAGCACGTCCTGCGAGCTATTGGGTTCGATGCAGATCATGCCGACCACCTCGTCGCCTTCGTCGAGCGAAATACCGCGCACACCGGCCCCGACACGTCCGATCGGACGCACCGTGTTCTCGTTGAAGCGGATCGCCTTGCCTTCCCGGGCCGCGATCATTACCTCGGCGCTGCCGCTGGTGAGTTTGGCCTCGATCAACTGGTCGCCCTCGCGGATCACGATGGCATTGACGCCGTTCTGACGGGGACGCGAGTACGCTTCCAGTTTGGTCTTCTTGATCGTGCCGTCCTTGGTACACATGATGATATAGTTGTTGTTCACGTATTCCGCATCGTCCAGACGCTTCACGTTGATATAGGCACGCACCTTGTCGTCCGGCTCGATCTGGATGACGTTCTGAATCGCCCGTCCTTTCGAGGAGCGCGTCCCTTCGGGAATCTCGTAAACCTTGAGCCAATAGCAACGGCCTTTCTCCGTGAAGAAGAGCATCGTATTGTGCATCGTGGCCATATAGATATGCTCGATGAAATCCTCGTCGCGCGTCGCGCTGCCCTTGGCGCCGACGCCGCCCCGGTTCTGGGTACGGTATTCGGCCAGCGGCGTACGTTTGATATAGCCCAGGTGCGAAATGGTGATGACCATCTCGTCGTCGGCGTAGAAATCCTCCGGGTTGAACTCTTCGGAAGCGTAAACGATCTCCGAGCGCCGTTCGTCGCCGTATTTGGCCTTCACCTCCAACAATTCGTCCTTAACGATCTTCATCTGCAATTCGCGGCTGCCCAGCACATCGTTGAAATAAGCGATCTGCGCCTCCAGCTCGTTGCGCTCGGCAACCAGCTTGTCGTGTTCGAGTCCCGTCAGAGCGCGTAGACGCATCTCGATAATGGCCGAAGCCTGTGCGTCGCTCAAGCTGAAGCGCTCCATCATGGCCTGCTTGGCCAAGTCGGGGTTCTTGGCTGCCCGGATGATGTGGATGATCTCGTCGATGTTGTCCTGCGCGATGAGCAGACCCAACACGATATGCAGCCTCTTCTCGGCCTTGGCCAAATCGAAGCGCGTGCGCCGCACGATCACGTCGTGGCGGTGCTCGACGAAATGCTGCACCAGATCCAGCAGATTGAGCATCATCGGACGACCGTTCACCAGCGCGATGTTGTTCACCGCGAACGAGGTTTGCAGCGGCGTATTCTTATACAGCGTATTGAGCACCACGCTCGCCACGGCATCGTGTTTCAGGATGACGATGATACGCATGCCGTTCCGGTCGGACTCGTCGTTGATATAGGAAATGCCCTCGATCTTCTTTTCGTTGATAAGGTCGGCGATCTTCTTGATCATCTCCGCCTTGTTGACCATATAGGGGATCTCGGTGATCACGATCTGGGTGCGGCCGTTCTTAGTCTCCTCAATGGTGGCGCGGCCGCGCAGGGTGATCTTGCCGCGTCCGGTGGCGTAGGCGGCGCGGATGCCGCTGCGTCCCATGATGATGCCGGCGGTGGGGAAGTCCGGGCCCTTGATGTGCTCCATCAGGCCGGGCAGGTCGATGTCCGGGTCGTCGATATAGGCGATGCAGCCGTCAATGACCTCGCTCAGGTTGTGGGGCGGGATGTTGGTAGCCATACCAACTGCAATGCCCTGACTGCCGTTGACCAGCAGGTTCGGGAAGCGGCAGGGCAGCACGCTGGGCTCCTTTTTGGTCTCGTCAAAGTTGGGGTCCCAGTCGATGGTGTCCTTCTCGATATCGGTCAGCATTTCCACCGCCATGCGGCTCATGCGGGCCTCGGTGTAACGGTAAGCAGCCGGGGGGTCGCCGTCCACAGAACCAAAGTTACCCTGACCATCCACCAGCGGATAGCGCAGCGAAAAGTCCTGTGCCAGACGTACCATGGCATCGTAGACCGATGCGTCGCCGTGGGGGTGGTAAGAGCCCAGCACCGCACCAACGGTATCGGCGGATTTGCGGTATGCATGGCTGGGGTCGTTGCCGCGCTCATGCATGGTGTACAGGATGCGGCGGTGGACGGGCTTCAAGCCGTCCCGCACATCGGGCAGGGCGCGGGACACGATGACCGACATGGAATAATCCAGGAAGGCCGTTTCGATCTCCTTTTTGACGTCGCGGATGATCTTTTTGGTTCCGCTGCCCGGTATCATCACATAATCTTCTTCCATTGTTTCCTCCAATTACACGTCCAGCTTTGCGTACTGGGCGTTGGTCTCGATAAAGCGGCGGCGGGGCTCCACCTGGTCGCCCATGAGGATGGTAAAGGCTTCGTCGGCCTTTTCGGCATCGTCGATGGTGATCTGCACGATCACGCGGTTGTCCGGGTTCATGGTGGTCTCCCACAGCTGGTCCGGGTTCATCTCACCAAGGCCCTTATAGCGGTTCACCTTGGCACCCGGCATTTCCTGCGAAAGCACGGCCATTTCGGCGTCGTTGTAGGCATACTTGATGGTGTTGCCCTTCTGCACCTTGAACAGGGGCGGCTGGGCCACATACACATGGCCCTGCTCGATGAGCGGGCGCATATAGCGGAAGAAGAAGGTCAACATCAGGGTGCAGATGTGAGAGCCGTCCACATCGGCATCGGCCATGATGAACACCTTGTCGTAACGCAGCTTGGAGATGTCAAATTCCTCGCCAATGCCGCAGCCCAGGGCCAGCACTACGGGCATCAGCTTATCGTTGCCGTAGATCTTATCGGCGCGGGCCTTTTCCACGTTGAGCATCTTGCCCCACAGCGGCAGGATAGCCTGGATGGCAGAGTCACGGCCCATCTTAGCGGAACCGCCTGCAGAATCGCCCTCGACGATGAAGATCTCGGTCTTGGTGGGGTCTTTCTCCCGGCAGTCGGCCAGCTTGCCGGGCATGCGGCTGGTCTCCAGCGCGCTCTTGCGGCGCACCAGTTCCCGGGCCTTCTTGGCGGCAGCGCGGGCGCGGGCAGCCTGGGTGGCCTTTTCAAAGATGGCCTTGGCCACACCGGGGTTCTCCTCAAAGAACTCCATCAGCTTTGCATAGACCATGTTGGACACGAGGGTGCGGATCTCGGTGTTGCCCAGCTTTGCCTTGGTCTGGCCCTCAAATTCGGCCTCCTGCAGCTTGACCGAGATGACGCAGATCAGGCCCTCGCGCACATCGGCACCGGACAGGTTCTCGTCCTTGTCCTTCAGCAGGCCGTGGCTGCGGCCGTAATCGTTGAACACGCGGGTCAGGCTGGCTTTGAAGCCCTCTTCGTGGGTGCCGCCGTCCGGGGTGTTGACGTTGTTGGCAAAGCTCAGAAGCAGCTCGTTGTAGCTGGAATTGTACTGCAAAGCGATCTCCGCCACGCCGCGGTCGGTCTGCCCCTTGAGGTAGATGACATTGGGGTGCAGCACTTCCAGCTTGCGCTTTTCGCCCAGATAGGTGACAAAGCTCTTGATGCCGCCCTCGTAGCACATGACCTCGGAGCGGTAGCAGGGGTCGCCCTCCTGCCCATCCTCCAGCACGGGGGTGTACAGCTGACGCTCATCGGTCAGGGTGATCTTGACGCCGGCGTTCAGGAAGCTTTCCTCCCGCAGACGCTTTTCCAGCGTGTCGAAGTCGTAGACGGTGGTATCCTTGAACATTTCCGGGTCGGGTTTGAAGGTGACCCGGGTGCCGGTGACGCCCTCGGCTACCGTGCCGATGCACTTGAGGTCGCCGTCCGGGTCGCCGCGCCGGAAGGTCTGCTCATACTCCTTGCCGTCGCGGCGCACGTTGACGGTGAGCCACTCGGAGCAGGCGTTGACCACCGAAGCGCCCACGCCGTGCAGACCGCCGGCCACCTTGTAGCCGGAATTTTCGCCGCCGAACTTGCCGCCGGCGTGCAGGATGGTGTACACCACGGTGACGGCGGGCAGACCGGTATCGGCCTGAATGTCCACGGGGATGCCGCGGCCGTTATCGGTGACTTGAATGATGTTATCTTTCAGGATCTTGACCTCGATGTGGTCGCAGTAACCCGCCAGCGCCTCATCAATGGCGTTGTCCACGATCTCGTACACCAGATGATGCAGACCGCGCTCACCGGTGGAGCCGATATACATACCCGGGCGCTTGCGCACCGCCTCCAGACCCTTCAGCACCTGGATCTCGCTGGCGTTATACTCGTGGTCGGTTACGGTATCGGCATTTGTACTGGTAATGATTTCTTCTGCCATATCCTTTCTCCCTTTTGTTCATTTTTGCGTTTGTTTTTTCAAATTATAGCAAAGCGGGAACCGGTACACCATGGTGTACTTTTTTCTCGCCGTTTTGTTGTGTTTTCACGCGCTGCCCGCAGAGGGCGTTCCGGCTGGCACGGTGCGGCTTTCCGGGCAGTTCCGGGGCTTTCCCATCCCTCTTTTTTCTGTGGATCTTCCGCCCGTTTTCCGCCAATTTCACTCCACCATCTTTTGCGCTCTGCGGCGCATGGCGGCGCTGGACAGCTCCGAAAGATACACCGCATCCACCAGCCCTCCGTCTGCCAGCACATAGCACTGGGGCAGCTCGTCCGAAAGGCTGACCACCGCCCCATTCTTCTGGGCGTAGTTCAAAAACTCCCGCCCCCGGGGGGAGATGGTGGTGGTCTCCAGATCAAAGATGCCAATGATGTCACGGTCGTTCAGAACATAGTCCCGCCCCAGATGAATATACATACTGTATTTTCTCCCGTGTCTTTTGTTTGCATGAAGTCCATGGAAATGTGCTTTTTATGCAATACAATTCACAACATTTCTCCATGCTGTCAGACCCGGTTCAGCACTCCGCCGTCCATGCGGTACACCTCGCCGTCGGTCTTTAAAAAGTCCGTGTCATCGCAGCTGGTCACAAAGGTCTGCTTTTCCTTCATGCAGGTAAGCAGATACTGCTTGCGCCCTTCGTCCAGCTCGCTCAGCACATCATCCAGCAGCAGTACCGGGTGCTCCCCGGTGATCTGCGCCGCCGCCGCGGCTTCGGCCATTTTCAGGCTCAGCACCACGCTGCGCTGCTGTCCCTGACTGGCATACACCCGGGCAGGCTGGTCGTCCAGCAGCAGCTCCAAGTCCTCGCGGTGGATGCCGCACAGGCTCTGCCCGGCGCGCAGCTCCTCCTCCTGCCGCTGACGCAGCAACTCGGCAAGCCCGCCCGGCGCAAACTGGGCGGCATAGCGGATGCTCATCCGCTCTGCCCCGTGGGAAAGCTCCGCGTAGTTGGCACAGGCGCGGGGAGCCAGCAGTTTCAGATACTCCCGCCGCCGCTGCTGCAAGGCTTCGCCCTGCGCGGCAAGCTCGGTGTTGAGCACCTCCAGCAGGGTGCGCTTTTCCGCATAGGGGCGCTCCTGCCCGGTTGCAGAGTGGCGCAGCAGCGCATTTTTTTGCTGCAAAACCCGCACATAGCGGCGGTAACTGGCCAGATACCCGGGGTACAGCTGACACAGCGCAGCGTCCAGAAATTTGCGCCGCCCTTCCGGAGCTCCCTTGACAAGGCTCAGGTGCCCGGGGTCGAACACCACCGCCGGAAAGCTGCCCGCCAGTGCCGCCGCCCGCTTGGGCGCTGCGCCGTTTACCGCCGCATAGCGGCCGGGCTTTGCGGCCTCCGGGGTGCCCACGGTCATGCGGATGTGGGCAGGCTCGGCGGGCTCACATCCCTCCGGCCGGTCCCGCTGGGTGTCGGCTTCCAGCACCGCAAATGCTTCTCCCCGGCGCACAAGCTCGGCGTCCTTGCCGCCCCGGAAGCTTTTGCCGCCGGTCAGCAGCCAGATAGCCTCTAAAAGGTTCGTCTTGCCTTGGCCGTTGTTGCCGCAGATGACGGTAAGCTCCCGGCCAGGCTCCAGCCGTGCCGCACAAATATTGCGATAGTTCTGTACTTCCAGCGAAAGCAGACGCATTTACTGACCCTGCCCGATCTCTACGCTCTGCCCGTCCAGCTCGATAACGTCCCCGGCGCGGCACTTTTTGCCCCGCATGGTGCACACCTCGCCGTTCACCTTCACAGCACCGCCCTGCACCAGCTCCTTGGCTTCGCCGCCGGTCTCGCACAGACCGGCAAATTTGAGCAGGGCATCCAGCTTGATAAACTCGGTATGAATGAGAATCTTCTGCATAAAACGCGCTCCTTAGTCGTTTTTAAAGCGTACCGGCAGTACCAGATACAAAAAGTCGTTGCCCTCTACCGGCAGCACCTTCACCGGGCTCAGCGGGCCGCTGATCTCCATGCGCACCTGCTCGGTGCGGGCGTTGCGCAGCGCATCCAGCAGATAGCGGTTATTGAAGCCGATCTCTACCTCATCGCCCTCGCAGGCGGCGCTGAACTCGTCCACCACGCGGCCGAGGTTGGTCTGGCAGCGCACCACAACTTTACCCTCTGTAAAGGAGATGCGGAGGGGATTTTTTAAACGCTCTGTAATAATCAGAGAGGCACGCTCGATGGTCTCGATGAACTCCTTGGTGTCAAGGGTCACCCGGGTACGGCTGCCGGCGGGGATCACGTTGTGATAGTTCAGGAACTCGCCCTCGATCAGGCGGCTCATGATGGTGTAACCGGCGGCCATGAACACCACATAGCGGCGGTTGGCACAGATGTGCACCGGCTCTTCGTCGTCGTTGGGCAGCAGGTGGGCCACTTCGGTCATGGTCTTGCTGGGCACGATGATGCGGATGTCCTTCACGGCGGTGACAGGCCGCTCCACGATGGCCAGACGGTAGCCGTCCAGGGCCACGATGGTCAGCTTATCGGGTTCGATCTCGAACAGTTCGCCGGTGTGAGCCGGTTTTTTCTCGTCCTGACTCACGGCGTACAGGGTGCGGTCGATCATGTCCCGGAGCACGCCGGTGGGGATGGTCAGGGTCTCCTCGGCACCGGTGTTGGGCAGGTCGGGGAAGTCGGTGGCGGCCATGGACTGGATCTCGAATTCCGCCACGCCGCTCTTGATGGTGGTCTTGCCGTTGTCGGCAGACAGGATGCTGATCTGACCGGCGGGCATCCGGCTGATCATGCTGCTGAGCAGTTTTGCATTCAGTACGATCTCGCCGGGTTCCTTGACGTTGGCCTCGATGGTGGTCACGATGCCCATTTCCAGGTCATAGCCGGTCAGGGTAAGCTGGAAACCTTCGGCTTTCAGCAGGATGCCTTCCAGTACCGGGATGGCTGACCGCATGGTGACGGCCTTGGAAACGCCGTCGATCGCTGCACTGAGAAGGGTTTTATCGCATACAATGTTCAAACCAGAATCGCTCCTTTTTGTTCACCGGCCGTATTGTAGGTCTGTTCTTCAGAATTGCCTGCTGACCGGTCTATCTTATTGAACTTGTTGTAGTAACCGTAGTAGGGGGTGGGGAACTT
>ERZ772901.2749-NODE-2749-length-10639-cov-13.085412_pt1 | contig 10639 bp, 8 predicted proteins | sample MGYA00512123_ERZ772901 | MGnify/ENA primary metagenome ERZ772901 (study PRJEB29015, sample SAMEA2737711) | human gut metagenome | biome: human gut; feature: human-associated habitat; material: faeces | place: China | collected 2012 ...
CTGTCGCCGTTGGACTCGGCGAAGGCGCGCATCTTTGCGGCGCTTGCGCCCTCGTTCTTATTGATGAGGAACTGGGTGCAGTAGCCGTTCTTGATGTCCTCGACCTTCATCAGGTCATCGGTGAAGACGCCCTTGCCCGCGTTCGCGGTGGAGAGCTTGGCCTTGTTGGGGACAGCCTCGCCGCCGGCCACGATGTCCTCGCCGTGGAAGACCTTGCCCATGCCCTCAAAGATGATCATGATGCCCTGGCCGCCGGCGTCCACGACGCCAGCCTTCTTCAGGACGGGCAGCAGGTTGGGGGTGTCCTCCAGAGCTTTCTGACCGGCGGTCATCACCACGTCCCACAGCTCGGCCACGTCCTCTTTGCCGCAGGCAGCAGCTTCCTCGGAAGCGATGCGGGCAACGGTCAGGATGGTACCTTCGGTGGGCTTCATGACAGCCTTGTAAGCGCCCTCGACGCCCTTCTTCAGCGCAGCCACGATGTCGGAAGCGTCAGCCTCCTTTTTGCCCTCCAGAGCTTTGGAGAAGCCGCGGAACAGCAGGCTGGTGATGACGCCGGAGTTGCCGCGGGCGCCGCGCAGCATGGCGGAGGCAGCGGTCTTTGCGGCCTCGCCCACGGTGCAGCTGTCGTCCATGGCCTGCAGCTCACGGACGGCTGCGCCGACGGTCATGCCCATGTTGGTGCCGGTGTCGCCGTCGGGGACGGGGAACACGTTCAGCTCGTCCACGCGGGAGCGCTGGTTGTTGATGTTGTTTGCGCCGGAAATAATGGCGTCGCGCAGGATCTTACCAGAAATCATTGCTTTTTACTCCTTATATCTTCCCGGTACCCCCGGGCGGGCTTTGTCTCATCAGGCAACCACGTCATCGACTGATACGACCACGCGGGCGACTTTCAGGCCGGTGGCCTGCTCCACCTCGTCCTTCACGCGGTGCGAGATGGAACGCGCGGCGGTGGAGATGTTCAGCCCGTAGCTGACGGCAATGTGCAGCTCGATCACGAGACGGCCCTCTTCCTGTGTGACACGAACGCCCTTTTCAGAGTAATCGCTGCCGCGCACCACGCTCCTGACCACGTCGGTCAGGTCGCGGGGGGTCATTGCGGCCACGCCGTAGCATTGTTTGGTTGCTTCGCCTACCAGCGTAGAGAAGTACTCGGCGGAAAAGCTGACATCTCCCAGCGGGAAACGGGAAGTGATCATAGTCGCTCTGCTCCTTTTATTTATTATGATACCCCGGTCCGCACGGCGGCGGGGCGGTGCGCGGGCCTAAGAAGGCGGCGTACCACTCTTATTATACAACTTTATGAGGAAGCTGTACAGCACATAATTGCTGACAGAAAAAAGTCAGGCACGGCTTACCCGTCTCGGTCTGTTTCGACACCGCAAAGCCGGTATACTGAAAGACAGACAGAGCCGCAAAGGGCCGCGTTCCTGCTGTTAGTATAGCACAAAATCCTTCGCAGTGCATCCATTTCGTGAATATTTATCCGACAAAGCAAAAAGTGATTGTGAATAAAATATAAAAGATGACGCAGACATCTTTATCTTACTATGAAAAAGTGCTAAAATCTAAGGTGGCAAGAGTAAGACTGTATCCGGCGCAGGATGCAGGGGCATTCGGCTGCCAAGGTGCTGAAGACAGGAATTTGCTGCGGCTGCACAGGAGCTGCGGCCCAGCGGCGGAAAAGTTCACAATAGGAGTTGTTTTCATGAATATTCTGTTTTTCCTTTCCCCCAAGCAGGACCTGATGTATGTGTACGATGACTTCACCCTTCGCCAGACGCTGGAAAAATGGGAGAACAACCGTTACGCATCCATCCCGGTGCTCAACCGCAAGGGAGAGTATGTGGGGACCCTGACGGAAGGGGACATCCTCTGGGGGCTGAAAAAGTTCCACGGCCTCGACCTTGAGGCGGCAGAGGACATCCCGATCCGGGACTTTGCCCACAAGCGGGACTACAAGGCCGTCACGGTCACCACGAGCATGGACCAGCTCATCGAGGCGGCCATGAACCAGAACTTCGTCCCCGTTGTGGATGACCGGGGAATGTTCATCGGCATCGTCCGCCGTCAGGCCATCATCCGCTACTGTTACGACCGCTCCCGCGCTGCCGCCGCAGAGCAGCGCAGAAAGCCCGAAAAGCAGGAAAAACGAGTCCCGGTTTCTGCCGGGGTGCAGTAAAACAGGAAAAGGCCCCGCCGCTCTGCATGAAATGTGCAGGGCAGCGGGGCCTTTCTATGCCTGTGGGAAGGGGAGCGTAGAGCTTCAGCCCACGGTGAGGCTGGAATCGGTGAGCCGGTGGGTCAGGACAGCCTCGGCGTCCTCGCCGCCCATGACCAGCAGCTCGTCCACCGAGAGGGTGGTGGAGCAGAGGATGGTCTGGAAGGTGATGGTCTCGATGCCCTCAGCCCGCAGCTGACGCAGCGCGGCCAGCGAGATGCGGAAGGAGGCTGTGAACCGTCCGACGCAGACGGTGAGGGTATTGCCGCTCTGGGTGCTGGTGTAGGAGATGACCGCGCCGCTCTTGTCGGTGACAGTCAGGCCGGGGAGGGGAGAGGCGGGTGTGGACGGGGTGGCAGAGCCGCCGTCAGAAGAGGAAGAAGACTCCTCGGGGATAACAGGCTCTTCCGGCTCCACAGGACGGGGGATGGAGACCTGATTGACCTTGCCGTCGGCATCGGTGACGGTGACTTTTGCGCCCGGGCCCAGCTTGTCCTTGATGGTGTCGAGGTCAAGCTCACTGCCGGCCCGCGAGAGGGCCTTGCCGTTGGGACTGCCGGCATTGGCGGTCAGCTCGAGGCTGCCCGACAGATCGATGACGCTGCTGTAGATGCCGCTGCCGCCGCCGGTGCTGCCGTTACCGCCAGCGGCTTCGACCGTACCGCCGGAGATGGCGACACGGTCGAAGCTGCAGATGCCGTAGCCGCCGACTTTGCCGCCGTAGCCGCCAGCGGCGTTGACCGTATTGCCGGAGATGGTGACGACGCCGCCGCTGCGGATGCCGTCGCCGCCGTAGCCGTCTTTGCTGTCGCCGTTACCGCCCTTGGCGGTGACCGTACCGTCGGAGACGGTGAGGCCGCCGCCGCTGCGGATGCCGTCGCCGCCGACGAGGCTGCCGCCGTTACCGCCATTGGCAGTGACCGTACTACCGCCGGAGATGGTGACGCCACCGTTGCTGCAGATGCCGTCGCCGCCGGAGCCTCCGCCGCCGCTTTTGCCGCCAGTGGCGTTGACCGTACCGCCGGAGATGGCGAGGCTGCCGTTGCTGGAGATGCCGCTGCCGCCGTCGCTGTAATTGCCGTCACCGCCGTTACCGCCCTTGGCGTTGACCGTACCGTCGTAGATGGTGAGGCTGTGGCTGCTGATGCGGATGCCGCTGCCGCCGTCGCTGTAATTGCCGTCACCGCAGTTGCCGCCATTGGCGTTGACCGTACCACCGTAGATGGTGAGGCTGCCGCTGTGGATGCCGTCGCCGCCGGAGCCGTCTGCGCCGCTGCCGCCTTTGGCCGTCAGGCTGTCATTTTCGCCGCCGTAGATGGTGAGGCTGCCGATGCTGTCGATGCCGCTGCTGCCGTTACCACCGGTGAGGTGGTTGTCGCCATCCAGCTTAATCGTGGTATTGCCGCTGCCGGTCACACTCATGGCGGCTTCCTTCCGGCTGCTGGCGTCGATGTTCAGGTCGTCGAAAGTGACGTCCACGTTGCCCTTAGAAGTATCGATGGTGACTGTGTTCTCATTCGACGTGCCGGTGATGATGGTGTTGGTGTCCTCCACATCCTTCTTATTCCCCTGTGAGACCGTGTTTTTCCCTTCGGTCCCACTTGCCTTCACGGTGATGTCACCATTCTCGATGTACCATGTCTCGGCAAAAGCCGGGGCGGCAAGGGCGGTGAGCATTGCGACGGTCAGGACAAGCGCCGCTGCCCGCTGAGAGGCCGGACGGGGTGAATCAATCCCCCCCCGTATGGAGAGGGCGACCCAGAACACGCATCGCAAGCTTACGATAAGACAGCATACAAAAACCTCCTTTGAACGGTGAAAAGAAATGGTGAGACCGTAGAATATCAGGTTGCTTTGAATATACCACATCTGCGGGGAAAAAATCAACAAAACCTGCGCGAATCGCCCTGTTTCCTGCGTGAATGGAGAAGTTCGGACAGATTTTGGCTCTCCCCTTGGGGGAGCTTGCGCGGAGCACCTGAGAGGGCAAGGACGCTGACAGAGAGCTTTTTTGCGCCTTTTTGCTCAAAAAACTGCCTAAAAGTACATTTTATTGGATTTTTATTCTGCTATACTCCTGTCAGAACAAAAAGACACAGGAGGGAAGAGGAATGAAAGACGTTGAACTGCGGTATGTGGGCGGTCATGTAGAGGTGTATACGGGGACGGGCGCGTTCCTGTTCTCGGCGGACACCCTGCGGGAGGCGATGGAAGAGCTGGATGCCGCCTGACGCGTTCCCGGGAATACCGGAAAGCACCGGGCGGGAGTTAGAAAATACTAATGTAAAATGAATGTAAAATTCAAGAAAAGAACCGTCTAAGAAGGCCCGGAAATCTTAAAATTCCGGTCAAAAAAGTGATTTTCCTGTAAAATAATGCTTGTTGAGCCGGGGGGTTCGATGCTATAATAAAAAGGACGGCGTTTTGCGTATGGAGAGCTAAGCACAGCCGTCTTGTGCAATGGAGCAATAGGAAGATTTTAGGAGCATTGTTTTATGGACATTACACACATCACCTCTCTGCTGGGCGGTATTGCGCTGTTCCTGTATGGTATGTCGATCATGGGTGCCGGCCTCGAAAAGCTGGCCGGCGGCAAGATGCAGGGCGTATTGCAGAAACTGACTTCGTCCACCATCAAGGGCGTCATTTTCGGCACCCTCATCACCGGCGTCATCCAGTCGTCGGCCGGCACGGTCGTCATTTGCGTCGGCCTCGTCAACTCCGGCATCATGACCCTTACGCAGTCGGTAGGCGTTATCATGGGTGCAAACATTGGTACTACGGTCACCGGTCAGCTCATCCGCATGGCGGATATTTCAGGCGACAGCCTCATCCTGACCCTCATCCAGCCCAAGACGTTTGCGCCGGTGGTGGCGTTTATCGGCTGCATTTTTTATGTATTTATCCGCAACGCGAAGAAAAAGAACATCGGCCAGATTATGCTGGGCTTTGGCATCCTGTTCACGGGCATGAGCCTGATGGACACCGGTGTGTCTCCCCTGCGTGAGAGCGCAGCGTTTCAGGAGCTGTTCGTCACCATGACTAACCCCATCCTCGGCGTTCTCGTGGGCGTGGTGGTCACGGTCATCATCCAGTCCTCTTCGGCCTCTGTGGGTATCCTGCAGGCGCTGTCCAGCACCGGCCTCGTCACCTTCAGTTCGGCCATCCCCATCGTGCTGGGTGCCCACATCGGCACCGCGTTCACCCCGCTTCTGACCATCGGCGGCTCCTCCAAGGACGGCAAGCGCGCCGCCCTCATCCACCTGTACTTCAACATTATCGGCAGCGTCATCCTGCTGGCGCTGGTCTATGCAGTCCAGTTCACCATCGGCATCCCCATGTGGGGCGATGTGATGAATAAGAGCAGCATTGCAAACATCCACACCATGACCAGCGTCATTGCGATGCTGTTCTTCCTGCCCTGCAGCGGCGTGCTGTCCAAGCTGGCCATGATGACCGTGCCGAACAGCGCGGAGGAGGCGCAGGAGCTGAGTATGCCTGTGCTGGATGAGCGTCTGTTCAAGAGCCCGGCTGTGGCTCTGCAGCAGGCTAAGAACGCGGTGGTCAAGATGTCCCGCCGCGCAGCCCGCAACGTCGGCCTCGCCACCCCGCTGCTGCTCAAGATGGACGAGGACGTCGTGAGTGCCATCGATGTCCGCGAGAACCTCATCGACCGGATGGAGGTGGACATCTCCAACTACCTCATCAAGCTGGCAGACCAGGAGCTGGGTGACGCGGAGAGCCATGAGGTGACCGAGCTGCTCAACTTTGTCACCGAGTGCGAGCGCATCGGCGACTATGCAGTCAACATCAAAGAAAAAGCGCAGGAGCTGACCGACAAGGAAGTCACCTTCAGCGAGAAGGCACAGCAGGAGCTGAAGCTTCTCGACAATGCGCTGGAAAAGATACTGACCCTCACCACGGACGCCTTCGAGTTCGACGACGCCCGGACCGCCAGCCAGGTGGAGCCGCTGGAACAGGTCATCGACATCCTCGTGGAGCGGCTTCGTGCGCAGCACATCAAGCGCCTGAAAGATGGTGCCTGCTCCATTGATACCGGTGTCGTCTATCTCGATGTGCTGAACAATGTAGAGCGTATCTCGGACCACTGCTCCAACATCGCCGCCCGTCTGGTGGGCATGGAGGCAGGCGAGGACTATGACTCCCATACCCTTAAGAATATGATGCACCACAACCCCACCAAGGAATATATGCTCAACTACGAGCAGTGCCGCAAGGACTACCTCGTCCCGCTGGAACAGCTCGAAGCCTGATTTTGATAAAGTATAAAAACAGTGCAGACCTCCCCGGGGATGTCTGCACTGTTTTTGTTTATTCACCCAGGTCTTCCAGAAGCGCCCGGAGGGCCGTTTCGCCGGTGACGTAGAGGCCCTGCTTGAGCCGGAGGGCGTCGGCCTCAGGGAGGAGATTGACATAGATGCCGGTGCGCAGGAGCCGCTTGTCGGGCAGTCCGTTGTCGGAGCAGGTGTAGACGACCACCCGCCCGCACTCGTCGCAGAGGTAGAAATCGGTGCCGCTCTGCCCGGCGGAGCCCTGCGCGGCCAGACCCGGCTCGGAGGCCGGCGTCTCTTCGCCGGAGTCGGCAGGGAAGGGGAGACTGGGCAGGGCCATCCAGAACAGGCTGAACACGATGGTAAAAATGCACAGCGCATAAAAAATGCAGAGCCAGACCTTGCGCATGGCAGTGGACTCCTTTCGGCTGAAATGGTGTTTCAGACGGTAGTATGTGCAAAAGAAAACTGCCTCAGACAGGGATGCAGAATTTTCACACCCGGATGCTGTACTTTGGCGGGGCAGATGTGCTATACTAGCATCGTATCCGGTCGATTCCCCCTTGCGGAAGCGGGCGGTGCGGACTATAATGTATTATTATGGCTGCGGGCAGTCTGGCCGCAGCAGGAACAGCGAACGGCATCGTCAGAGGATGCTTTGAGATGCAGAACAGTGAAAATTGCGATAGGAGGCGATCCTTATCTCAAACAATGAAAGACGGAGACTCCACAGTGATGGTGCGCTCCGGGAGCAGCGGCCCGCAGCGGAGCAGAACCGGCGGGTCCGTGAGCCCCGCGAACCGCAGGAGCAGGGAGAAAAGCACGGCCATCCCGTTCTCGGATTCCTGGGCCGGACCATCGTCACCCTCCTCTGCCTGGGCATTATGGCGGGCAGTCTGGTGGCAGTGGGCGCTGTGTACTATGTGGTGCAGGCTACGGCCAGTGACGGCGACCTGCTGGACCTTGACAACATCGAACTGAGCCAGTCGAGCCTTGTGGTGGCCACCGACCCCGACACCGGCGCACAGGTGGAGTACGCCACCCTGCGCTCTTCCAACAGCCACCGCGTCTGGGCGGACCTCGAGCAGATCCCCACCAACCTACAGTATGCATTCATCTGCACCGAGGACAAAGACTTTTACAGCGAGCCGGGCGTCAACTTCAAGCGCACCATCGGCGCGATGATCAATGAATACCTGCTGCCTATCTACAGCTCCAAGCAGGGCGCCTCCACGCTGGAACAGCAGCTCATCAAGAACCTGACCAGCGACAAGAGCGCCAGCGGCATCGAGGGCGCACTGCGCAAGCTGCGCGAGATCTACCGCGCCCTCATCCTGAGCCGCAGCTACTCCAAGGAGACCATTCTGGAAGCCTATCTGAACACCATCAGCTTCACAGGTACGATCCAGGGCGTCCAGACGGCGGCAAACGAGTACTTCGATAAGGATGTCAGCGAGCTGACCCTCTGGGAGTGCGCGTCCATCGCGTCCATCACCAAGAATCCCACCAACTATAACCCCTACACCAACCCCGAGAACCTCATCAACCGCAGGAACTTCCTGCTCTACAATATGTGGCAGCAGGGTGTCATCTCGGAGGATGATTACCGTAGCGCCGCTGCCCAGCCGCTGGTGCTGGCAGAGACGGACAACACGAAGAAGAGCAGCTCCACCACCTCTTACTTCACCGATGCCCTCTTCAACGAGGTGGTGAAGGACATCATGGCCAAGGAGGGCGTGGACGAGTCCACCGCCCAGAGTATGCTCTACACCGGCGGCTACACCATCGAGGCAACGGTCAACCCCAAGATCCAGACCGCGATGGAGAATCTGATGCTCAACACCGACGACGCCTACTTCCCGGCCGGCTGGCATGAGGAAGAGGTGACCAGCATCTCTGACGACGATGTGCAGGTCTACAACGAGGACGGCACCCCCAAGACCCGCACTGGCGATGACGGTACGGTCTATTATTACCGCAATGTCCGCACACAGGCGGCGATGGTCACGCTGGACTATGACGGCAACGTCATCGCCATGGTGGGCGGTCTGGGCGAAAAGACCAAGAGCCTTTCCTTGAACCGCGCCTACGGCGTCACCCGTCAGACCGGTTCTACCATCAAGCCCATCGGCGCCTATGCGCTGGGCATCGAGTATGGTCTGGTCAACTGGTCCACCATGCTCAACAACTCGCCCCTCTACCTCAAGCAGGACATGGTCATCCGTGACGAGGACTACTGCCGCCGGAACGGCCTCATGGGTCTGACGGACAAGCAGCTGAAAGCCTACCCCAACGCATGGCGCAGCTGGCCCCGCAACTACGGCGGCAACTACGGCGACGGCTCCGACCTGCCGCTTTGGAACGGCCTTGCACGCTCCCTGAACACCATCGCCATCCGCGTTGGCGACCTCGTGGGCGCGAACAACATCTTCAACTTCGTCTACAATACCCTGCAGCTCAGCACGCTGGACCCCGTCAACGATGTGGGCCTTGCACAGATGGTCATGGGCAGCCAGACCCACGGCGTCACCCCGATGGCGCTGGCGGCGGCGTTCCAGATCTTCTACGACGGCGAGTACACCACGCCTCACCTCTACACCCGTGTGCTCGACCGGGACGGCAACATCTATATGGAGAGCAACGACACCAGCTATCAGGCTCTGACGCCCCAGACGGCCTATGTCATGAACCGCCTGCTGAAGAACGTCCTGTTCTCCAGCGTCGGTACGGCCAGCGGCCGCTACCCCAACTCCAACGGTATGGAGGCCTTCGGTAAGACCGGTACGGCCAGCGATGAGAAGGACCTGTGGTTCGTGGGCGGCACGCCCTATTACGTCACCGCTGTGTGGTGGGGCTATGACGCGCCCTTCGATATGACCAAGACCCTCGGCAAGCAGCAGGCCAAGACCCGCACCTGTGTCATGGCCTGGAAGGCCCTGATGGAGCAGATCCAGGCAGAGCTGCCCTATAAGGCATTCCCGGCGGCTGACGGCGTCGTGGAGCGCAGCTACTGCACCCAGAGCGGCCTGCTGGCCAGCGGCTCCTGCCCGAGCACGGCAGTGGGCTACTACCGTGCCGACGACCTGCCCGACGTCTGCAATTATTCCCACGGTCAGGCAGCTGTCGCCAGCGAACCCCTCGCGCCTGAACCGGACACCACTGGCCTCGACACCGACTGAGCGGAAAACTCATACTTTTGCGGCATCGGGTGGCAATTCCGGTGCGCTGAGAGGGCACTTCACGGCACAAAACTGGATAATCTGACAAAATAGCATCCGACCTCTTGCAATGCAGGGAGTCGGATGCTATTATATTTTCTGCAAGAACACTTGTGTTTGAGAGGTGAACAAGTTGGAACGCCGTTTTTATCTGGTGGATGCACAGGTCCTGCCGGAAGTTTTTCTCAAGGTCGTCCGGGCCAAGGAACTTCTGGCCAGCGGAGAGGCACGCAGCATTTCGGCTGCGACCCGCAGCGTAGACCTGTCGCGCAGTGCATTTTATAAATATAAGGACTGCATTTTCGACTCGGAGAATGGCCGCGAGGTCATCACCGTCATGGCGACCCTGCGGGACGAGACGGGTGCATTACAGAGCCTTCTGGCCGGCATCAGTGCCGCCGGCGCCAGCATCGTGACCATCAATCAGTCTACTCCGGAGAACGGAGCCGCGCTGGTGGCTGTCACCATCCGCACCGACACCATGCAGATGACCCCCGAGGAGCTGACGGAAAAGCTTTCGCGCCAGCGGATGGTCGTGGGCGTACACTGCGGATACAATCTGTGACAGTACATTCATAGAAAAAGGAACGAGGGCAGTATCATGGCAAAAATCGCGATTCTGGGCTTTGGCACGGTGGGCAGCGGCGTGTACGAGGTGCTCTGCCGCAACGCCGCAGGCGTCTCCCGCCGTGCAGGCGAACCGGTAGAGGTCAAGTACATCCTTGACCCCAAAGACTTCTCGGATCATCCGGCCGCAAAGCTGTTTATAAAGAATTTTGACGCCATTCTGGAAGACCCCGAAGTAAAGGTCGTCGTCGAGACCATCGGCGGCACCCGCTTCGCTTACCCTTATGTCAAGGCCTGCCTCGAGAGCGGCCGGAGCGTCTGCACCTCCAACAAGGAGA
>ERZ772901.2765-NODE-2765-length-10588-cov-3.319377_pt1 | contig 10588 bp, 10 predicted proteins | sample MGYA00512123_ERZ772901 | MGnify/ENA primary metagenome ERZ772901 (study PRJEB29015, sample SAMEA2737711) | human gut metagenome | biome: human gut; feature: human-associated habitat; material: faeces | place: China | collected 2012 ...
TGACCTGGGAAGAGAAGGCTTCTTAAAGGAATGCTGGAAGTGGAGAGATGAATACGGCACCCGTATTGTAAAGCAGCTTCACAAATTAGGCTCTTCCGCTGACTGGGACAGAGAGCGTTTCACTATGGATGAAGGCTGCTCTGACGCTGTTCTGGAAGTATTTATCAAATTATATGAAAAAGGATACATTTACAAAGGTTCTCGTATTGTAAACTGGTGCCCTGTATGCAAGACTTCTATTTCTGATGCAGAAGTAGAGCATGTAGAGCAGGACGGTTTCTTCTGGCACATCAACTACCCGGTAGTAGGAGAGCCAGGACGCTTCGTAGAGATCGCAACAACCAGACCTGAGACTCTCTTAGGCGATACTGCAGTTGCTGTAAACCCGGATGATGACCGTTACAAAGACATTGTTGGAAAGATGCTGCAGCTGCCATTAACCGACCGTCAGATCCCGGTTATTGCAGATGAGTATGTAGATAAGGAGTTTGGTACCGGCTGCGTTAAGATCACACCTGCTCATGACCCCAATGACTTTGAGGTTGGAAAGCGCCACAACTTAGAGGAGATCGTTATCTTAAATGATGACGCTACCATCAACGTACCTGGACCATACTTTGGCATGGATCGTTATGAGGCAAGAAAGGCCATGGTAGCAGACTTAGACAAGATGGGCCTGTTAGTAAAGGTTGTTCCTCATTCCCACAATGTAGGTACCCATGACCGCTGCAAGACCACAGTAGAGCCTATGGTAAAACAGCAGTGGTTTGTAAAAATGGATGAAATGGCTAAACCTGCCATTGAAGCATTAAAGAGCGGCCAGTTAAAATTCGTTCCGGAAAGTTTTGGAAAGACTTATCTTCACTGGTTAGAGAACATCCGTGACTGGTGTATTTCCAGACAGTTATGGTGGGGCCACAGAATTCCTGCTTATTACTGCCAGGACTGCGGTGATGTAGTTGTTGCAAAAGAAGCTCCAACTGTATGCCCGAAGTGCGGTAAGAACCATTTCAAGCAGGATGAAGATACTCTGGATACCTGGTTCTCCTCTGCATTATGGCCATTCTCCACTCTTGGCTGGCCAAATAAGACAGAAGATCTGGATTACTTCTACCCAACTGATGTACTGGTAACCGGATACGATATTATCTTCTTCTGGGTAATCCGTATGGTATTCTCCGGTATTGAACAGACCGGCAAATGCCCATTTAACACAGTACTGATCCATGGTCTGGTAAGAGACTCCCAGGGACGTAAGATGAGTAAATCCCTTGGAAATGGTATCGATCCTCTGGAAGTTATTGACAAGTACGGCGCAGACGCTCTGCGTATGACCCTGATCACAGGAAATGCACCTGGAAACGATATGCGTTTCTACTGGGAGCGTGTAGAAAACAGCCGTAACTTTGCAAATAAGGTATGGAACGCTTCCCGTTTCATTATGATGAATATTGAAAAGGCAGCAGATGTTTCCGGTGTTACTGAAAAAGACCTGACACTGGCAGATAAGTGGATCCTTTCCAAGGTAAATGCCCTGACTAAGGATGTAACTGAAAATCTGGACAAGTATGAATTAGGTATTGCTCTTCAGAAGGTATATGACTTTATCTGGGAAGAGTTCTGCGACTGGTACATTGAGATGGTGAAGCCAAGACTGTACAATGAAGCAGATGAGACCAAGGCTGCAGCTATCTGGACCTTAAAGAACGTACTGATCCAGGCATTAAAGCTGCTGCATCCATTTATGCCATTTATCACTGAGGAGATCTTCTGCAACTTACAGGAAGAGGAAGATACCATTATGCTTTCTAACTGGCCTGTATACAAGGAAGAGTGGGCATTTGAGGCAGAGCATGAGGCAACTGAGACCATCAAAGAGGCAGTAAGAGCAATCCGAAATGTACGTACTTCCATGAACGTTCCGCCAAGCAAGAAGGCAACTGTTTATGTAGTATCTGAGGATGATGCTGTATTAAAGATCTTTGAGAACAGCCGCAGCTTCTTCGCATCCTTAGGATATGCCGGTGAAGTCATCCTTCAGAAGGATAAGGCAGGTATTGGCGAGGACGCAGTTTCTGCTGTGATCCACAAGGCAGTGATCTACATGCCATTTGCAGAGTTAGTAGATATTGAAAAAGAAGTTCAGCGCTTAAAGACAGAAGAAAAACGTCTGGAAGGCGAATTAAAGCGTTCTCATGCTATGCTTGGAAATGAGAAGTTCGTAAGCAAGGCTCCTCAGGCCAAGATCGACGAAGAGAAGGCAAAACTGGAGAAATACACCCAGATGATGGCGCAGGTAAAAGAGCGTCTGGCACAGCTGGAGAAATAATCAAATGTGCGAAAGCACGTAAAATAAAAACGGCCCGGATGGCAGAACCTACATGCCGTCTGGACCGTTTTGCCAAACAGGGCGAACAAAAGGCTGAAAAGCTTGTATGAAAAAGGAAAAACAAACGATGAAACTGAAAAATGCTCTGATATTACTTTTAACTGCTACGATCTGGGGTGTTGCCTTTGTTGCCCAGAGCGTAGGCATGGATTATGTGAGCCCTTTTACTTTTAATGGTGTGAGAAGCATCATCGGCGGTCTTGTGCTGATCCCGGTGATCCTTGTTTTAGATCGCAAAAAGAAGGCAGAAGGAAAGGATTATAAGGCACCTGGTGACAGAAAAACACTGATCTTAGGCGGGATCTGCTGTGGCGTTGCTCTTTGTGTGGCATCTAATTTCCAGCAGTTTGGTGTTATGTATACAAGCGTGGGAAAAGTTGGCTTTATCACAGCCTGCTATATTATCATTGTGCCGATCCTCAGCCTGTTTCTTGGCAAAAAGTGCAGTCCGGCCATCGCCGGGGCAGTAGTCCTTGCAGTTGCAGGTCTGTATTTACTTTGTATGTCAGGAAGTGATCATGGACTTCAGAAAGGTGATTTCCTGATCATGATCTGCTCTTTTATCTTCTCCATACATATTATGATCATCGACTATTTCTCACCGGCAGTAGACGGAGTGAAAATGTCCTGCATCCAGTTTCTGGTAAGCGGAATTATTTCCCTGATCTGTATGACGATCTTTGAAGAGCCTCATATCGCCCAGATCCTTGCTGCATGGAAACCGATCCTTTATGCTGGTGTTATGTCCTGTGGTATGGGATATACCTTACAGATCGTAGGACAAAAAGGCGTCAATCCAGCCAGCGCTTCCCTGATCTTAAGTCTGGAGTCCAGTATTTCCGTACTTGCAGGCTGGCTGATCTTAGGACAGAAGCTGACAGGAAGAGAGATCCTTGGCTGCGTTCTTATGTTCTCAGCGATTGTGCTGGCACAGGTTCCGGATGTTATTTTAAGTCGAAAAACCGGGGAAAGATAGAGTTGATAACCGGAAAAAATTTGTATAATATAAAGAGGAAAGGAAACAGATGGAAGCAGAAGCATATTTGAACCGGCTTCCCATGTGGGCCAACAAGAAAAATTCCTTAAAGGATATCCGTATATTTTTAGATCAGATGGGCGGACCGGACCGTAAGATCCCTGCTATCCACGTAGCAGGTACCAACGGAAAGGGCTCTGTCTGCGCGTTTATGACCTCTGTATTAAAAAAGGCCGGTCTGCGTACAGGTACTTTTATTTCCCCTCATCTGGTGGAGATCCGGGAACGTTTTCTTATAAACGGGGAACCGGCAGAGAAAAATGCCTTTGAAGAGGCCTTTGAAACAGTAAAAAAACAGGCGGAACATATGGTAGAAGAAGGCTTTTGCCATCCTACTTTTTTTGAGTTCCTTTTTTATATGGCAATGGTACTGTTTGCCCGTGAAAAAGTAGATGTAATGGTGATCGAAACAGGTCTTGGAGGACGTCTGGACGCGACCAATGTGTTAGAGTCTCCCAAAGTTTGCGTGATCACCTCCATCAGCAGGGATCATATGCAGTATCTTGGAAACACGATCCCACAGATCGCAGGGGAAAAAGCGGGAATCATAAAAATGGGCGTTCCGGTAGTATTTGATGATACAGATAAAGACGCCAGCGCTGTGATCGGTGCAAAAGCAAAGGAAATGAAGGCAGTTTCCCTGCCTGTGTCAAAGCTGCTTTATGATACAGAAGACAGCTCAGAGGGTATTTTACTTAAAGAAAAGGGAGAAAAAGGGCTCAGGCTTTCTATTCCTTTTGAGGCACCTTACCAGGCACAGAATGCAGAGATCGCCGTAACGGCTCTTCGCATTTTACGGGATCAGAAAGGTATTTTTACAGGTATAACAGATGCAGTGATCTGTGAAGGGATCAGTGCAGCCAGATGGCCGGGAAGAATGGAAAAAGCTTCAGAAAATGTTTATCTGGACGGCGCCCACAATCCTGGGGGAATTGCTGCTTTTATCCAGGCAGCAGGAAAGATCCAGAAAAGAACCGGTAAAAAAGCCTGGCTTTTATTTGCTGCTGTGGCAGATAAAGAATATGAAACCATGGCAAAAGAACTTTGTGAAGGTCTTAACTGGGCAGGAATCGGTGTGGTGCATATGAACAGTGACAGAGGGCTGTCAGCAGGGCGGCTTTCTGATGTTTTTAAAACATACGCCTCCTGCCAGGTCGTTTCTTATGAGGATACAGAAGAAGCAATGGAACAGATGCAAAACAGAGCAGGAGATGATCTGCTTTTCTGTGCAGGTTCCCTGTACCTGATCGGAGAATTAAAGGTACAGCTTAAGAAAGGAGAAAAGATACAGTGATCGATTTTGAAGAAGAAATTGAGCGTTTCAAACCAAGCCTTGATGTAGAGGCAGTAGAAGATGCCATTGTAAAAAGCGACCTGACAGATATGACAGACATTATGATGGAACTGATCAAGGAAAGAGACGGAAATAAACGATGATGGATATTGCAGCAAAGAACAGACAGATAGCCAACAGCTATTACAATCTGGGTCTGGAAAAGGCAAAGGTGCGGGACCTTTCCGGAGCAGCACAGTGCCTGAAAAAAAGCCTGCATTTTTCTAAATATCAGACAGATGCCAGAAATCTTTTGGGTCTGATCTATTATGAAAATGGGGAAGTGGCAGATGCATTAGTCCAGTGGGTCATCAGCTTAAACCTGCAGCCGGAAAATAATCTGGCAGATCATTATTTAGATGAGATCCAGAGAAAACCGGGACAGTTAGAAACAGAAAGCCAGAATGTGAAAACATTTAACCAGGCGCTGTGGCATGCACAAAACGGCAGTGATGACCTGGCGATCCTGCAGCTGGCCCGTGTGGTGGCAGCCAAGCCTCATTTTGTAAAAGCCCATCTTCTTCTGGCTCTTTTGTATATGCGCAGGGAAGATTACAATAAGGCAGGACGTTCCCTTTTTAAGATCCTGCAGATCGACAAAAGCAATCCCAAAGCCCTGTATTACATGTCTTTGGTAAAGCAGAATACAGGCCGGGCAGATGCGGAAAAGCGGAAGATGATCAAGGCATTTTCCCACAGACAGATGCAGGATGATGATGTTATCATCCCAAATACCTACAAGGAAAATACCGGTCTTTCCACTGTGTTTCATATTATCATTGGTCTGATCATGGGACTGGTTGCCTTTTATGTACTGGTCCTTCCTGCAAGGGAGAGCAGTTTAAACCGTGTCAGGGATGATGAACTGATTGGCTATATGCAGCAGCTTAATAATGCAAACCAGCAAAATGACAGCTTGCAGCAGGAAAATGATGATCTGAAAGCCCAGAAAGACGAGGTACAGAAAAAACTGGACGAGCTTACAACAGGAAATACCAGTGTCCTGGCCCAGTACCAGAGCCTGATCTGGGTGCTCCAGTATTACCGCACCGGTGATCTGGTAACCGCAGCAAAGACCTTTGCAGACGCAAACTTTGATATGATCGAAGATGAAAATATCCAGGGGATCATAAGCAACATCCGTCAGGATATGGCAGGCAACATCTATCAGAGTCTGGTACAGCAGGGACTGCAGCTGTGGAATGGCGGTGACAAGACACAGGCAATGGATTACTTCCAGGCCAGCTTAAAGATCCAGCCGGATAACCCGGAAGCCATGTTTTATGTAGGCCGTCTGTATCAGGAAAATGGAGATACTGAAAATGCCAATGCCATGTTTGATAAGATCGTTGGAGAACATGGAGACTCTGAGTACGCCCAGAGGGCAGCAACGGCAAGAGGGTATTAAAATGTGTAAAGTTCTCCGGTTGGGAAAACCGGGGTCAGTAATTGAATATTGAAATTATACAGCAGAGAAAAGAATAACAACCTTTTCTCTGTTTTTTTGGCTTTACATACGGATAACGCGCTGACTGCGCGTATGCCAGACTTATATGTCCGGGAGTTTCGTCTGCCGGTCCGGCGGACATCCCATAATAATATTATAAGGAGGAACTGGGAACCATGAAACAGGCAAAAATTACATACGAAGCATTGGGAGATACGTTACTGATCCATATGCCAAAAGAGCTGGATCACCATAACTGCAGGGACTTAAAAAGGGATACGGACCTGATGTTAGATGAAAACTATATCAACCGCATTATCTTCGATTTTGGAAAAACAGAATTTATGGACTCTTCCGGGATTGGGGTCTTATTAAACCGTTATAAGCAGATGGCAGCCAGCAGAGGGACTGTTACTTATTACGGAGCAGGCCCGAGAGTGGTTCGTATCCTTGAAATGGGCGGGCTGGTGCGTCTGATCCGGGGGTTTAAGGACCGTGAAAGTGCTCTGGGAAATTTATAAAAGCAGGAGGATGGAAAAGGTGGAAGGACAGAAGGAACAGACCAGACAGAAAGAACATGTAAGACTGGAATTTGAAAGCAATTCCCGTAATGAAGAGTTTGCCAGGGTGGTGGCAGCTGTATTTATGAGCCGCTTAGATCCCACATTGGAGGAGACCCAGGATGTAAAAACAGCAGTGTCAGAGGCAGTCACCAATGCCATTATCCATGGTTATGGAAAAGAAGGTGGAGAGATATTTTTAGATATGACGGCTGATCCAGCTGAAAAAACACTGACCGTCTGTGTGACAGATACAGGAGCCGGTATCCAGGATGTAAAAAAGGCCATGGAACCCTTATATACAACGGATACCACCGGGGAACGTTCCGGCATGGGATTTTCCTTTATGGAAGCGTTTATGGATGAAGTGACCGTGGAGTCGGAACCGGGAAAAGGGACAGCAGTGACCATGAAAAAACATATTGGAAGGTAAGCTTTATGGATGAGACCCTGAAATTGATCGAATTAGCTCACCAGGGAGATAAAGCAGCCAGGGACAGGCTGGTAACAGACAATATGGGACTGATATGGAGCATTGTAAAACGCTTTGCAGGCCGTGGATATGAACAGGAAGACCTGTTTCAGATCGGAAGTATCGGTCTGATCAAGGCAATCGATAAATTTGACCTGAATTACCAGGTGAGGTTTTCTACCTATGCAGTACCAATGATATCAGGTGAAATCCGGAGATTTTTGCGGGATGACGGCATGATTAAGGTAAGCCGTTCTTTAAAAGAACTGGCAGGAAAAGTATTTCTTGTAAAAGAAGAATTATCGGACTGTTATGGACGGGATCCAACCGTAGAAGAGATTGCAGGGATGCTTGGGGTAAGCAGTGAAGAAGTAGCCGCTTCCCTGGAGGCAGGCGCCCAGGTGGAGTCTATTTACAGGCCTTTAAGCGCCACAGAAGGAGAAAAAGGTGTTTTAATGGACAAGTTAGAAGAAAAAAGTGAGGCCCAGGAACAGCTTTTAAACAGGCTTACCCTGGAAAAAGTCATGAAAGATCTGGCACCCCAGGAAAAAGAGCTGATCCTGCGCCGGTATTTTTATAATCAGACCCAGATGGAAACTGCAAAAGCGTTAGGGGTATCCCAGGTCCAGGTTTCCCGCCTGGAAAAAAAGTGTTTAAAAGAACTGCGAAAGCGTTTTGAAGGATAAAATAAACGGATAAAAACGAATAAAAATGAAAAAAAGGCACATTCTAGCTGTGAAAGGATGTGAGTTTCAGATGAAAATGAAAAGCGTAAAAGCAGTTCTTATTTTTCTTCTTCTTTTAGCAGGTATGGTCACAGGGTATCTGTTGTGGAGTATGAGGGAACCGGAGTATGAAAAAGAAGGGATGCTGGTGGAAAATGAGGTAACGGCGTATTATAACATGAAACCGGAATTCCGGCTTTTGCGGCAGCGCCGGCCAGTCTGCTGATAGAAGAAAATGGCGAAGGGTGGAGTGAAAACCTATGAGCCAGACAGGCAGCAGCCAGAGTCAGACCGTCTATATACAGTTAAACCAGATCACGGAGCTCCGCCGCAGGGATGTATTTTTAAAGGATGTAGGGGAAGTGACCTGCCGGGATAAGGTGATCTTAAGTAAATGCAGGGCATTAAAAGTAAAGAGTATCCCTGAAAAAGAAGCAAGGCGTTATGTAATGAGCGCGCTGGAAGTAGTGCGGATGTTAGAGGCATTGGATCCGTCCATTGAGGTAAACAACCTGGGAGAGTCGGATTTTATCATCGCCTATAAGCCGCCAAAGGCTTCGGAAGTTTGCTGGCAGTGGATAAAAACAGTCTTTGTGTGTCTGGTCAGCTTTTTCGGGGCAGCATTTGCTATTATGACCTTTAATAATGATGTAAATGTAGGGGATGTACTCAGTCAGGTCTACTTTCAGGTCATGGGACGGCAGCCAGATGGTTTTGGGCTGATGGAAGCAGGATACAGTGTGGGACTTGCTATTGGGATTTTGGTATTTTTCAACCATATTGCAGTGAAAAAGCTGAATACCGATCCCACACCTTTGGAAGTGGAAATGCGCCTTTATGAAGAAAATATCTGTAAGACCCTGATCGACCAGGCAGGTAGAAAGGAGAAAGAGATCGATGTGGATTAAAAATATCTTTCTCCTTTTTTTCGGCCTTTGTTCCGGCGGGATCATTGCAGCCGGCGTTTATGCATTTCTGGCCATCATCGGTGTTTTTGTGCGGATGATCGGGAAAACGAAGACAAAGAAAAATATCATGCTCTATGAAAATATGATCATTCTCGGGGGAGTATTGGGAAATATCATGGAGCTTTATAAGGTAAGACTGCCCTTAGGCGAAGTGTTTGGGCAGATCTTTCTTCTTACAGGGGGCGTCAGCGTGGGAATATTTACAGGCTGTCTTGCCATGTCTCTGGCAGAAACCTTAAAAGCACTTCCCACATTTTCAAGGCGGATCCGGCTGTCTGTGGGGCTTCCATGGCTGATCATTGCTATTGCTGCAGGGAAATGTGGCGGATCGCTGCTGTATTTCTGGAGGCGGATGGCAGCAGGATGAGAATGAAAAAAGTGGTTTCAACATGGTCATAGAAAGGAAAAGAACATGGAACAGAAAAAAGTTGTGTATAGATTCCAGCAAACGGATCATGTGCATGAAATCTTTATTTTTGATGAGATTAGAAAGACTGGGCCGTTCAACTGGGATACATGGCAGTATGACGATTCTGAGACATCAGCGAAGCATTTTAAAGAGCTTTTGGATGCCATTCCAGAAACAGATGAAATAAAGATCTATTTCAATAGCAATGGCGGAAGCGTGGATCAGGGAACGGCTATCTATAACATGCTTCAGCAGCATGGATCCTATAAAACAGGAATTGTGATGGGCGGATGCCATTCCATTGCCTTTACGATTTTACAGGCATGTGACAAGCGGATCATGGGACAGGGAACAACAGCAATCATCCATGACATGTGGGAGACAGTAACAGGAAATGCGGCAGATCTGAGAGCGGAAGCAGACAGTTTAGACGTGGCGATGGACAGTTGTGTGGCGCTGTTTATGCAGCGTGCCACTATTTCGGAGGATGATCTTCGGGAAATGATGCATAAGACAACAACATTATCTCCGCAAAAGGCATTGGAATATGGTTTGATTGATGAAATTGGTGTTGCGCAGAAAGAAGATGATCCGGATGTGAAACTGCAAGAAGTGCTCAGGGAAAATAAGGCACTGCAGATGGAGCTGAGGAATAGAAATGAGCACCAGAAACAGCTTACAGAGTTTTATCAGCTGACACACAAGAAAGAAGAGAAGGAAGAAGATAGCACCGGTTGGGGTGCATTTTTTTAATTAGGAGGAAATTACAGAATGAAAATTGAAGGTTTAAGCCAGGAAGTAAAAGACAAAGTAAAGCAGCTTCTGGATACCGCTCCGGCGGATCAGAAAGCAGATGCAATTATGCAGTCGATTGAAATGATCGAGGAAGCAGCACATGCAGATCTGATCAATCAGGTGGTGGCAGAGGCAGAAAGAGCGAGCCATGACGCTGAATTTAAGAAACAGCTTGGACTCCGCAATCTCTCACAGGAAGAAAAGAAATTTTATGAGGGATTCAAGGATATTAAGCAGTCTGTAACAGCAAATCAGATTGATATCATCCCGACAGAAATTATCGATCGCACACTCGATGATGTAAGAAAAGCATCTCCAATTTTAAAACTGGTAAACATGGCACCGGCAAATGTAAAGAAATGGATTGTAGCATCACATTCAGGTGCAGCAGTATGGGGAGATCTTACAGGTGAAATCAAGGGCGAATTATCAGGAACTATTTCAGCACTAAATA
>ERZ772901.2771-NODE-2771-length-10573-cov-2.994295_pt1 | contig 10573 bp, 8 predicted proteins | sample MGYA00512123_ERZ772901 | MGnify/ENA primary metagenome ERZ772901 (study PRJEB29015, sample SAMEA2737711) | human gut metagenome | biome: human gut; feature: human-associated habitat; material: faeces | place: China | collected 2012 ...
TGAGTGAATTATTAAGAGTAGAAGGATTACATGTTGCTGTAGAAGGCAAAGAAATCCTCAAAGGACTCGACATAACGATCAATACGGGGGAAACACACGTTATCATGGGCTCGAATGGCGCCGGCAAGTCTACCTTGTTCAATGCCATTATGGGCAATCCTAAATATGTAGTCACAGCCGGGAAAATCTTCTTTGAAGGCCAGGATATTACGGAAGCACCGGTCAATGAACGTGCCAAAGCCGGTATTTTCATGGCCTTCCAGCAGCCTATTGCTGTACAGGGGATTTCTGTAGAAAACTTCATTCGCAACGCGAAGAGCACCGTTTCCGGTGAACAGCAGCGCATCATGCCGTTCCGCAAAAAGCTTCACAAACAGATGGAACAGCTGCGCATGGACCGCTCCTATGCCGAACGCTATGTCAACGACGGCTTCTCCGGCGGCGAACGGAAAAAGACAGAAATTCTCCAAATGTGTATGCTTGAACCGAAACTGACCATGCTCGATGAAATCGACTCGGGCCTCGACGTCGATGCTGTCCGTATTGTTTCTGAAACGGTTGAACAGTATCACAACGAAACCAATTCGATTCTCGTAATTACGCATCACAGTGAAATCCTGCAGAATCTGAAACCTGACTTCGTTCATGTACTCATTGACGGCAAGATCGTTAAGACCGGCGATGCCTCCCTGATCCAGGTCATCGAAGCCAACGGGTACGATGCATTCAGAGGACAGGCCTGATAGGAGGTACGACTATGGCTGATGAAAGAGAAAATATCATTGAAGAACGGGAAAAGAAATTAAATGACGAACGCCAGAAAATAGAAACCTTTTCTGACTTCGGCAATATCTATAACTTTAAGAATAATTTTACCTATTCCTATAAAACAGATGCCGGCCTGACGCCGGAAATTGTCCGTGAAATTTCGGAAAAGAAACATGAACCGCAGTGGATGCTCGATTTCCGCCTGAAATCGCTGGATCTGTTTTATCGCATGAAATTCCCTACGTGGGGGCCCGATATTAGCGAACTTGATATGATAATATCGTCACCTACGTGCGCCCGAACTCGCAGATGCAGGGCAAGTGGGAAGACGTGCCGGAAGATATTAAAGACACGTTCGACCGCCTGGGTATTCCGGAAGCGGAAAAGACATCCCTTGCCGGCGTCGGCGCCCAGTATGACTCGGAAGTTGTTTACCACAGCATTCAGGACGAACTGGTAGAGCAGGGCGTTATCTACACGGACTTTGATACGGCTCTGGAAAAATACGAAGACGTCGTCAAAGCTCACTTCATGAAGCTGGTACCGCCGTCGGACCACAAGTTTGCAGCCCTCCATGGTGCTGTCTGGTCTGGTGGTTCCTTCGTCTATGTACCGGCCGGTGTCGATGTGTCCATTCCCTTGCAGAGCTATTTCCGTCTTAATGCACCAGGGGCTGGCCAGTTTGAACATACCATGATCATCGTCGAAAAGGGTGCAAAGGTACACTTTATCGAAGGCTGTTCCGCACCGAAATACAATGTAGCCAACCTGCACGCCGGCTGTGTTGAATTGTTCGTCGGCGACGACGCTACGCTGACCTATTCGACCATTGAAAACTGGTCTAAAAATATGTACAACCTGAATACGAAACGGGCTATTGTTGGCAAGAACGGTACGATTAACTGGGTTACCGGGTCCTTCGGTTCCCATACGTCCTGCCTCTATCCTATGAGTATCCTTCAGGGTGAAGGCGCACACTGCGAATTTACGGGTGTTACCTTTGCCGGTGCCGGCCAGTATCTCGATACAGGCTCTAAGGTCGTACACAATGCACCGCATACATCGAGCAACATTAACTCCAAATCCATCAGCAAGGGCGGCGGCGTCAGCATTTACCGTGGCTGTGTCGTCATCAACCCGAGAGCAGAAGGGGCCAAAGCCAACGTCAGCTGCGAATCCCTGATGCTGGACGAACAGTCCCAGTCCGATACGATCCCGGCTATTGTCGTCAAGAACGACAACATTGATCTTGGTCATGAAGCCTCTATCGGCCGTATTTCTGATGAAGCGATTTTCTACCTCATGAGCCGCGGCCTTTCCGAAGACGAAGCACGGGCCATGCTCGTACGGGGCTTCGTAGAACCGGTATCCAAGGCCCTGCCTCTGGAATATGCCGTAGAAATGAACAATCTTATCAATCTCGAACTTAAAGGTTCGTTGAAATAAGGGAGGAGGAGCAGAATGAGAAAAGATAAGCCTGTTATTGAATATAACCAACTCCCGCGTCCAACCTTTCGCTGGATGAAAGTCAATCATCTGGAACTCGATCCGCTGGCTGCCGGAGCTGTAACTGCCTATACGCCGGCAGAACGCCACGAAGGGGACGTCAGCGTGTCCTTCTATGATGGCAATGGCGTACCCGATTTAGGAGACTTCCAGGGGGCTAACCCGGAAGAACTGCAGCGCGCCCTTACACAAAGTGAAACAGGCTGTGCTGTAAAGACCGCAGCCGGCCAGACCGGTTCCGTCTGGCTCACTTATACACTGAGCGAGGCCCAGCCGCAGCTCACAGGCCAGCTGACTGTTGAAGCCGGTGCCGGCAGTGACCTGCACGTATACCTTCTCTTTGAAGGCGGCAGCGAACAGGGGGCTGTCAACTTCCTGACCTACGTCAAGACAGAGGAAAAAGCTCATGTCAAAATCAGCAAGGTCCAGCTCCATGGCGAAAACGTACGCCACGTAGAACACCGCTATGCCGATGCCGGCAAGGAAAGCGTCGTCGATTATGTGAACGCTGAACTGGGCGGTAAAACGGCCATTTCCTACTACAAGACGGACCTCATGCATGACGAAAGTACCTTTAACAGCAAAGCCATGTATTTAGGCGACAAGGACCAGGTCGTAGACTTTTCGTACTGGGTACCGACGCAGGGCGTCAAAACCAATACGGACATCGTCACTTCCGGGGCCCTTCTCGATACATCGAAAAAATATTTCCGCGGCACGATTGATTTTCTCCGCGGCGGCAAAAAAGCCGTAGGCTCCGAATCGGATACGTGTATCCTCTTGAGCCCGCAGGTACATTCCATTTCTGTGCCGCTGCTCTTGTGCAAGGAAGACGACGTTGTCGGCAACCATGCCTCCAGTGCCGGCCAGATCGACAAAGATAAACTGTTTTATCTCATGAGCCGTGGCTTTAACGAAGCCGGTGCCCAGCTGATCATCGTCGAATCGAATATCCGCCCCATCATCGATGCATTGGGCGACAAAGATTTGGAAAATAAAGCCCTCCAGGCGTTCCGTGAAAAAATGCAATTTTGTCAGAAGAAAGGTGATTGCAATGCTAAATGTACGCAGAGATTTCCCCATCTTGACTAAAGTCCATAACGGACATCAGATCGTTTATTTTGACAACGCAGCGACAACGCAGAAGCCGTACCAGGTTATTCACGCTATCGTAGATCTCTTGGAAAACCACAATGGCAATCCCCATCGTGGCGCCCATGTCCTGAGCATTGAAGCAGGCGAACTGTACGATGAAGCCCGCGAAGCAGTACGCCGCTTTATCAATGCCAAATCGACGCAGGAAATCGTCTTCGTTCGCAATACGACGGAAGCCTTGAACCTCATTTCCCGCAGCTATGGGGAAACACATCTCCATAAAGGCGACAAGATTGTCATTCCCATTTCGGAACATCATTCCAACCTCGTTACGTGGCAGCGTGTCTGCCAGAAGACCGGTGCTGAACTGGACTACATGTATCTCGATGCAGAAGGTCATATTACAGAAGCAGACCTGGCCAAGATCGACGACCGCACGAAGATCGTTTCCTTCGCCGCCGTGAGCAACGTTTATGGCATGAAACGGCCGGTTAAAGAAATCGTAGCCCGTGCTCATGCAGTCGGTGCCGTGGCCATTGTCGACGGGGCCCAGTCCGTACCGCATATGAAGACGGACGTTCAGGATATAGATTGTGATTTCTTCGTCTTCTCAGGCCATAAGATGTGCGGCTCTGCCAGCACAGGCGTCCTCTATGGCAAAAAAGCCATTCTGGAAGATATGGAACCGTTCCTCTTGGGCGGCGATATGATCGAATACGTACAGGAACAGTCGACGACCTTTAACGAACTGCCCTTCAAGTTTGAAGCCGGTTCCCAGAACGTCGAAGGTGCTGTAGCCCTGCACGCAGCTATCGATTACCTGGAAGACCTGGGCATGGATGCCATTGAAGAACACGAACACGAACTGACCACGCGCTGCCTGGAAGGGATGAAAAAAATCCCCCATATCCATATTATCGGCAGCACGGATCCGGCAGAAAAGACGGGCGTCATTACCTTCACCATCGATGGCGTACATCCCCATGATGCGGCTACCATTCTCGACAGCTTTGGTATCGCCATCCGTTCCGGCCATCACTGCGCCCAGCCTTTAGGCTGCCACCTCGGCGTCGAAGCGTCGAACCGGGCCAGCTTCTATATCTACAATACACTGGATGAAGTAGACTATTTCCTGGAAAAACTGCCCCTCGTACGGAAACAGATGGGCTTTAAGGATTAAGGAGCGTCGACGATGGAAAACATGAATGAATTGTACTCTGACATCATTCTGGAACATAACCAGTGTCAGGAAAACAAACACCCCCTGGATCAGGCTAATCTGCAGGAACACGGTCATAACCCGAGCTGTGGCGATGACATTACGCTGCAGGCCGATATCCAGGACGGCATCATTAAGGATGCTGCCTATACGGGCCATGGCTGTGCTATCAGCCAGGCTTCGGCAGACATTATGATCGATCTCATTAAAGGCAAGAGCGTAGAAGAAGCGCTGCGCCTGGTCGATCTCTTCCTCGATATGATCAAACGGGAAGTAACCGACGATGATGAACTGGAAGAACTGGAAGATGCCATTGCCCTGAAAAACATTTCCAATATGCCGGCCCGCGTAAAATGCGCCGTTCTCGCCTGGCATACGCTGAAGGAAGCGTTGGAACGGGATCAGAAATAAAACGTACGTACAAAAAACACCTCATCGAAACGTCCGCAAGGGCTGTCGATGAGGTGTTTTGTATGTTTGGGCGCTTAGGCGTTCTTATCTTCCGGGGCTGGTGTGCCGGGCTGGGGCGGTTCGTCTACGCTGCCTTTGAAATGCAGGTAAATAAAGACGGCTGCCGCAATGACAAAGGCGATGACGCTGGTCATTTGCGCTGATTTCAGGCCTAGCGTAAGGGATACGTAGTCACCGCGCAGGAATTCCAGGAAGAACCGTTCTACGGCGTAGAGCATGACGTAGAGGCAGAAAACCTGTCCTTTCTTATGGGGAAAGGAGCTGTAGAAGAGGAGTGCTACGAAAGCCAGAATATCGAGCTGGCCTTCCCACACTTCAGCCGGCCAGAGGGGCTGATTGCCATACGTATGGTAGGCTAACGTCGTTTCCGGATAGAGGATGCCGAAATTACCGCCTGTAGGATGGCCGAAGGCATCGCCGTTCATGAGGTTGGCCATACGGCCGATGGACTGGCCCAGAATGATGGCTGGTGCCAGGAGGTCGGCAAAGGCCCACGTATCGATGTGATGATATTTTGTGTAGGCAATGCCGGCAATGGCGCCGAAGAGAAGACCTCCCTGGATAGCCATGCCGCCTTGCCAGACGAAGGGGATTTCAAGGAGGTGATTGTGATAGTACGGCCAATCGAAGAAGAACACATCCCAGAGACGGCCGCCGACAATACCGGCGAGACCACAATACATGGTGAAGTCAAATATATGGGTGTGCCAGCCACGGCCGTCGCGTTTCATAATATAGTAGCCCGTAATGCCTGCCGAGACGATGCCCAGCATAAAGAGCAGGCCATAGGCACGGATGGGGAAGGAACCAATAAAAAATAGATATTGATGCATAAAAGAGCGCCCCTTTGTGATATAATAAAAGTCACTGTATAGAAAATTACAGTCGTTTTATTATACAACGGGTCTGCCGATTAGGGAAGTAAGAGCCTCTGAGGCGGCAGCTCCCTCGTTTGTAAGGAGATATGCATGGTATACAAAGGTATTGCAAAGAAATTAGCACTCCTGGCGGTATTGGTCATGACGACCGGCAATGCTGTCTGGGCCGCCCAAAGTGATAGTGCCGGCAAAGAGGCAGATCCGGCCTTTTCCGTGCCGGTTGTACAAAACCCCATAAATAGTGGCACGATTAAAGATCTGCAGATTGCCGACGATGGCCAGCGCTGGCTTGTCACGGACAAGGCCCTGGAGCAGTATGGCGTCTATGCCAATCCCGATAAAGAAGGGCAGTATTGGTTCCGCCTGCCGCAAAACGCGACGGCCGAAAAGGTTCTCGGCCAGGACCGTAACGTGAGCCTGACCCTGCCGGGCGCGAAGAGTAAGGAAGGCCGTAACATCAGCATTGGCCGCATACGCCGCCCTTTAGGTATCAGCTATGTTTTGGACGGTGAAACGAAATCCCTCTTGCCGCCTGCCAAGGCTAAGCGTACGGCGGCAGAGCTGAAGCAGTCTGTCCCGTCTGCTCCGGAAATCACGAAAAAAGGTAATTTGGGAATGGTCCTTTTCTGGGACCCGGTTATGGATGAAAAAAGCCCTATTCCGGAATTAAAGACCAGCCCGTCCTTTCACCGTGTGCCTTCCGCCTTTCCAGTAAGGGCATTGTCCTGCGCAATCCCGATCTGGATACCCTCATTACGTTGTGGCAGGAAAAGGGCTATGCAATATGGCCACTTGTCGATAATAACTTTAGTCCCAAGCTGACCCATGAAGTCTTGTCCCAGCCGAACCTGCGCAAACAGCTCATTAAGGAGCTCATCGGCTACAGCATCCTCTATGACTTTGCCGGCTACAATATCGATTTTGAAAACGTCAACTATAGTGATAGAGACCTCCTGACACAGTTCGTCCGGGAATTTTCCGACGTAGCCCATGCCTACGGCCTGAAAGTTTCCATGGATGTAACGGCTCCGTCGGATAGTCCTAATTGGTCTATGGTATATAATCGCCAGGCCCTCGGTAAAAGCCTCGATTATGTCATGCTCATGGCCTACGACCAGGTAGGCCGCACGAGCCCTGTCGCCGGGCCCACAGCGACGCTGCCCTGGGTAGAAACGTCCATCAAAAATACACTCCAGTCCGTGCCGGCTGAAAAGGTCATCCTCGGCATGCCGCTCTACATGCGCGTGTGGTATGAAGCGGCTAACGGCAAGGATCTGCCCAAGGACCTGGCTGACTGGCCGGCAGCCGTAACGGAGACCGCTGTAGAAGCTGGCACTGGTACGAAACAGGCGGCTGCAGCTAAGGCAGCTGCCAAGAAGCCCAAGCTCTTCGTGCGCACACTGACCCTTGCTGACAGCCAGGCTGTACGCAACAAATATAAGTCGTCTGTCGTTTGGGACAATGCCCTGGGCCTTTATAAGCTCGACGTACAACTGCCGGAAGGACGTCTTAAAATCTGGTTTGAAGATGACAAATCCCTCAAAGAAAAAGTAAAACTGATTCCTCAGTACCATTTAGGCGGTGCCTCGTTCTGGCGCAAAGGCTTTGAACCGGCCAATTTTTGGCAGGGATTTGCCAAACATGAATTGACTTGACGTGTTACGACAATTATAATAAAAAAGTCAACAACTTTACCTGCAATACATTTTTAAGATACGGGGGTCGTGCTATGGAAAAATACATTCCACAGGAAATAGAAAAGAAATGGCAGCAAAAATGGCTGGACGAAAAAGTGGATAAATGTCCGGACGAAAGTGATAAACCGAAATATTACGTATTGGAAATGTTCCCGTATCCGTCGGGCAACCTGCACATGGGCCATGTGCGTAACTATGCTATAGGCGACGTCATTGCCCGCTACAGAAGAATGCTCGGTTATAATGTCATTCATCCCATGGGCTTTGATGCCTTTGGTATGCCTGCCGAAAATGCGGCGATTCAGCACAACATCCCGCCGGCAAAATGGACCTATGACAACATTGCCAACATGGAACGGCAGCAGAAATCCTTAGGCCTCTCGTATGACTGGGATCGTGAAGTTGCTACGTGCCATAAAGAATACTATAAATGGACGCAGTGGATGTTTGAACTGATGTACAAACGGGGCCTGGCCTATCGTAAGGAAGCCAAGGTTAACTGGTGCGAACATTGCCACACGGTTTTGGCTAACGAACAGGCTGAAGGCGGTATTTGCTGGCGCTGCGATAACCCGGTCGTCAAAAAGGACCTGAAACAGTGGTTCTTCAAGATTACAGACTACGCTGACCGGCTCCTCGACGACCTCGATAAACTGCCGGGCTGGCCGGAACGCGTTAAGACCATGCAGCGCAACTGGATTGGCCGCAGCGAAGGGGCCAACTTCTTCTTTGAAATTCCGGAAATCGGCGAACGGGTAGAACTCTTCTCGACCCGTGTCGATACGATTTTTGGTGCCAGCTTTGTCGTCGCGCCGGAACACCGCTTTGTCGAACGCATCATCAAAGGCAAACCGAACGAAGCTGAACTGCGCGCCTTCATTGAAAAGATGCGCAACCAGAGCGATATGGAACGGACGTCGGAAGACGTAGAAAAAGTCGGTATGTTTACCGGTGCCTACGCCGTAAATCCGCTCAATAACGAACAGGTACCAATCTGGATTGCCAACTACGTCCTCGTCGATTATGGTACAGGCGCCGTCATGGGCGTTGCCGGCCACGACCAGCGTGACTTCGAATTCTGCAAAAAATACAATATTCCTATCCATTACGTTATTCAGGATACAGAAGGCAAGATCGATTACGAACACGACGAAATTACAGAAGCCTATAAAGGCGAAGGCTATTTGATCAATTCTGGCGAATTCAACGGTCTTTCTATTGAAGAAGGGAAGAAAGCTATTACCCAGTGGCTCGTCGATCACAACTGCGGCAAAGCAACGGTTAACTTCCGTCTGCGCGACTGGCTCATTTCCCGCCAGCGTTACTGGGGTGCGCCCATTCCTGTCGTCTACTGCGAAAAATGTGGCGAACAGCTCGTACCGGAAGAGCAGCTGCCGGTTGAACTGCCGGAAGACGTCCAGTTTACAGCTGGTGCTACGTCGCCTCTTGAAACGAGTGAAAAGTTCCTGCACACGACGTGCCCGAAATGCGGTGGTCCGGCTATCCGCGAAACGGATACGATGGATACGTTCCTGTGCTCGTCGTGGTACCACCTGCGCTATACGGATCCGCGCAATACAAAACAACCCTTTGATCCGAAGAAAGCCAATTACTGGATGAACGTCGACCAGTACATCGGCGGTATTGAACACGCTATTTTGCATCTTATTTATGCCCGGTTCTTCATGAAGGTCCTCCATGATGCGGGGTATGTCGATAAGGTAGAACCGTACGAACGCTTGCTCACACAGGGCATGGTACTCCTCGATGGCAGCAAGATGAGTAAATCCAAGGGGAACGTCGTATCTCCAGAAGAAATCGTTGCCAAATACGGCGCCGATACGGCCCGTCTCTTCATCCTCTTCGCGGCCCCGCCGGAACGTGATCTGCCTTGGTCTGAAACGGGTGTAGAAGGCTCGTACCGCTTCCTCAACCGCGTATGGCGTATTGTCGAACAGTACCTGGATCTGGCGAAAAACGGCGAAGCAGCAGACCGTCCGTATACGGCGGCCGAAAAAGACCTGCGTTTCGTCGAATATACGTCTATTCGCAAGGTAACAGACGACGTTCGTGGCAGTGATGGTCATTATGCCCTCAACACGGCGGTCAGCTCCATCATGGAATTTGTCAACGCCATGTACAACTACGTCGACAAGAACCAGACCATCCGTCGCGATGTAGCTGAAGAAGCCATGCAAAACCTGCTCAAGGTACTGGCTCCGTTTACGCCGCATATTGCAGCCGAACTGTGGCAGCAAGCGGGCTTCGACGGTGATGTACACCAGCAGGAATGGCCGCACGTCGATGAAACAGCCCTTCAGGTCGATGAAATCGAACTGCCGATCCAGGTCAACGGCAAGGTCCGCGACCGCATTACGGTACCTGTCGAAATGGAGCAGGACAAGCTGCGTGAGCTGGCTCTGGAACGGCCGCACGTCAAAGCCTTTGTCGAAGGCAAACAGGTCGTTAAATTCATTGTCGTACCAAAGAAGATTATCAACATTGTCGTTAAATAAATACATGCTAAAAGGGGATGCCATCGTGCATCTCCTTTTTCCCATAAGGAGGAGATGGCCATGGAAGAACGGTTGAGCCCGACGCGCCACGTCAAGGCCCTCCATTGTTTAAATAATATACCTTGTGCCGTCCTGCTGCCCGTCGTCACAGTAGACGGAGAAGAACATGTGCTCTTTGAAGTACGCAGCAGCAAACTGGCTTGGCAGCGGGATATTTGCTTTCCCGGCGGTAAAATAGAAGCAGCTGATGCCAACGCCCAGGCCGCGGCTATCAGAGAAACGGAAGAGGAACTGGGCATAGCGAGAAGTGCCATAGAAATCCTGGGGCCTCTGGATTATTTGGAATCTATGGTAGGTGTTACGGTCTGGCCCTTTGCAGCACGCTTGCACAGCCTTGATTTTTCAATTAGCAAGGATGAACTC
>ERZ772901.2777-NODE-2777-length-10555-cov-3.450952_pt1 | contig 10555 bp, 9 predicted proteins | sample MGYA00512123_ERZ772901 | MGnify/ENA primary metagenome ERZ772901 (study PRJEB29015, sample SAMEA2737711) | human gut metagenome | biome: human gut; feature: human-associated habitat; material: faeces | place: China | collected 2012 ...
AGACTGTCCGGAACATTATCAACAGACCGGACTTCCCGGCGCCATTTTATTTGTCTGACGGCAAAAGCAAACGATGGCGTTATATTGATGTCCAAGCATGGATAAACGGCCTTTATCATGAGGAACTGAAGCTGAGACGGATTGCTTCTATTCGTCGTCGAGCCTCTTAGCAATATCCGCTGCCGTCGGACGATAGTATCTCTGCAGCATTGCAATATTCTTGTGCCCCGTCTGTCTCGCCAGCGCGAGAACATCCAGTCGGGGCACACCAGTTTTCGGATTAGGGGAAGCTGCCCATGTTGCAAACGTTGCCCGGGAATCGTGAAAATTCAAACCTTCTTTGATCAGACGCCCTTGAGAATCAGTGACGGGGCCTAGGCCTGCACGATTGCGAACTTTTCTCCAAATGGCCGAGGCTGTTTCTGATGCTATCCCGAAAATTCTTGGCTTAAAGTCCCGTTCTCGGACCAAATTTAAAATTCTTAGAGCCTCGACAGGCATTGCGACATCTCTTGCCGACCCAGTCTTTGTCGCTTCTTTCGGCAAGTGAATTACCCGATCAGTAATCCACGCTTCCTCTAATTGAATGATTTCACCTAAGCGCATTCCGGTTCTACAGGCAAATAGGAAAGCAGCGACAACCATTTGAGTGCTGTTCCTTGGCGCGGACTCTCCGTCCCATCCGGACGCTTGTTTGATCAGTTCCAACTCATAATCGGATGCCACACGTTCACGATGTTCAGGTTCCTGAGGTCTATTGCTAATTTCTGAACATGGATTTTTATCGGCCAGCCCTAACCTTATTGCATGCCGGAAAATAGCGCTGATGAGATTCACATCCTTGATGATTGTGGAATCCCCGATCCGTCCTCCAGTTTTTAAACTGGGCGTGCGCTTGCGTTCGTTAACGTACTGTTCGATGTCAGCCGGATGGATGTCTCTCAGGAGCCGTTGAGCAAATTTAAGTTTTCTAAGATTGCTCAGCTTAAAAAGTTCTTGTCGCTGGGTCTTTTTTGTCGGCGTTACTTCTCTCTCGTAAATATCAATCGCCTGCTCAAACGTAACTTTAGATTCTTTTGTTAATTCGTCGGCTTCCAGTAACTGCTGGAATTTGCGCGCCTCGGTTTTGGTTTTGAAATTTTTAGATCGGTGTTTCCCGTTTTCCCGCCAGCGTACAGAATAAGTTCCGCAAGGTGTTTTTGAAATGGCTGACATCATTAAGCTCCAAAACGTACATCACTACGTACAGAAACACGTACATTTTATATATTTTTGTAGCGCTTTGGCGGATATGATAGAGGCCAATCCATTGAATTAGAGAGGGTTGTAGCGGAATATAGCACTATGTAGAAGAATGATTGGTGGCCCCAACTGGACTTGAACCAGGAACCAGTGAGACACGAGAAAAAACTCTTCTATATCAATTCCGTAGTTAGCCGAACATAGATAAACATCTCCGAGTTCTAAAAGAACCTACATAGCACAACAAACTGTTAATCAGTCCGGCTCCAGATAAAGCAAAGGCCGGAAAATTCCGGCCCCTACTTCGTGTTTTTAAATCTTAGTTATTGCTTCCGCCTTCCATGAAGCTCTTCAACTTATCCGAACGGCTTGGATGACGAAGCTTACGAAGGGCTTTGGCCTCAATCTGACGAATTCTTTCACGAGTAACATCGAACTGACGGCCGACCTCCTCCAACGTGTGGTCGGTGCTCATTTCAATGCCGAAACGCATTCTTAGAACCTTGGCTTCTCTCGGAGTCAGAGAATCCAGAACTTCCTTAGTGATCTCGGTAAGACTGGACTGCTGAGCGGCTTCCGCAGGAGCAACAGTTCCGAAGTCCTCCAAGAAATCTCCAAGATGCGAATCCTCGTCGTCACCGATCGGGGTTTCCATAGAAATCGGTTCCTTAGCGATCTTCAGGATCTTACGGATCTTATCTTCCGGCATATCCATTTTCTCAGCCAACTCTGCTGGATCCGGCTCAACACCGGTTTCCTGGAGGATTTGGCGAGAAATACGGTTCATCTTGTTGATGGTTTCAATCATGTGAACCGGAATACGAATGGTTCTGGCCTGGTCAGCAATAGATCTCGTAATAGCCTGACGAATCCACCATGTGGCATAAGTAGAGAACTTATATCCGCGGCGATATTCGAACTTATCAACAGCTTTCATCAAGCCGACGTTGCCTTCCTGAATCAGATCGAGGAACTGCAAACCGCGGTTGGTGTATTTCTTAGCAATAGAAATCACCAGACGAAGGTTAGCTTCGGTCATTTCGCGCTTAGCTTTTCTAGCCTTAGCCTCACCGGTTGCCATCTGGTTGTAAACGTCCTTCAGATCCTTCAGAGGCAGCGTTACAGCATTCTGAATATTCTGAAGCTGCTGCTGGAGATGCTGAATTTCAGGAAGCTTACGTTTGACGTCGATTGCGTAAGGCTTATCGCTCTCTGCAATTGCCTGAGACCATGCCAAGTTCGTTTCGTTGTCAAGGAATTCCTTGAGGAACAGCTCACGCGGCATCTTTGCACGATTGACGACGATGTCGTAAATACGGCTTTCGTACTTACGAACTTCTTCAACCTGCGTTTTCAGCATGGTGCACAAGCGTTCAACAGTGTTAGCTGTAAAGCGCAGAGAAAGCAGTTCTTCCTGGATTGCATCCTGGGCCTTAATAAAGGCAGGAGAACGGTAACCTTCAGCCTCGTAGGCATGCTTCAGATCTTGATAAAGCTCTTTGCAGTGGTCGAGTTTGGCAAGAACGACTGTCTTGAGTTCGTCAATCTGACCTGCCGTCATACCGGAAGCACCAATGTCCGTGCTTTCGTCGTCTTCAGCCACCTGCTCGCTGGCTTCTTCATCCAAACCGTCAACCAAGCCGTCCACGATCTGGTCGATCTGCATTGTGCCGTTTCTGACCTTTTCAGCGTCTTCCAAAATAGCAACGATCGTTGTCGGGCAGCCGGAAATAGCGTGAACCATGTGCTTCAAGCCGTCTTCAATTCGCTTTGCGATTTCAATTTCGCCTTCGCGAGTCAGAAGCTCGACGGAACCCATTTCTCTCATATACATTCTGACAGGGTCAGTCGTACGGCCAAATTCGCTGTCAACGGTGGCCAAAGCAGCTTCAGCTTCTTCTTCCGCTGCGTCGTCGCTGGCAGTCGGAACAGAATCGCCGATGAGCAAATCGTCTGCGGTCGGGGCCTGTTCGTAAACCTGAATACCCAAGTCAGCCAATGTCGAAATGATCTGGTCGATCTGATCCGGATCGACGATATTTTCCGGCATGTGGTCGTTAACTTCAGAGTAAGTCAGATAGCCTCTTTCCTTACCCATGCGAATTAACGCCTTAAGCTTGTTCAAACGAGTTTCTTTATCGTCTTCTTCATGATGAGCATAGCTACGGTTCAAGGCTTCTTTCATTGCCTTGTCACGTGCCTTGCCTTTTCCGCGAACAGAAGCCGGCGGAACATAGGACTCAGCGATTGCGACTTCTTCATCGATGGAGTCGTCGTCGCTATCACCAACCAAGTCGTCCTCAGTTGTCTCAACTTTTGCTTTTCTGCCGGGACGGCCGCGTTTGGCCTCAGGTTTTGCCTTTGCCGTTGTCTTTTTAGCAGCTGTTTTCTTAGCAGGAGCTTTTGCGGCTACGGCTTCGCCAGCAGTTTCGTCAGCTGCGGCAGATTTAGCTGCTGTCTTTCGAGTTGTCTTTTTTACGGGGGTTTCTTCAGCAGCTTTAGAAGGTGTGGCTTTAGCCGCCGATGTCTTTCTCGTCGTTTTTTTAACCGGTTCTGCCGTCACTTCGGCAACCGTTTCTTCAGCAGCTGCCTTCTGAGTACGAGTTCTCTTTGCAGCTGTAGCTTTCGTTGCCGTTGTTTTAGCGGCTGTTTTCTTTGCAGCGGTCTTGGTTGCTGCAGTAGTTTCGGCTGCTCCTACTTTTTCTGTAGTATCAGCGCCTGCATTCGTAGTTGTCTTCTTAGTTGTTTTTTTGGCTGTTGCCATGTTCCACCTTATGATGACTACGCATCAAACGATCGAAAAAACAAAAGCGGAAAAAATGCACCGCAAAACTGCTCGTGTAAAATTCCGCCTGTCTTTAACGAATTAACCTGAAACGGCCGGTCGAAGGAAGCAAAAAATTTCAGCGGCCATAGCGTTGGACCGATACGTAAATCCTTCAACACCCGACTCAATTTCAGGGTTTTTAAAGCGCCTCCGATCTATCCTCGATCTCCTGGGCGCGCAAATAGCCCTACCGACTATTTTGGTAAGGTAATTTTACCATGCCTGTCAAGGCCCTTCCCTTAATTTTTGCGAATTCGTCGCAAATTGAGGAGTTTTTTGATAATCAGCTTAGGAGAATGTCGGGTAGGTTTTGCGAAGAACTTTTTCGACGAGAATGCCCCATACCGGAAGCATCCAAAGGAAGACCGCTGCAATAACGCAGCTTTGAGGCGCACCGATCGTTGCCACAGGTACAGCACCGGCGATGGACCATGGAATCAACGGGGCAATGACAATTGCGGTGTTTTCCAATGAAGCGGCCATTTTGATTTTATCCGGCTGGATCTTATTGCAAAGCTGCTCGGTCAAAATAACTGCAAGCATCTGGTTGCAGGATAAAGCAGCCGTCGCCAAGGCGGTCAGCGTAATTGTCAGGAAAACGCCTGCCTTCGCACCGAGATAAGCAATGCCGCTTTCTAAACGTCTCAGCATCCCCGTCAACTCAAAAATCCCGGCAAACGTGCAGGAGATAGAGATGATGCAGCAAACCTGAATCATCGAAAGAACTCCGCCGCCGTTCATGAGACGCCCCACTTCAGGGGAAGCTGCCTGATATCCGCTGAATAAAATCTTGCAAAGTTCAATAGAACCTAAATCTCTCAAGAAAAGCGCTGTGGCGAAAGCCGATGCGATACTCGCGATCATAGTGAGCTTAATGTCGGCCTTGAGCATGACCATCGTTAACAGAACGATGGCCGGAATCAAGGTCCAAGCAGACAGAATGTATTCCTGACTAAAAAGTTTTGTCAGGTCAATATCCGCGGCTTGGGCGCCCTGCCCGTTTCCTACAAAAAAGTAAATGAGACACGCAAGGAGGAACGGGATCAACCCAGTCCTCAGCATATTTTTAATGTTTTTATAGAGCTCCGTACCGGTAACAGCACAGACTAATTGCGCGCTGGTCGATACCGGAGAGCAGCGATCTCCTACATATGCACCGGCAAGAGCAGCTCCGCCGGCCCAAAACGGAGATACGCCCATAGCGACACACAGCGACATGGTAACTACACCCATCGTTGCCGCGGTACCAAAAGAAGTCCCGATCAGAGAACTCAAGGCGGCATTCAAAATAAAGGTGCCCAGGAGACTCCAAGAAGGAGAAATGATCTCGGAGGCATAGCTGACAAGGTAGGCGATCGTTCCGCTGGCTCGCCAGGACGCGGTCAACGCTCCGATTAAGAGCATCACTATGATGATGTTGCTGATCTTAGCAATGCTTTGACGGCAAGCCTTTCCGATTTCCTGCAGGCTAAAGCCGCGATAAAGGGCATAGCCGCAGAAAAGGAAAAACGCGAAAATCAGCGCGTAGAGGATCGATGTGCCTGTGAAGAGACAATAAAAAAGAGAGGCGCAAAAACTGCCGACTGTCAGAACTTCTAACATTCTTACTTCTCTCGTTTTCTCAGCAGAATATCGTTAATACCCGCATCAATGGATTTGATTTCTTTCTGGAGATCCTGATCGAGCTGCATCAAGTCTCTGAAAACTTTTCTGTCAGCGTCATCTAAGTTGCCCTTTGTCGACAAAGCCCGACGCTGCACCTCGACGCGATTCAGCTCCATCTGAAGGAGGATACGGCGGCATTCCAATCGCGCTGCTTCCAGCGGTGTTTGAAGTATCTGTCCTTGACTCAGCCCTTTTCGAATGACCGAATCAATGCCCTCTTCCAGTAAGAAGGTGGAAATCATTGAACGGGCCGAATCCATTTCTTTTTCGAAATTTTCATCGGCAGGTCCCGGAAGGTCAGCCAGGAACTGGGCAAGCGTGTGGCCGCTCTCATCCTCGTGCGTCACTCGCTCAATCACTTTGAACAACAATTCCGAAACCGGAGAATTGCTCTCAGACAGCTGCTCGGCGAGCATGCCTTCAAATTCCAGGGCCAGCTGAGGAAAACGCAGAAAGTTTCTTAGGAGTGCCATTAAAGGGGCGTCTGCCGTCGGAGGAATACTTCGTCCGGTCGACGTCGGAATCCGCGGCGTCTTATACCGGTCGTAGCCTCTTCCGAAGCTGTATCGCTGATTGCCAAAGCCGCTGGGTCTCTGAGGAGCCGCCGGCGGCAACACAGGAAAACCGAAATATTTACGGAGTTCGTCGGAATTCTTATAGCCGACTGCCGTGCTCAAACGTTCGATTAAGCCATCGCGCAGAAGCGGACTTTTTGTCTTACGAACGAGCGGAGATGCTTCTTCAATAAATGCGTTGCGGTCTTCAAGAACGGCTAAATCCAGTCCTTGAGACAATGCTTCAATCAGGTAACTGGAAAGCGGCAGCGCCTTTTTGAGCATCTCTTCGAAGGCGGGAGCGCCGGACTTCTTGACCAAACTGTCGGGATCTTCGCCCTCGGGCAGGAACACAAAACTGACTTTCTGAGCATCATCCAAGAGCGGAAGCGACAAATCCATCGCGCGCTTTGCCGCCTTACGCCCTGCCGCATCTCCGTCAAACGAGAAAATGACGTGATCGGTCATCTTAAGAAGGCGTTCAATATGCTCAGCTCGAATCGCTGTACCCAGTGGTGCACAGGCCTCTCCGAATCCGGCTTGAGAAAGCTGAATCACATCCATCTGGCCTTCGACCACGATGACGCGCTTTTTATCCTGAATGCTTTTGCGCGCTTCGTACAAACCGAAGACTTCGGAGCCTTTCGTAAAAATCGGAGTGTCGCCTGTGTTGATGTATTTAGGCTCTTCCCCGATCATGGTTCGCGCACTAAATGCAATGACTTGTCCGCGAATATTGCGGATCGGGAACATCAGGCGGTTGCGGAAGAAATCGTAGACGTTTCCGCTCTGACCGGTTCTCTGAAGACCGGCCTCTAAAAGCAAGGGTTTGAGGTCAGGTGTGAAGACGGCGTCTAAGTTATGCCAGGCATCCGGCGAGAAGCCGATGCCGAAACGCTCGATGGTTTCGTCTTTGAGTCCGCGGTTATGGAGGTAGTCTTGGGAAAACTTGTCGCTGTTGAACTTATCGCGGTAAAACTCCATCGCCCTCTGCATAATCTCGGACAAACGCGGTTTACCGCTCTTGGGTTTAGGTGCGCCGCCTTCGTAGCGAACCTGCATGCTGAATTCAGAGGCGAGCTTTTCGACTGCATCGACAAACGGAAGATTCTCATACTTCATTAAGAAGCTGATGGCGTTGCCGTGTTCTCCGCAGCCGAAGCAGTGATAAAAACCGCGTTCGCGGTTCACTGAAAAGCTCGGACTCTTTTCATTATGGAAGGGACAGCACGCCCAAGCCGAAGCGCCCTTTTGCTGCAAAGGAACTCTGCGGTTAACGACCTCGTAAATGTCTGCTCGGTCAAGCAGTTCTTTAATAAAAGACTGTGCGATCAAGAATCAAACTCTCACAAGAAAAGGCGGGGATGGAAACTGTTTTGAAAGATCCTGCCGCTATAAACAAAAAGACGTCCCGCAGGACGTCTTTTATAAAATCTTCCAGCTTACTGAGCCAGTCTTGCCTTAAGCAGTGCGGAAACTCTGCCCATGTCAGCTTTGCCTGCGACTTTCGGCTTGATCATTCCCATGGCTTTGCCCATGGCAGCCGGGCCGCTGAGTCCGGCGGAAGTCACAACCTCGTCAACGATTTTCTGAATTTCTTCATCAGAAAGCTGAGCGGGCAAATAGACTTCGAATGTCTTAATTTCCGCAGACTCTTTATCGGCCAAATCCTTACGATTTCCGGCCAGATATTGTTCAACTGAGTCTTTGCGCTGCTTGATCAGTTTTGCAATGATCTGCTGAATGACAGCATCATCTGCTCGTCGACTTCTTTCTGTTTGATGGAAGAAAGAAGCATACGAAGCGCGCTCAGTTTTTCTTTGTCATGAGCGCGCATCGCGTCGCGCATATCAGAGGTGATCTGGTCTCTTAAACTCATAACTGCCTCTGTTTTGAAGTGCTTGAAGAATTAGTAGAGCTTCTTCGGGAGCATCATGCTGCGAAGACGCTTGTAGTGACGCTTGATAGCGGCAGCTTTTTTGCGTTTGCGTTCAGCAGTCGGTTTTTCATAGAATTCGCGAGCGCGAAGTTCAGTTAAAAGACCGCTCTTTTCGATCGTACGCTTAAAGCGACGAAGAGCAACTTCAAAAGGTTCATTTTCTTTAACACGGATTGTGGGCATCGAGCACCTAAACTAAATAACTGTTTAAAAATAGTTTCTTGGTTGAGTAAGCGGAATGCACAGGCCTTCCCCTACTCGAAAGTCAGCAATTCTAATGCATTTTTCACTTCCGTGCCTTAACTATCTCATTTAAGTAACAATTTATTTAGTCTGCGACCTCGGAAAGACGGCAATTTTCCTAGCTGAAAAGATCGAATTGAGCACCTAACGCAACACCTATTTTTATCTCGACCCACAATAGATTCTTCTTTTGCTGAAGGAGCTCAAAAAATGGACAATGATTACTCATGGACAAAATTTAATCCTGCGGCCGCAAGGAAACTGTGCGCGTATTCCAACCGCAGAGAAGAACTCTTAAGCTGGCTTTATTCAGCACTGCCTGAAGAAACGAATTACCTTCACGGCCCCGATCACAAAAAGCTCACGGACATTGATCCTTTCACTGTTTTCGGCGTGATGAACCGTCACATCTCTCAGGAAAAGAAGGCGGAAGTTGCAAAGGCTTTCAAAATTTTCCTGAAGGTCGACGAACCGGCGCCGACGGACTTCCGCGGCGTTTCTCCGCTCAACAACGAAAACTCGATGTTCTTCGGCTTTAAAGACGGCAAGACTGCAGAAGACATTAATAACTTGTGGACGCTCTATTTAGGACTCTTCGGAAAAAACGACAAGGTCGCCGAACTCTTTAATCAGATGACTCAGCACCAATACGGCATCAAGTTCAACCTGACCATGGGCATGTATTGGGTCTGCCCGACAAAGTATTTCCCGCTTGACGGCCCGAGCCGCAAATACCTCAATGCAAGAGGCGTTGCGGTTTCCGAAAAAGTGCCGACCTATGACGAATTCGTAAAAATCAGTGAGGAAGTCAGAGAAAAGCTCTGCGGAGGCTCGACCGCAGACAACGCATTCGCCATTGTGACGCGCGATATCTACTACAGTACTCACAAGGCTCAGTAAGGCTAAAATTTGACTTTAGCTATTTTTCATCGATAAAGAGAATGCTGATCCTCGGAATTGAATCTTCCTGTGACGAAACGGGTGTTGCCCTCTACGACACAGACAAAGGTCTTATTGCAGATGCACTTCACACACAAATCGAAATGCATCGTTTGTACGGCGGTGTCGTGCCCGAACTTGCCAGCCGCGACCATATTCGCCGCATTATTCCTTTGCTCAACGAGGTGATGAAAAAAGCCGGCAAGACACCGCAGGATTTAGATGCCGTTGCTGTTACGGAAGGTCCGGGACTTGCCGGAGCACTCCTCGTCGGTAATTCCGTCGCTTACGGTATCGGACTGGCGTTGGATATTCCGGTTGTCGGCATTCATCATTTAGAAGGTCACCTTCTCTCTTCCCTCTTGGCTGACGACAAACCGTCGTTTCCTTTCATCGCTCTGCTTGTCTCGGGCGGCCACACCCAAATTATGGAAGTTCGTGCGTTAGGCGACTATGAGCTTCTCGGGGAGACGCTGGATGATGCCGCAGGCGAAGCGTTTGATAAAACCGCACAGGCACTCGGATACTCTTACCCGGGCGGACCGGCCGTTTCTGCGCTTGCCGAGAAAGGTACACCCGGCGCCATTGAGCTTCCGCGCCCTTTGATTCATGCGCCGAATTTGGATTTCAGCTTTTCGGGCCTCAAGACGGCGGTTATGAACACGGTTCGCAAGGAACCGAAACCTCTGTCTCAAGAATTTAAGAATAATTTGGCACGCGCCTTCGTCGATTCCGTCTCAGACGTTCTAGTCACGAAATGCCTGAAAGCACTGAAGAAAACCGGAAATAAATCTCTGGTTGCAGCAGGCGGCGTCAGCGCGAACAAACAGCTTAGGACTCGGCTGACGGAAGCCTGCCGCAGACGCGGCGTCAAAGTCTTCTTCCCGCCGCAGGCGCTTTGCACCGATAACGGCGCCATGATTGCGGCCGCCGCCGGTGCTCACTTAGCTGAAATTAAAGATCTGAAAAACAAAAAACCGGACGGATTTTCTATTAAACCGAGATGGTCTCTAGAGCATCCGAACGATAACGATTAGTTTTAGTGGGGACCGGAAGATTCCGGCTGAACCTTACAAACTACACACCTAATGAAAGGGGATGTTGCAAAAGTCCTGAGAAGGACGGTTAGCGCATCCCCTTTCTTCT
>ERZ772901.2778-NODE-2778-length-10548-cov-8.581531_pt1 | contig 10548 bp, 8 predicted proteins | sample MGYA00512123_ERZ772901 | MGnify/ENA primary metagenome ERZ772901 (study PRJEB29015, sample SAMEA2737711) | human gut metagenome | biome: human gut; feature: human-associated habitat; material: faeces | place: China | collected 2012 ...
CCAAAGGGATGTCGTATCGCAGTGCAAGTGTTATCTTGTCAGCATCCTTGCCCTCTCCGTCACCTACGGTGACACCTCTCCCAAAGTGAGAGGCCTTGGCAGGGAGGGTCAGTTTATTGCACCATTGAAAACTCCTACTTGCGAAAGCAGGAATATCATGGTAGAATAGGACTGTTGTTTTGAAATAGATTCCAAAGAATAGGAAGCATCTATGCGTTATACCTACGTCCGGCAGCACGACACGACGGACTGTGCAGCTGCCAGTCTCGCCATGGTGTGCCTCCACTACAAAAAAGAGATCACCATCACCCGCTTGCGCGACATGATGGGCACTGACCTGAAAGGCACAAACCTCACGGGTCTGCAGAAAGCCGCCAACGAGCTGGGGTTTGACACAGCGGCGGTACGCGTAGACCGCGAAAACTTCTTAAGCGATTTTACTCTTCCTGCCATTGCGCAGGTCATCACCGACCAGGGCTTGGCCCACTTTGTGGTCATCTTTAAAAAGACGACCATCAAGGACGATGATGCCCGCCGCAAGCATGTCCGCAAAGAAGAAGAGCGGAAAGCCGACGAGAGCAAAAAGTACAAGTGCAAGGATTACGTCGTCATCGGCGACCCTGCCAACGAGCTGAAAAAGATCTCGCTGGATGAGTTCTACAAAAACTTTACGGGCGTTTTGCTCCTGATGAACCCCACCTCGGAGTTCAAGGGCGGCAAGGTGGAAAAGGGTGGCATGTTCAAGCGCTACATTGATCTGCTGCTGCCGCAGAAAAAGCTTTTCTTCTATGCAATTTTTGCCTCTCTGATCACAACGATCCTCGGCATTGCATCCTCCATGTTCAACAAGATCCTGATGGATGAGGTGCTGCCCTACGGATTGAATAATCTGCTGGTCACACTGATCCTCGTGTTCAGCATGGTCAGCCTGACCAATACTCTGATCGGTTTTGTGCGGCAGTGGGTGCTGATCCATCTGTCCATCAAGATCGACATCCCGCTGATGATGGGCTACTTCGGGCACATCTTCCACCTGCCCATGAAGTTCTTTGCCACCCGCAAGACTGGTGATATCACCACCCGTTATTCGGATGCAAACACCATCAAATCCATCTTCACCAGCATTGCGCTGAGCCTGATCATGGATATCTCGATGGCCATTATCACCGGTATCATCCTGTTCCGCATGAATGCGATGCTCTTCTCGATCTCGCTGTTCATGGCTCTGGTCAGCATTCTGCTGGTGCTGATCTACAAGCAGCCTTACAAAAAGATCAACGAAGAGATCATGGTGCAGTCCGCTGCACTGAACAGCCAGATGATCGAAAGCCTGCGCGGCATTGAGACGGTCAAGTGCAACGCCAACGAGGATACCGAAATGGAGAACCTCGAGCGTGAGTACATCAAGAGCCTGAAGATCAGCCTGCGCTCCAGCAAGATCAGCACCACGCAGGGCCTGATTTCCTCCTTCATTTCCACCGGTTTCAGCATGCTGACCACCTATGTGGGTATCAGTCAGGTTCTGAAAGGTGAGATGACACTGGGTGGATTCATGGCCTTCAGCACGCTGTCCTCTTACTTTACTTCCCCGCTGAGCAACCTGATTGGTCTGCAGATGCAGATTCAGGAGGCCAGCATTTCCATGAAGCGTCTGGGCGAGATCATGGATTATCCCTCCGAGACGGTCGGCGACGAAGACCGCACCGATCTGGACAAGGTGGAGGGCGATATCGAGTTCAAGGATGTCACTTTCCGTTATGGCAACCGTGCCCCTGCACTGGATCACATCAGCTTTACCATTCCGGCCGGTAAAAAGGTCGCGCTGGTGGGCAGCAGCGGCAGCGGCAAATCCACGATTACCAAGCTTCTGCTCAAGTATTATGAGCCGGAAGATGGCGAGATCGACTTGAACGGTGTGAATCTGGCTGAATACACCAATGACTCTGTCCGCCGCGCAATTTCTTATGTGCCGCAGAACGTTGAGCTGTTCAGCAAGACCATTTATGATAACATCCGTGTTTCCCGTATGGACGCTACGATGGACGAAGTTAAGGAAGCTGCCAAGAAGGCAGATGCTCACGACTTTATCCGTCATCTGCCCCTGCAGTATAACACCTATCTGGAAGAAGCGGGCAACGGCCTGTCCGGCGGTGAAAAGCAGCGCATTGCGCTGGCACGCGCTTTCCTGAAAGATTCCAACCTCTACATTCTGGATGAATCCACCAGTAATCTGGACTTTGCTACGGAAAATTTGATCTTCAACATGATCTACGATCAGCTTGCAGATCGTTCCATGCTGATCGTAGCTCACCGCCTGTCCACCGTTCGTGACTGTGATCTGATCCTTGTGATGGATCACGGCAAGATCGTGGAACGCGGCACGCACGATGAGCTGCTTGCCAAGGAAGGCAAGTACTACGAGCTGTGGAACATGCAGCAGGGTATCTACCGCAGCAAAAAGGCAGAGCCCAAGCAGTCTGTCATGCAGGCCGTGGTGGAAGAGGATGACGACGGTGAGTCGATCACCTATTGATGTGTTGCAGCCGGGTGCGTACCCGGTTACATATGAAAGGGAGTCATTCATGATGGATAGCTTGATTTGACATAGTTTTGCTGTGTCAGATAAAAAAGAGCTAGAAAGACTTTCTGTTTAGTAGAAGTAGATGGTGTTATCCTGAACAGGCCCCGCCTGCTCAGGTAACTATGCCTCACTATGGTGTGCCCGGAGGCAAAATGCCTCCGGGCACATTTTATTTGCAAGATCCCTATTACTTTTATAAGTAGTAGGCGATCGGGAGCGGAGAGGAAGCTGCTCTCTGCAGCGGTTTTCTCCCCTTTCTCGATTGCCTATTACTGCCTCTTCTGAGGTAAATCTGAAAAGGAACCGAGGTATTCAACATGAAAGAGATCAAAGTAGCCGGGAACAAGACCCTGAAGCTCACCAATGTGCTCTCCCGTGAGATCCATCCGGAAGAGATGGCCAGTCTGCCCGTGGTGCTGACCCAGATGCACAACTTTATCAAGAGCAACAACGCACAGCCCATTGGCCCCATTGTGCAGGCCATGGTGGTTGGTGAGGATCGTCAGATGCACCTGTACATGATGCAGCAGGCTACCCAGTTCATCGGCCAGATGGAGCAGGACTACCATATGGATGCTATTCTGCGCGTGAAGAACTGCCTGTATGCCCACTACACCGGCCCCATGCCCGAAAGCCAGCTGGCTTCCTACAAGCTGCAGGTCCACGCTTTTGAGAATGAGCAGAAACTGACCGGCACCTCCTATACCATCTATGTCAATCAGGACGAGGATGATGCCGTGGTCGATGTCTTTATGGAGACCAAGTAATTATGACGATTAAAGTTCAGAACCTTTCGGATCTGCAGGACCGCCGCATCATGATGGAAAAAAAGCTGCCGCCTTATGGCTACGCTTTTGTCATTCTGGTGGGCATCTTCATGCTGTTTCTGGTGGTGTGGAGCACCCATACCAACCGCATTTATGTCAGCCAGAACGCAGGCACCGTTCAGGCCAGCAATAAAACCTATATCATGTCCAGTTATTCCGGCTCCATTACCGAGATGTATATTTCGGAGGGCAGCTATGTGAACGAGGGCGACCTCGTGGCCCACATCAAGAGCACGGATATCGACATGCAGCAGGATAACCTGGAAAGCCAGCTCAAGATCTACCAGACCCAGCTGGACCAGTACAACAAACTGCTGCAGTGCGTGCAGGATGATACCAACTACTTCAGCGAGACAAACCCCGAAGATCAGCCCTACTACTATCAGTACGAGACCTACAAGAGCCAGGTCTCTCAGAAGACCTTTGATGCCACGGCCTATCAGGCTGCCGGTTACTCCGATGCTCAGATCAAGACCATGATGGAGCAGAGCCAGAGCGAAGTAGAAGCTCTGTACTACTCCACCATGCAGTCCATCTCCCAGAGCATTACCAGCGCACAGAGCAACGTGGACAACGTTCAGGCTCAGCTCGATGCCTTGAACACCGGTGCCAACGATTACTACATCTACGCCCCCACCTCCGGTGTGATCCACATGGATACTCCTTACAAAGAGGGCATGGTGCTGAGCGCAGGCTCCCCGCTGGCCACTGTTGCCAGCGAGAACGACGATCTGGAGATCGTTGCCATGGTCACCGTGAACGACCGCCCGCTGCTTCATGTGGGTGACCCGTGCAAGATCGCCATTACCGGCCTTTCGGAGTATTCCTATGGCACCCTGACCGGCACTGTAACGGCCATTGACAGTGACGTGACGGCCAGCTCCAACGCTTCCTACTATAAGATGACCATTAAGCCCGATGCCACTTATGTGGTGAGCCGCAGCGGCGACAAGGTGGATCTTTCCAACGGCATGAGCGTTACTGCCCGCGTGGAGTACGATCAGGTCACCTATTTCGAGTACGCAATGGAAGCCCTGGGCGTTCTGTTCCGCTAAACCGGAGCTGTGCTGACTGCCAGCCGCCGTTATATCACCCAAAGAGGTACACTTACTATGAAATCAACCGCAAAAAAACTGGCCGTCTGTGCGGCAGCGCTCTGCCTGCTGGCCTGCGGCACAGCTGTGTCTGCGGCCGCAGCAAGCCCTGTCTCCGGCCTTGCCCTGAGCGGCGTTGCCATGCCGTGGGATCAGGACGTGCCTGCCGAAAGCATTGAGGCCGGCAGCTATACCGCCAACATGCTGCTGGGTTCCTCTCAGCAGCTGTCTCCTGTGGTGCGTCCGCGCAACTCTACCGACTCGGTTGTCTTTATCTCGGACGATACTTCCATTCTGACCGTGAGCAACTCCGGTGTCGTGCAGGCTGTGGGCGTAGGCACCACCCGCATCACCGCTGCCGCAGGCAACCAGATCTGTGCCTACACCATCGTTGTCTCCATGGATTCTTCCATGATCGTTACCGAGATGGACCTTTCCCTTTCCTCCAACACCATCTATGTTGGCAACTCGGTCTCGGCACAGCTGCAGGTGCGGCCTACTTCGGCTTCCAACTATGCCACCGTCGCCCTGACCTCTTCCAATGAGAAGGTCGCCACGGTGAACAATTTCGGCCGTGTTACCGGCATTGCCCCCGGCACCGCCACCATTACCGCTACCTGCGGTTCGGTGACTGCTACCACCAATGTCACGGTCATGAGTATTCCCAACTCCAGCACTGGCACCGCCAGCACTGGTTCTTCCAACAGCGGTCAGGTCGTCACGGTGAATCCTTCCTACGTTGTGCTCAAGCCCGGTGCCACCCGCACCCTGACCGCCAGTGTCAAGCCTTCTTCCGCTTCCCAGAAGTTCACCTATAAGTCCGCCAACAGCAACATTGCCACGGTCAGCCCCAGCGGCGTGATCACGGCTGTGGGCACCGGCGCTACTTCCATTACCGTTTCCAACGGCACTGCATCCGCCATGGTCACGGTCATCGTCAACCGTTCGGCTGCATCTTCTTCCGATAATTCTTCGGACAGCAGCTCCACCGAATCGGATAACGATACTCCCATCGAGATCGATCCCGTTGTGCAGGCCATTCAGGACAGTGAGGACAACGAGATCGTTTTCACACAGGCCGAGGTGCCTACCGTGACCGGTGATATCCTCAATGCGCTGCGCACCACCGGCAAGACCCTGTGCGTGGTGGGCGATGGCTACACCATGCAGATTGCAGGCAGCGGTGTCAAGAGCACCACCAGTGAGCTGGACACCATGCTCATCCTGACTGAGTCCGATCAGGGCATCGAGTTTGAGCTGGACAAGGGCAAGGCTCTTCCCTGCTCGGTGCGCATCGATCTGGATGTGAGCACCTATACCCGCCTGTATCTGTACAACGCCGTCTCCAACAAGTGGCAGTACCTGAACAGCTACACCGACGGCATCATCACTGCCGATACTGCAGGCCGTTATCTGCTGACCAACCAGAACCTGAAATTTGCCAATATCAACTGGACCTTCTTCATTGCCGGTGGTGTTGTAGTGGTTCTGATCGGCATTGCATATGTTGTGCTGAAAAAGCGCTACTGGTTCTGGTAATTTTCAAAACCACTCTTTCATGAAACAGTAAGACCCTCTCTGAGTGTGATATGCTCCCCCTAGAGTAGACAGAGTAAAACAAAAACTCTGCGTACTCTGGGGGTATTTTTATATCAAGAAAGAACAATCATTTTTGCACAAAAAATTCGCCGTTTCCTTGTGGAAACGGCGAACAAAAACTTATATTATTTCTCTGTCTACTTGACGGAGCGCACTTCAATGGAACGTCTGGGCTTTGTTTGCATTATGATGTCTGCCTTCGTTACTTTTCAATGGGCTGCGAGGGCTTCCAGTCCTTGTAGTTCTCGTAGCGGCTCTCGCGGATCTTGGTGTGGGACCAGATCTCGTCCGCCGTGGGCTGCCAGTTGGCCGCATAGTTCTTGCACTTCTCGCACAGGTGCTCCACGCTCTCCGGCGACTGCAGGTCGGTGCTGTGGGCACCGGTCTCGTGCACCATCTTCTGCAGCAGTTCGGGGTTTTCCAGCATCGGGCAGGGACGCAGATGGTTCTTGTTGAAGGGCTGGCCGTTGTGATAAGCCATGAACAGCGGGCTGTGCAGAATTTCCAGAATGCTCTGGTCGTGGATATTGGCATTGGAGTAGTGGATGAACACGCACGGCTCTGCGTCACCGGCAGAGTTGATGTGGAAGTAGTTGCGTCCGCCGGCAATGCAGCCGCCCACGAACTCGCCATCGTTCTGGAAATCCATGGGGTAGAACGGGATATCGCACTCTTCCGAGCGCAGATAGCGGATGCGGTCGATCATATATTTGCGCTGCTCCGGGGTAGGCATCAGTTCCGGTGCTGCCTCGTTGCCCACGGGCATGTAGTGGAAGTAGAAGCCGAAGTGTGCACCCTTCTCGCACAGGAAACGCATGAACTCATCGTTGGTAACAGCTTCGATGTTATCGCGGGTGTAGCAGATGGACGTGCCGAACACGATGCCGTGCTCCTTGAGCAGATCCATAGCATGCATAACAGCGGCATAGTGCCCCTCACCGCGGCGGGCATCGTTGGTCTCCGGGGTGCCCTCGATGGACAGCATGAAGGCAATGTTGCCCAGACGCACCACCTCTTTGCAGAACGGCTCATCGATGAGGGTGGAGTTGGTGTAGATGGCAAACTGCACATCGTTGTGCTTCTCGGCCAGCTTCAGGATATCAGCCTTACGCACCAGCGGCTCGCCGCCGGTCAGCATGTACAGGTACACGCCCAGCTCCTTGCCCTCGGTAACGATCTTGTCCATATCCTCAAAGCTGAGGTTGTTCTTGTTGCCATACTCGCCAGCCCAGCAGCCCACGCAATGCATGTTGCAGGCGGAAGTGGGGTCGAACAGGATCAGCCAGGGGATGTTGCACTGATACTTCACGCGGTTCTCGCGGATGGTCTTGGTGCCGCGGAAGAAAGCCTCGTAGCCCAGATTCAGCGCCATGGTGCGGGCCACGTTGGGGTCGGTCTGATCCAGCACACAGTTGATGAGCTTGGACCACTTGCTGTCGGGGTCGGTCAGGGTCTGTCTGGCGTGTTCGTAGGCTTCAGCGCTGAACGAACTGCCATAGAACTGCTTTGCAACATCCACCAGCTGTCCCACGGTTTTCTGACGGTCTTTATCGGCATGAGAAAGCACCACGTCCACCATTTTACCAACGGCAGCACGCTGCATTTTATGAGTCAGGCTCTCAACAGAAGTATTCATTATCCTTTTCCTCCAAACGGTATTTTTCGGAAATCTCTTTTTCTATTTCTATGCCATTACTCTACCACTCTATCCCACAAGTTGCCATAAACAGAAAAAGCGCCGTGATAGAAAACCCATCACGGCGCAGATTATGATAAAATTTTGTCGTTCTTCCGGTTCAACCGTCCTGTTCCAGATGGATCTTATTGCTGGCAAGGCGGCATAACGCGCGGCGCAGATCGCCCTGCAGCATCCGTCCCATACGTTCTACCATCACAGCGGGCTCGGTCTTCATATCCCGGCGGATCCATTCCAGCACCACGCCCACCAGCGCATATTTGTAAAAATCCACCACAAACTGCTTGTCATCGTCCTGCACGGTGATGTCGCGGCATTCGCGATCCGCAAATTCCTTCAGCATGGAGTCCAGAAGTTTGTACAGATACTGCTCCACCTGTTCACGACCCACAGAGCGGTATACGTTCAGTACCAGTGCTTTGTTATCCCGGATCTGGTGCAGGATGTCCAGAAATGCTTCGGTCCATGTATCAAAGCTCTGGCGGCCTTCCATCGTCTTGGCCGCATCTTCCATCAGGATCCAGTCCACCAGATCGTAAATATCCTTAAAGTGGTAGTAGAAGGTCATGCGGTTCACGCCGCAGTCCTCGGTGATATCGTTGATTGTGATTTTATTGAGGGGCTTTTCCAGCAGCAACTTTTTCAGCGATGCTTCCAGTGCCCGCTTCGTTGTTTGTGACACAAAAACCTTCCTTTCCCGACCGTAGAAATTTTTCCCGCTGCGTACGGTGATTGGCAGCTTCGTACATTATAATACCGCAAAAGCCGTCCCGATTGCAAGCATTGATTCTGTCCATTTTGTAAACAAAGAACGACTTCCTGCGTTTTCACTCCGGCAGTTTCTCGTTTCAAAAGCCGTTTCTCAGCCCTCCCAAACCCCTTCCGGCGGTGCGCAATGCCTGCAAAAGCGGCTTCTTCCGGCAAAAAAGCGGAAAAGGCCCTTGATTTTATATTCCTCTACGCTTAGAATGGGAGCAGACGGCTGTGATTGAAGTGCCGTTTTGAGGGAGGGTACAAACTATGATGGATACCATTGGTTTTCTGGGCTGCGGCAACATGGGTGGAGCCATCGCCCGTGCCGTTTGCAAAGCTGTTGACCCTAAGAAAGTTTTTCTGGCAAACCGCACTGCGGCCAAGGCACAGGCACTGGCCAAAGAACTGGGCTGCAAAACAGCCACCAATGCCGAGGTGGCCGGTGACTGCGACCTGATTTTTCTGGCGGTAAAGCCCCAGATGATGGAAGCTCTGCTCCAGCCGCTCAAGTTCACCTTTGACGAGCGCCCCAGCCGTTTTGTGCTGTGCAGCATGGCAGCGGGCCTTTCGATCGCCCGTATTCAGGAGATGGCCGGTGAGGACTTTCCTGTGATCCGCATCATGCCCAACACCCCGGCTTCGGTGGGCGAGGGTATGATCCAGTACTGTTCCAGCAATGTCACCGCTGAGGAAGAAGAAGCCTTCCTCAGGATCATGGCTCCTGCGGGCCGTCTGGATGCCGTGCCGGAAAGTCTGATCGATGCCGCCAGCTGCGTTTCCGGCTGCGGCCCGGCATGGGTGTACCAGTTTATTGAGGCTCTGGCCGACGGCGGCGTGGCCTGCGGCCTGCCCCGCGCCAAAGCGCAGGAATATGCCGCGCAGATGGTTCTGGGCAGCGCAAAGCTGGTGCTGGAAAGCGGAAAGCATCCCGGCGAACTCAAGGATGCTGTGTGCAGCCCCGGCGGCAGCACCATTCAGGGCGTGCGCGTGCTGGAAGAGCACGGCCTGCGCGGTGCGGTGATGGATGCCGTGATCGCCTCGTACAATAAGACAAAGGAAATGGGAAAGGGTTAAGGATATCATGCGCATCGTTGTAAAAGTAGGCACTTCTACTCTGGCATACGCCACCGGACGGCTGAACATCCGCCACACGGAACAGCTGGTCAAGGTGCTCAGCGACCTGAAAAACGAGGGCCATGAGGTCATTCTGGTGTCCTCCGGTGCCATTGGCATGGGCGTGGGCAAGCTCTCACTGCCAACCCGCCCAAAGGACACCACCACCAAGCAGGCCTGCGCCGCTGTGGGCCAGTGTGAGCTGATGTACACCTACGACCGGCTGTTCAACGCCTACAATCACACCGTGGCGCAGATCCTGCTCACCGGCGTGGACGTGGAGCACACCGAACGCCGCGTGAACTTTCAGAACACCCTGTCCCGCCTGCTGGAGCTGGGTGCCCTGCCCATCATCAACGAAAACGACACCGTTGCCACCGATGAGATCACCTCCATTGGCGACAACGACACGCTGGCGGCCATCGTGGCCTGCTGCGCCAAGGCTGACATGTTGGTGCTGCTGAGTGACATCGACGGCCTGTACACCGCCAATCCCCACACCCACACGGATGCAAAGCTCATCCCGCTGGTGGAGGAGATCACCCCCGAGGTGATGGCTCTGGCCGATGGTGCCGGTTCGGCCCTTGGCACCGGCGGCATGGCCACCAAGCTGCGCGCTGCCCGCATGGTAACGGGCAGCGGTGCCGATATGGTCATTGCCAACGGCGCACACCCGGAGCTTTTGTACGACATTGCCGCAGGCAGATCCGCAGGCACCCGCTTTGCGGCCCGCAAGGAGGACTGAACACATGACCACACAGGAAATTCTGGAAGCCGCCCGCAGCGCCAAAAGTGCCCTTGCGCTGGCCGATAACACCGCCCGCAACGCGGCCCTGCTGGGCATGGCGGACGCTTTATGCGATGCGCAGAACCAGTCTGCCATCC
>ERZ772901.2781-NODE-2781-length-10535-cov-3.587786_pt1 | contig 10535 bp, 7 predicted proteins | sample MGYA00512123_ERZ772901 | MGnify/ENA primary metagenome ERZ772901 (study PRJEB29015, sample SAMEA2737711) | human gut metagenome | biome: human gut; feature: human-associated habitat; material: faeces | place: China | collected 2012 ...
ATTGCAATAATAATCTCATATATTTGTAACAATCAAATTTATAAAATCTGTGATGAACTGACAAAAACAAAATCTAATACAATAATAATTTATATCCTAATGATTTTATCAATGGTCCTAACTTATCAAAAGTATGGAATAACACAACAATCAATAAAATACTTATCACTAATACCATTTATAATCATAATTTCAATAATAGACTATCATACAACATACATATATGATATAACGATACTTAGTGGTATAATAATTCAAGGTGGAATATTTTTAATATCACCAGACGCTAAAACATACATAACATCACTGTTAGTAGGAATTATAATACCATACATATTAGCTAAAGTAACTAAAGGATTAGGTGAAGGTGACATAGGTCTTTATGGCTTATGTTGTTTTGTGTTAGGTAAAAATTATTCAATATACCTAATATTTTTATCCTTTATATTAGCATCGATATATTGTATGTATATACTTTTAACAAAAAGTGATAAAATAAGAAAAATACCATTTGCACCATTTATATCACTAGCAACAATTTTAATAATATTAACCAATTTTGATATACTCAATTTTTGGTTTAACATAATAAGTAATTAAGGAGGAATACTATGTACGTAGTAGTAGGTTTAGGAAACCCTGGAAAGCAATATGAAAATACAAGACATAACGTAGGATTTAATGTTATAGATATTTTAGCAAAGGAATATGACATATCTGTGACGAAAATAAAACATAAGGCATTAATAGGAGAAGGAAGAATAGGTTCTGAGAAAGTTCTTTTAGTTAAGCCACAAACATATATGAATTTAAGTGGTGAAACATTAATAGATATATATAAGTACTATAAGGTTGATTTGGACAATATAATAGTAATATATGATGATATAGACTTAGATGTTGGAAAACTAAGAATAAGAAAAAAGGGAAGTGCAGGAACTCATAATGGTATGAGATCTATCGTAAAATGCTTAGGGTCTGGAGACTTCCCAAGGGTAAGAGTAGGAGTTTCAAAACCTATGAAAGGGCAAGATTTAGCTGATTTTGTACTTTCTAGATTTAGAAAAGAAGAACAAGCTGACTTGGAGATAGGTCTTGAAAAAGCTTATAAAGCAGTAGAAGCTATGATTAAGGAAAATGTAGACATCGCTATGAATAAATACAATGGATAATGAGAGGGGAATTTAATATGAATGACATATTTGTATACCCTTTGCAAAATTCAAAAGAATATAAAGATATAATAAATTGTATAAATAATAATAAAGGCTCATTATTAATTAATGGCCTTTTAGCAGTACAAAAACCACATATAGCTTACTCTATGTATAGGGATTTAAATAGACAAACTATTTTTATAACAAATAGTGATTTAGAAGCTAAAAAGGTTTATGATGATTTAAGTTTTTATATGAAGGATAAGGTAGAATATATTGGGTTTCAAGATATTTTATTTTATCATTTGGATGCAAAGGATAGAAGTGAAGAAGCTAAAAGGTTAAAAGTATTATTAAAGTTAGCTAAGGGAGAAAATATAATTTTAGTAACATCTATTGAAGCTGTTATGAGAAAATACATACCTAAAGAAATACTTTTAGAAAACATTTATACATATAAAATAGGTGATGTAATAAACCTAGAAAAATTAAGTGAAACCTTAGTAAATTTAGGTTATGAAAGAGTTTCAAAAATAGAGGGATTTGGACAATTTAGCATAAGGGGTGGAATAGTAGATATATTCTCTCTAGAATATAATAATCCTATTCGTATGGAATTATTTGATGATGAAATAGATTCTATACGAACTTTTGATGTTTTCTCACAAAAATCTATAGAGAAAATAAATAAATTTTCTATAACTCCATCAAGAGAATTTATATATCCTGAAAATGTAGAAGAAGCTGTAGATAAAATTAAAAAAGATACAGACAAGAACACTAATGAGGATGTATTTTTAAATATAGATAATATAAATAGTAAAACTTATTTCCAAGGTATAGAAAACTATATTGACTATTTATATCCTGAGGAAAATAAAAGTATTTTTACCTACCTACAAGAAAACGCTATAGTATTCTTTAATGATATAAGTAGGACTAAAGAAAGATGCGAAAACTATTTAAATGAATTTAAGGAAAATTATAAATTAAATCTTGAAAGAGGTTTAGCTATAAAAAATCAAGGGAAATTATTATATACATATAATGATTTAGATTTTTTATCAGAAGGTAGAAAATTAGTATTAAATACACTTTTACCAAAACCAATAAATGATTTTAATGTAAAATCAATAATAAATTTTGATTCTAGAGAAGTTCCAACTTTCAATGCGAAGGTAGATGTTTTAGCAGAAGAATTAAACAGATTGAAGTATAACGGATACAAAATAGTACTTGCTACTAACACATATGACAGAGCAAAAAAATTACATGCAGACTTATTAGATTTAGATTTAGAATCAACTATATCTAAAGATAGAGGTATGGAGATAAAATCTTCTCAAATAGTGATTATACCTGCTCGTATAACTAGTGGTTTTGAGTATAAGTCTATAAAATTTGTAGTAATTACAGATAATGAGATGATAGGGGTTCATAAGAGAACTTCAACATCTAAATCTAAGAAGCAGAAAAAAGGAAAGAAAATAGAGTCATTCTTAGATTTAAATATAGGTGATTATGTAGTTCATGAAAATAGTGGGGTTGGTAGATATACAGGTATTGAACAAATAACTGTAAACAACATAAAAAAAGACTATATGAAGTTAGTTTATCAAGGTGGAGATAATCTATATGTACCTATAGACCAAATGGATAAAGTACAAAAATATATAGGTGTAGAAGAAGACAAGGTTAAATTAAATAAACTAGGAACTAATGAATGGACAAGAGCTAAGGCTAAAGTTAAAAAAGAAATAGAAGATATGACTAAGGAGCTTATAGAGCTTTACGCTAAGCGTGAAAAAGTAAAAGGATATAAGTTCTCTAAGGATACTCCTTGGCAAGGTGAATTTGAATCATTATTCCCGCATCAAGAAACAGATGATCAATTAAGAGCTATAGAAGAAACTAAAAAAGATATGGAATCAGATAAAGTAATGGATAGACTTATCTGTGGAGATGTTGGATATGGTAAAACAGAAGTAGCTATAAGAGCAATATTTAAAGCTTGTATGGATCAAAAACAAGTAGCTGTATTAGTTCCAACAACTATATTAGCTCAACAACATTATAATACTTTTAAAGAAAGATTTGAGGGTTATCCAATACGAGTTGAGGTATTAAGTAGATTCAAAACTCCAAAGCAACAAAAACAAATTATAGAAGATGCTAAAAAAGGTTTAGTTGATGTTTTAATAGGAACTCATAGAATAATATCTAAGGATATAAATATGCCTAATTTAGGGTTAGTTGTAATAGATGAAGAGCAAAGATTTGGAGTAAAGCATAAAGAATCGTTAAAGAAAATTAAATCTACTGTAGATGTTCTTACACTATCTGCAACGCCGATACCAAGAACACTTCATATGTCACTTAGTGGAATAAGAGATATGAGTGTTATAGAGGAACCACCACAAGAAAGGCATCCAGTAATTACTTATGTTACAGAAGCTAAAGAAAGTATAATTCAAGATGAAATAGAAAGAGAACTAGGTAGAGGTGGCCAAGTATTCTTCGTATATAATAGGGTTGAGCGTATTGAAGAAATGGCAAGTATGATTCAAAGATTAGTACCTGACGCAAAAGTTGCTATCGCTCATGGTAGAATGACTTCAAAAGACCTTGAAAATATAATTTTAGGATTCTTAAATAAAGAGTTTAATGTATTAGTTTGTACTACTATAATAGAGACTGGTATGGATATATCAAATGCTAATACTATGATAGTATATGATGCAGATAAAATGGGTCTAGCTCAACTTTATCAATTAAGAGGTAGGGTTGGAAGAAGTACTAGACAAGGTTATGCATACTTAATGTATGAAAAAGACAAGTCACTTAGTGAAATAGCAGAAAAGAGATTAAAAGCTATAAGAGAGTTTACTGAGTTTGGGTCAGGTTTCAAAATAGCAATGAGAGACCTTGAAATAAGAGGGGCAGGAAATATACTAGGTTCACAACAACATGGTCATATGGCTGTAATTGGATATGACTTATATGTAAAAATGTTAAATGAAGCAATAAAGAAAGTCAAAGGTGAAGTTGTTTCAGAAGATATAGATGTAGAAATAGATTTAAGTGTAAATGCTTATATACCAGATAATTATATAACTGATGAGTTAATTAAGATAGAAATGTACAAAAAAATAGCCTCTATAGAAAGCAAAGAGGATATGTATGAGGTTCAAGAAGAATTAGAAGATAGATATTCAAATATTCCTGATTCAGTGTATAACTTGATGGATATAGCATATATCAAGAGCCTATGTAAAGGCTTATATATTGAAGATATAAAGGAAATTGCTAAAGAGTTAAGGTTTAAATTTGTTAAGGGATATAAAGGCTTCGAAGGTATATATAGTGTTTTATTGAAGCAATATAAAGATGATGTGATATTGTACTTTGGAGAAACGCCATCATTTGCAATAAAGTTAGATAATATAAAGAAAGAAGCCGCATTAGAATATTATAAAAAATTATTAGAAGATATAAGTTAAAATTCACAAAAAAAATACACTATAAAAATTGAATAAAAGCAATAATACTGTTATACTTAGACGTAGATACTTAAAAAAGATGTAAAGTGAGGGAGTAACTTTGGGAAAAGTAAAGAAATTAGTAGCAGCAGCTATGGTATCTGTTATGTCATTATCAGTTGTAGGCTGCAATATGATAGAACAAACAGCTGAATCAAAAGCTAAGACTGTATTAGCTAAAGTTGGAGATACTAATATAACACTTGGAGATGTTGATTCAGAGTTAAAGGCTGATATAGACAATTTAAAACAAACTTATGGGCAAGATTATGAATCATCTATACCTGACTCTTTAAAAGAGCAATTAAAGACTGTAAGAACTCAAGTTTTAAATCAATTAGTTAATGAACAGATAATGTCTCAAAAAGCAAAAGCACTAAATTTAATTCCTTCAGATGAAGAATTAGAAAGTAAAATAAGTGAGAAAACAGAAGAATTAAAAGGTGTTTATGGTGGAGAGGAAGCATTCAAATCAGCTTTAGAGTATTATGGATATACTGATGAAACTTTCAAAGAATTTATGAAAACTCAAGTAATTAGTGAAATAGTAACAGAATATATGACTAAAGATGTTACTATATCTGATGAAGAAGTGGAAAAATACTATAATACTAATATAGCTAATTACACAACAAAACCATCTGCTACAGCAAACCATATATTATTTAAGTCTAATAATGAAGATAAGGAGGCAGCAGATGCTGAAGCTCTAGCTCAAGCTAATGAAGCAAAAGCTAAAATTGATTCAGGTGAAGTTACTTTTGATGCATTATTTGAAAAATACTCAGGAAATAAAGCAGCAGGAGTATATCCTATATCAGAAAGTTTAGGAACAGTTGAATATGATAAATCTGGTTATGATACAGATTTCCTAGCAGGACTTGAAAAACTTGGAGAAGGTGAAATTTCAGCTCCAGTTAAAAGTTCTTTTGGGTATCATATAATAAAAGCTACAAATGTTGTGAAAGAATCAACAGTTAAAAGTTTTGATGAAGTTAAAGACAGCATTAAAGAAAAGCTATTAACTGAAAAGAAGAAAGAAGTTTATAATACTAAATTAGAAGAGTGGAAAAAAGAATTAAAAGTTAAAACTTATGAAGATAAGCTTTCATAATTAGTAGTGCAGGAGTAGTTTCCTGCACTATTTTTTTGAATAAATATAGATAAAAATTTCTTGAATTTATTATTCATTACTGAGAATTCAGAATTTAAATATGTTGGAATAGGTTAGAATTAAACCCTCTCTAGACTACCCATTATAAATAATGGGTATAAGTGCATAAAATTTCTAATACTCCAAATAATAATAGCGTAAATACTAGTCAAATGAAAAAGGGAGGTAGCTCGTAGAAATGAAAGCCACTGGAATTGTAAGACGTATTGATGATTTAGGAAGAGTAGTAATACCAAAGGAAATAAGAAGAACTTTAAGGATAAGAGAAGGAGATCCTTTAGAAATTTTTACAGATAGAGAAGGTGGAGTAATATTAAAGAAATATTCTCCAATTGGTGAATTAACTGATTTCTCAAAAGAATATGCAGAAAGCTTACAGCAAGCAATTGGACATATAATATTAATAGCAGATAAAGATGCTTTTGTTTCAGTAAGTGGTGCATCAAAGAAAGATTATATAGAAAGAAAAATAAGTAATGAATTAGAAGGAATTATGGATGGGAGAAAAGCCACTTTAATTGTTGAAGAAGGTAAGACAATACCTTTACATAACGATGAAGATGTAGGAGAGTATAGCAATCAAGTTATAGCACCTATCATAGCTGAAGGTGATGCTATTGGTGCAGTAATGATACTTTCTAAAACTCCTGGAGAGAAATTCAGCGAGATAGAATTGAAACTTGCAGAAACAGCAGCAGCTTTTTTAGGAAAACAAATGGAACAATAAAAGTAATTAACATACAAAGAAAACTTGCGGTGAAAGGAGGAAAAGAAAAAATAAAAGGCATAATACCTCTAGGCTTGAAATAAGAATTAATTAGTAATATAAGTTTGGAGGTATTAAATATGAAGAAGCAATCTTTGATTAAAGGAAGCATAATTCTTGGACTAGCTGGAATTATTGCGAAATTTTTAGGCTTCTTTTTTAGATGGCCGTTAATAATGCTTATAGGCGATACTGGAATTGGATATTATCAATTATCATATCCTTTATATATGTTTTTTGTAGCGATGGCTTCAGGAGTACCCATTGCAATTTCTAAAATGATTTCTGAAAAAAATGCTGTGGGAGATATTGAAGGAAGCTATGAAGTTGTTAAAGAATCAGTTTATTTAATGGCAACACTAGGTATAGGCACATCTTTATTATTATTTTTCTTAGCAAAACCTATAATATCATTTCTTAAATGGAATTCTAAATCATACTATTCATTAATAGCTATTTCTTTTGCACCTATGATGATATCATTTGTAAATGTGTTCAGAGGATTTTTTCAAGGTATGCAGAACATGACACATACGGGAGTTTCACAAATATTAGAACAAATGGGACGAGTTATAGTAGGGGTAGGGATGGCAATAATTCTTTTACCAAAGGGTATTGAATATTCAGCAGGAGGTGCTTCACTTGGGGCTGCAGGTGGAGGCATATTAGCATTAGCATATTTATATATTAAATATTCTGAAGTAAGAAAGGAAAATGGAATAAAGAAAGTTAAGAGTAATCCAGAAGTATTAAATAAAATACTTCAAATAGCTATTCCAATTTCTATTGGAACTACAGTGGGAACTATAATGAGCTTGATAGATTCAATACTTGTGCCGCAAAAACTTTTATTAAGTGGTATAAGCGAAGCTAATGCAACCATACTTTATGGACAACTTACAGGTAAAGCATCAGTTTTGGTAAATATACCATTAACAATATCTATGGCAATTGGTACTTCATTAATACCAATCATTGCTGAAAGCTTTATATTAAATAAAAAGAAGAGCATGGAAAGTAAGATAAATATGTCTATGAAGCTGTCAACGGTGATAGCTTTTCCAAGCACTTTAGGATTATTCTTTTTGGCAGAACCTATCATGAAATTAATTTTCTTTAAGAATTATCAAGGAATAGAAATATTAAGATACCTTTCACTTTCCATACCATTCATAATAATTACTCAAACATCTACATCTGTATTGCAAGCATCAAATCATTATATAAGACCTGTTATAAACTTATTTATAGGGTGCTTAGTAAAGGTGCTATTAACATGGTATTTAGTACCGATACCTAAGATAAATATATATGGAGCAGTCATAGCAAGTATAGGGGCATATATAACTGTGGCAATGCTTAATATGATATCTTTAAAAGGTAAGCTTAAGGTAACTATAGATTACTATAATTGTTTTTTTAAACCTCTTGCAGCAGCACTTGCTATGTCTGCAGGCGTAGTAATGACTTATGTGAAAGTGATGAAGTCCATAGAAAGTGATAGTATTTCTTGCTTATTAGCAATATTTGTGGGTATTATTATATATATGATAGCAATTATGCTTTTGAAAGTCTTTCGTTTAGAAGATATAAAAGGCAGGTTAGTAAAAAAATAATTAAAAGAAATACAAAAGGAGAAAAGTTTATGATAAAGATAGTAGGTCTTGGTCCAGGAGCTCCAGAAGCGTTAACATATGGAGCAATTAAAGCATTAGAAGATAGTGACAATCTTTTCTTTAGAACAGAAAAGCATCCTACCGTTGATTATTTAAAGGGAAAACTAAAGGATTTTAACACTTGTGATAACTATTATGAAACAAGTGATAGTTTTGACGAAGTTTATGAAAAGATTGCAAAGGATTTAATTAGCAATTATCAAGAAAAAGGGGAACTTGTATATGCTGTTCCAGGGCATCCTCTTGTAGCAGAAAGATCTGTATTTAACTTAATGAAGCTTTGTGATGAAAATAATATAACATATGAAATATTGCCAGCAGTAAGCTTTATTGATGCAATGATGGATGTTCTTAAGATTGATCCAATAGAAGGATTAAAGGTTATTGATGCATTTGATATTAAAAATCAGGTTCTTGATAAAAGAATAGGGACAATTATAACACAGGTATATAATCCTTTAATTGCGTCAGAAGTAAAGTTAGAACTTTTAGAGTATTATAATGATGATACAGAAATTTATTATGTAAGAGCAGCAGGGATAAAGGGTGAGGAAAGTGTAAGAAAGATACTGCTATATGAGCTGGATATGCAAGAAGATATAGATTATCTTACGTCTGTATATATTCCTAAAAATCTTGAGAATAAGAAAGATGTATATGATCTTGTAAACTTAATAAGAACATTAAGAAGTGAAGAAGGTTGTCCATGGGATAGAGAGCAAACTCATGAGAGCATTAAAAATCAATTATTAGAAGAGTGTTATGAAGTGATGGATGCCATTGAAAAAGATGACATAGACTTATTAATAGAAGAACTAGGTGATGTACTTCTTCATGTAATTTTCCATGCTGTAATTGGAGAGGAAGATGGCTACTTTAATCTATCTGACGTAGTGGATGGAATATGTAGCAAGATGATATATAGACATCCACATGTGTTTGGTGATGAAACTGCAGATACAAGTGAAGAGGTGCTTAAAAACTGGGATGATATAAAGAGTAAGGAAAAGAAGTTTAATACTATATCAGAAGAGATAGATGCTATAGCCAATGCTTTGCCAGCTTTATTAAAAGCACATAAAGTACAAAAGAAGGCAGCAAGAGTTGGGTTTGATTTTGAAAATACATTAGAAGCAGCAGCTAAAGTTCAAGAGGAATTAAACGAAATATTAACTGAATATAATTCTAATAATATGGAAAGAATAATAGATGAAGTTGGTGATTTACTGTTTGCATGTGTAAATTTAGCTAGATTATTGAAGGTAGATGAAGAGGAAGCCTTAAATAAAGCAAGCAAAAAATTTGCAATAAGGTTTAAATACGTAGAAGATAAAGTATTGCAGAATAATAAATCTATGAAGGACGTGTCTATTGATGAACTAAATAAATTTTGGGATGAAGCTAAAAATAATGAATAATACTGTTTGTTAAAAGGAATTTCAAGATTTATGGAGAATATTTAATTTAAAGTAGATTATTGAACTATGCTACATGAAAATGTTGTGATAGCTACATTTTTATAGAAAAATAGCTGTATTGCTATAGACTAGTGTTAAAAGTGGTTATATAATAAGGTAATGTAGTTATAGTACATAGGTATAACAGTTAACTACAATAAAAAATAGCTGTTTATTTAAGGAGGATGTAATTGTGAATAAAGCAGAATTAATTACTAGCATGGCTGAAAAAAGCCAATTAACTAAAAAAGATGCAGAAAGTGCATTAAAGGCATTTATTGATTCAGTTCAAGAAGCTTTAGAAAATGGTGATAAAGTTCAATTAATAGGATTTGGTACTTTCGAAACAAGAGAAAGAGCTGCTAGAGAAGGTGTTAATCCAAGAGACCCTAAAGGGCCAAAAATACAAATAGCTGCTTCTAAGAGCGTTGGTTTTAAAGCAGGTAAGAAATTAAAAGATAAATTAAACTAATTAAATAAGTCAGGCTTTAATAGCCTGATTTTTTTATTTGAGGTGATAATATGAAGAAGATATCAAAATACGGCAACGAAGAAATTTATGTTGTCCCATATCACAATACTTTGCATATAGAAGATGGTTTTACAAGAGTTGAAAAAGAACCACATATCTGGACTAAATTTGACCATATAGGTAAATATATTTATAGAGATGAAGTAGAAGGAAAACCAGAACTTCAACAGATAATCCCTTATATACTTATTAGAAGCGATGAAGGGAAATATTTAGTAGCTAGAAGAACTGATA
>ERZ772901.2783-NODE-2783-length-10527-cov-19.179526_pt1 | contig 10527 bp, 6 predicted proteins | sample MGYA00512123_ERZ772901 | MGnify/ENA primary metagenome ERZ772901 (study PRJEB29015, sample SAMEA2737711) | human gut metagenome | biome: human gut; feature: human-associated habitat; material: faeces | place: China | collected 2012 ...
TGTTATCAGAAAGAATAGCCTCACAAATATCCGAAATAGGACAATCATCTTCTGGTAAAGCAAAATGTGAAATCCTACGCAAAGTATGTTTTGCAGATCTTTGCGGAGTCAGTCTTTCTGCTGTCAACATTTATGCGAGTCGATCAGAAGACTCTGGCTCGGATTTTGGTGAGCTCTTAAAAAGTATGGAATCCGAGTTTCTTGTGCACGTGAATGAAGAGAGCAGGTATATTGAGGGTCTGCATCCCATTCGGTCAAAGCATGTTGTAGAGAGACTGCATGAATACCTGCCGATTGACGATACCGCCATTTCCGTTATGAAAATGGCGGACAAAGCGGACCTGCCGATACTGTTTTCCCATCTACCGGAGTTTACCCTGAACAAAGAGACATTTTTCTGCGATGCGGTCGAGAGCCTATGGGATGAAAAAGACCTTTCAAACTTCACTTCTGCAATACAGGGGCTTTTTTCAGGGAATGTGATGCAGTATTTCCTTTCCAATCGGGCTGCGTTTGACGATGCAGATGCCCACGGCGGTCTTTTCCTTCTATCGACCGAAATGTGCCCATTTGCTGTATTCGAGGATTTCGGTGTGTCGATGGATACGCTGGACAAAATGCGGGAAACATTTCCGGATAATAAGAATATAGAATATCTTTGCCGATTGCGGGAGCGTATTCCCGCCTGCCATTTGCAGGATACATATGTCTATGTTTTCTGCGGTTGTCTATATAGGAAACTGCGCCCCCTTCGTTTTGACGGAATAAAGGACATCACGGCCTATGCCTCCATTTCTGAGTGGATCTATAACATCAATCCGGAGTGGAATGTGTCGGCCGGATTTTCTCTGGACGATCTTTGGAGCAAGTCGGAAAAATTGACGCTGGAGTGCATTTCTACGCTGATGTATCTCTCCTACTGCGGGAACAGAGAGAAATATATGGAATTTGTGGAACGAAATCTTAAGAGTATTCTTACGTACCTCAAGCAGCGGACAAGATCACATAGGGTATTTATTGATTCCGAAAAAAATGCGATTCATGTTGAGTATATCCTTCGATTACGCAATATCAAAACGGGGAATGAGCAGAGCGTCTCAAGGCTAAAATTTCTTTGCAAGACCTTGCCTATTTTCGATTTGTATTGTGCGGATGCACTCAAGCCGACGGTCAATTTGCTCTCGGCTTATCCTGTTCCCGACGATGCACACAAAGTAATGCCCATTCGAAACATTGTGATCATGTTCCATCAAAACCTGACATCGTTATGGAATAAAACCATTATGAGCAATTATGAATTTGATACCGTAACCGCATGGTTGGATTATTGGTTTGGTGTGAGAGAAAAGATATGTCTGCTTGCCGATAAATGCTGTGCCTGCATGGATAAGCTCCTGGGCGGAAAGCCATTAGGAGGCTTGGCTAGAGAAGTTGATCAACTTCATGAAGAACTTATCCGGATGACCACAGGAGAAAAGCGATATCCCAAAGAGGACCGTCCGTTTGAGAAAAAAGCTGTGCTGCCTGAGGGACTGGAGAGGAAAAAAGGAGAATACTTCCAAAGCATACAAAACTTTTTTAATCAGTTTGCGGGGATTCTCACCAGAGATGAGCAGAAGCGGCGGTTACCTATGTCAAATCTCAGAGCGGCGCAAAGTGCTCTTGTATCGATGCAGGATTGCTTTGCGGAAGTTGCGGCAGACTTTGATGTTCAAGAAAGGCAGCGGGTTCGTTGCGCGATGGAAGAGCGAAGTATCAAGCGGCTTACTATGTGCTGCAGCTATTATCTTGAGCACATGCCAAGCAAATACTTTGATAAGTATCAAATCAAAGATTGGTATGACAGGCACTGTCGGGAAGAGAGAAGGATTGCAGAAGAGGCATTATCGGAATTGGCATCCAAGTATTCGCTTCATTTTCCGGATCAGATTTATACCATTGGCCTGCTGCGTTATTATCCCATTGTAGTGGATGATTTTGACATGACATCGGAGAGCGAAATGATCAAATGGCTTCTGGGCAGTATTGCGTTTGCTGATGCTCCCTTTGACTATCTTGTGATATTGTCTGCAAACGAGTTTGAGGAAATAAACGCTATGGCATTGCAAGCCCCTCGACGGATGCTTGCTGACGTTAGGAAGACGATCGCGTCAGAAGATTATGCATTGCTTGAAAAGCAGATGGCTCCATATCCGGTAGACGTGACGGCGCAGATGCTTGGCTGCTTTGAAAAGAAATATGTTTTGCCGAAAAGAGCCAGCATAGAGGCCGAAGAACCTTCTATTGGGGATATTGCCGAAGAGCTATGGATCTACTCCAAATCGGTTGAGTTGCTGACGGAACCGGAAGATGCCGATTATCTCGCAGCCGAAACGCAAGGCATTCAGACCAATATTTCAGAAATGCTTCGTTTATTGCAGGACAAACTTCCGTCCAAAGACGTTAATTGGTTAACAGAAATATGTAATAGTGTATTCTCTGGGAAAAGCTTTGACGACACTATGTTCAATAATGTTCTTGCACACTACGTACAAATGAAGACTGGTCAAAAAAGAATGTTGGTAGTATAACTGCTGGGAAATACCAGATCATGACGGATATTTTTCGGCGAGCATCAATCAAATTTGAATAGGATGTTACACAAAAGCAGAAATTCCGGGCTATCAAAATTCCTTAATAGCTTGGGATTTCTGCTTTTGCAGAGATTTATTTTTTGTCGTGTGCTTGACATACGGGTGGCGCAGGTCGTGGAACCGGATATGGGGCAGGTCGTACTTCTTCAGCAGCTTGTGGAAGGTGTGGCTTACATAATCGGGGGAATAGGGATGCCCGTCCTCCCAGGTGAACACATAGTCGTTGTATATGTAATCCTTGCCGAAGTGGTTGCGGTAGTATTGCTCCTGCTGTAACAGAATCTTGAACAGTCGCACCGCATTGTCTGTCAGGGGAAAGCTGCGGAAGCTGGATGCGTTCTTGGTTTTGTTCTTCTCCACGACCTTTGTGACCCGCGCGACGGTGTGCCGTATGGTCAGCGTTTGCATCGCAAAGTTGATGCTGTCCCATTTCAGCCCCAGTACCTCGCTGCGGCGCAGGCCGTACAGCGCGGTGACATAGATGATAGGGTAGAGGCGCTCGTTTTTAACGGCGGTCAGCAGGTCGCGCATCTGCGCTTCGGTGTAGAACGTGCCGGTAAACTGCGCCGCGTGCGGCATGACGACCAGATCAGCTGGGTTTGTCTGGATCAGACCGTCCCTCTGCGCCAATTTGAGCGTCTGATTGAGCACGTTCTTGTGCTGGCGCAAGCTAACCGCGGATAGGCCGCCGTGGCCGTCAGAGCGCCCGAATTTGGCCTTTACGTTGATGTAGGTCTGCAGCGTCTCACCGTCAACATCGCACAGCCGGATTTGCAGGTCATCGAAGTAGGGGAGGATGTGTGCCCGGGCCTGTACCTCGTAGCCTTGGTAGGTGACCTCGTCCACGCGATGCCGGACGTCCTCCAGCCAGCGGCGCACGGCGTCACTGAAAAGCATATCGGGCGGGGCAGCCTGCTCAGGCTTTTCGCCGAGCATGTCAAGCATGATCTGCCTGGCTTTGCCCTCGTTCCCTGTTACTGTCAGACCTGTGGAGACCCAGGTCTGATTTTTCTTGCCATCTGTCGTATGCGTGAGCACAACATAATATTTGTCGTTTTTTACGCGCAAGCTGGCGGTCATGAGAAGGGCCTCCCAAAGCATTGTGGCATAAGATTGCACCTCCTAGGATTGACTGGCGGGACGGGGCGTTTTCCTCGTCCGCAAAACCAGTATACTACAATCGTTACGATTTCAAAAATGTACGAATGGAACCAATATGGCGGCACAGCAATGCCGTGAAAGCAGGTACTTTCACGGCATAATCTGCTGCTATATTGGTTTTGCGTTTTTCTCCCCCTGCAAATTCCAGACAGGCAACCCTTCCCGGCGCTGTGCCCTGCAAGGTGGTTTTTGGGCCAACCTTGCAGCATGTTATCACGCCTTCTTGGCACGCTCCCCGGATGCTCCGGATCATGGCGCTGCTTCCCCAAAAGCGGTACGGCAGAGGACGCTATTCAGTTGTGGTGAGAGGAAGTATATCTCCTCTCGATTGCAATGGATAGCGTCGGAGTGTGGGAATGGGAAGGACAGAAAATAAAAATTTTACTTTTGAAGTAAGTACGGAGGGCGATGGACTCATTTTTTGGCGTTAGAGCCAGAAATGTAAAAGAATTTTACAGAATTGTTGGCTTCCTGAAGCCGATAGTATATATATGTGTGAAAGAAAACAAAGGAGTGTGCTATGATGCGCTTTTTGACAAATCATTTTCTGTTACGATTGAAACGTAGGGCAATGTAAGAGATACACTGGCCAGTATAGAAATGTTCACGCCATCGCAGATTCTTTCAATGACAATTTGAAAGTCACTCTGGGTATCCAGTAATACTCCACAAAATGAAAAAGCGCTCACCGTGAAAGGTGGGCGCTTTTCTCTTTCTTAATCAGTACTTATAAAAGGTATATCACACCAGCATATCGAACAGTCCAATCATCAGAGGCATCGTCATGATGGAAAGCAGCGTACTCAGAACATACAATGCACTTGAGTGCGCCGCATCACGATTGTAGAGTTGCGCCATTGAGGTGACTGTCGCACAAGACGGCGTAATAGCCGATAGATAGACTGTCATTAAAATTGCTTTACCATCTGCAATCCAGTCAGATGCGTGGAACACGCAAAGTAGCAGCAGAACAATGATAGGAACTACAATCAGACGAAGTGCAACGGGAAGATAGTTGCGCGGTGTGCAGAAGACTTTCTTTAACGGTACTTCCGCAATCGCCATACCGGCCAGCAGCATACCCATAGGCCCTATCATAGCACCTACGCTGCTGAGCGTACTCACAATAGGCGAGGGCAGCGAGATATGCAGAAGGTACAAGAGAGCACCGGCGACAATCGCAATCAGGTTGACATTGGTCAGAATCTTCTTCCATTCGAGTTTTGCGCCTTCTTGCAGGCAGGCACTTGCGTGCGTCCAGAGAAGAATCAGCTGAACAATGACGAAAGCGCAGGAATACACGACATATTCCTCGCCGAGCAAAGCCTGAACCAGAGGGATGACGAGCGCAGCTGCATTGCTGTATATGATGTTGACCTGCTCCACGACATCCAATTTAAGCGGCCTTTTAAAGATAGCATTGAGGACCAGAAACACGACATGCATTCCGACCACTATGCCAATCGAGTACAAGAGTCCTGTGCGAATCTGCGGCGTATCATCGATTTGAAATGCGTTGAGAACAACGCACGGCATGACCAGATATACGAAAACTACGGACAAAACCTTGCTGTCTGAGGCTTTCAACAGCCCTGCCTTGACGACTACATAGCCCATTAGGAGAACGATAAACAGCTGGGCTATCTGCTGCATGAGCAATATACTGACTTCCATAATAATCACTTTCTTCGATTCAAAATAGCGTACTCTTTTCTCGGAAAATAGTCAATATGCAACATGACGGAAGTTTTTAGAAAAAGGCGAAAATCAACAGTTTGTGGTGAAGGTTGAGAGTTAGCCATATGTACTGGATACTATGCACAGTTACAGGATGTTGCATTTATGCAAACGGTAGAACTTGATAGAGGAGTTGTAAAATCTATAAAAATAAATGTAAACGCGATGTTTTCTTTGATATAATATAGTTAAGAAACTATCCCCTAAAGGGAAGGAGGTCTATTATGAAAAGGAGAGTTAGTACAGCGAAAAGAATCGTTGCTGTAGCTTTAGCTGCTACGGTTGCGGTTTCTTTGACCGGCTGCAAGAAAAGAAAAAACACCAACGATACGACGAGTTCGGATGTGACCACGAGCCAAAGTCAGGCTGCGGTTCCGGAAACACCAGAAGTAACTGCCACACCTGCACCGACGGCTACGCCTGCTGAGAACACTGATAAGAAGGACAGCACCACCAGCGAGCCGACTAAGACGGAGAAGCCGAGTACCGGCACTTCGACTTCCGGCGGGACTACCAAACCGGCAGTGACAAAAACACCGGCACCTGCTCCGGCAGCTACTCCGGCTCCTACCGTAAAGCCTCAGGTAAAATACACCTTCACGGTTCGCCGTCATGAGGCGACCTGCACCACGCAAGGCTACGATGAGCATATCTGCCATGAGTGGGGCGGCATGAACTACAATGACCGCTTTGTTCCGGCAAAGGGACACAGCTGGGATGGCGGTACAGTCACGAAGGCTGCTACTTATACCGAGACCGGTATCAAGACCTTCAAGTGCAAGGAATGCGATGAGACGCGCACCGAGGAAATCCCGTCTCTCAACAAGACCTATCATATCAAGAGCGTTGTTGCTCCGACCTGCACCGCTGAGGGTTATACCATCTATGAGTGCAATGAAGTCCCCGGTCTTACCTATAAGGGCGATTACAAGGCAAAGCTGCCGCACGCCTACGATGCCGGTAAGGTCACAAAGCCTGCTACCATCTATGAGAAGGGTATCAAGACCTTTACCTGCACCTCCTGCGGCACTACATACACGGAAGATATTCCGATGGTCGAGAAGACCTGGCATAAGGGCAAGACGGTAGCGCCTACCTGCACCGAGCAGGGGTACACCGTTTACATTTGCGACCAGGATTCCGCTCTGACCGAAAAACGCGATTATACGAATGCACTGGGCCATGCTTGGGACGCTGGTACAGTCACAACGGCAGCGACCTGCACGAACGCTGGTGTTAAGACCTATACCTGCACCCGTAATGGCTGCAATGAGACTAAGACCGAGGAAATCCAAGCACTGGGTCATAAGTGGGATGACGGCACTGTCACTAAGGCCGCTACCTGTGAGGCTCCCGGTGTAAAGACCTTCAAGTGCCAGAATACCGGCTGCACAGAGACCAAGACCGAAGAAATCGCGGCTCTGGGGCACAAGTGGAATGATGGCACTGTCACCAAGGCTCCTACCTGCACTGAGGACGGCGTCAAAACCTTCACCTGCCTGAACGATAAGAACCATACCTATACGGAAGTTGTTCCTGCGACGGGACATGCTTGGGACGATGGTGTTGTTACCAAGGAAGCAACTTACGAAGAAGATGGCGAGCGCACCTATACCTGCCGGAATGACAAGACCCATGTGCATAAAGAAGTAATTCCTGCATTGGGCTATACCTTCACGGAAACTGTAGTTCCTCCTACTTGCACCGAGGACGGTTACACGCTGCATACCTGCAATGAGAATCCTGCAAAGACGTACAAGGATACGCCTGTTCCTGCGCTGGGCCATCAGTACAAAGAAGTCACTACTCCCGCTACCTGTGGCGCTTCGGGCAGCGTTGACAATGTCTGTGAGCGCTGCAACGATAAGCAGCATGTGAGTGACATTCCTGCCACCGGCGAGCATCAGTGGGATGAAGGCGTTGTAACGAAGGAGCCGACCGCTACTGAGACCGGCATCAAGACCTTCGCCTGCAAGGTTTGCCAAGCAACAAAGACCGAAGATATTGCTAAGGTACATACCCACGATTACACGCGCCTTGGCGAAATCGTTAAGGAGTCTTCTTGTAAGACCGAGGGCGAGCGTTGGGTGTACTGCAACTACGAGGGTTGCAACGAAAGAGTTCTGAAGCCTATGCCAGCTATCGGCAGCCATGATTGGGACTTTGCAAATGCCGAGTGTCTGAAAAAGGCTACCTGCACCGAACAGGGCACTATGCTGATGCACTGCAAGCGTGACGCTTCTCATACCATGACTTACTCCTACGGTGGCACGGGTCATGTCTGGGACGAAGGCACTATCACCACGCAGCCTACCTATGATGAGTATGGCGTCAGGACGCTGCATTGCAAGAACTGTGACGCTACTACGACCGAAAAGGTTCTCCCCACAAAGTACACCTTTACTGTGACTGTCGTCCCGCCGACTTGCACCGAGGACGGCTACACGATGCACAAGTGCAACGAAGATAACAGCTTCTCTTACAAGGACAACATTGTACACTCCACCGGTCACCATGCCGCTAAGCGTGTCATAGAGCCTACCTGCAAGGAAGAGGGTCGTACCGAAATCTACTGCACCGTCTGCGGTGATGTGAGCAGCACTTTCGATTTCACGCCCAAAAAAGACCACACTTGGGATAACGGCGTTGTGACTACTGAACCCACGGCTGAAAAAGATGGCGTCAAGACCTATACCTGCACGGTTTGCAATGAAACAAAGACTGAGACCATCCCGCGCCTGAACAGCAGCGGCAAGTAATCTGCACGCTTACAAGAAGCACAAGAAGCACAAAGAGGAGCGTCTGCTTTAGCGGACGCTCCTCTTGTTTTGACTGAAAAACGGCATAAGTGCTCTTGAAAATCTTTTTGACATTGTTTGTCGCACTTGGTAGAATGATGACAGAAAAGAAAGAATGCAAATCCTATGGGGAGGTTTCGGGTATGCTGCAGATTGCAATTATCGAAGACGAAGCAGATTTGGCTCAGCAGACAAAGGATAATGTTGTTCGCTATCTTAATGAGCATGGACTCGAAGGCAATATCGCGGTGTTTAACGATGGCATGGATATTGCTGAGAACTACAAACCTATATGGGATATTCTGCTGTTGGATATTGAAATACCGCTACTAGACGGTATGAGTGCTGCTCAGAAAATCAGAGAACTAGATGCGACTGTCGTTATGATTTTTATTACCAGAATGGCAAAGTATGCCATTAAGGGTTATGAAGTCGATGCACTGGATTTTATTCTAAAGCCAATCACCTATGCGCAGCTTTCTATGAAACTGCCTCGCGCCATTGAACGAGCCTCTCAAAGGCAGAAGCATCATCTTTTTGTTACGGTAAATGGAGAAAAGCAGCGAATTGAGAGTTCGGCAATCTACTACATTGAGGTGCGGGGGCATTGGCTGTATCTGCATCTGCATAATCAAACCCTGGAGGTTTCCGGTAGTTTGCAAGAAATTGAAGACCGCCTTAAAGACCAGCAGTTTTCGAGATGCAGCAACAGCTACTTGGTAAATCTTCGACATGTGGATGCTGTAAAAAAGGACTCTATTGTTGTCGGCGCAAACACACTTCCCCTTAGTCGCGGTCGAAGAAATACATTTCTCAGCGACCTGGCAAATTCTGTGACGGGAGGAAATATGAAGTGAATTTGCTGCAAGATATCTTCAAAATTTTGCATCAACCGGTTCAGTTATTGATTGCAGCACTCATGTTTGCTTACAAAGAACCAAAAAGAAAGTTTTGGCTGATTCGTGCTGTACTGGCAGCAATCTTAGGATTTTTGGTTTTGAAGCTTTGCATTACCGCATCACCAGAAATCCTTTTGAATAGCTTTTTGACTTCTTTGGTATGGAGCATAGGCAGTTTTCTTATCCTGCTTTCTATAGAATACTCGATGTTTGATGTAAAACTCAAAATGGCTGCTTATTTCACTACATTGGCTTACCTTACTCAGCATGTCGCTTTTTGTGCGTGGGATGCTATTCAGCCCGGAGCAGGTTACTTTATCCGGGACAAACTCCATCTGGAAATGTCCGAGGAAAAGACATTGATTACTCATGGACACGACGCTGCGAAGTTCTTGGGATATGAGGTCACAATCGCCAAAGGCGAACACAACAAAAAGACCAAAACCGGGGCTACCAGACGGGTAAACAATGGAAAAGTCTTACTTTATGTTCCCCATGATAAGTGGGTAAAACGACTGTTCTCCTACAATGCCCTCAAGATTAAATACGACAAACAAAATGGAAACAAAGAGGTTTGGGAACCTGTCCGGCGCACTCGCCTGTTGCACTTGGACGATTTGGAAATCCTAAACCAATACAACGCAGAAATCCGTGGATTGTATAACTACTACCGACTTGCAAACAACGTGTCTGTACTCAATAACTTCTACTATGTAATGAGATACAGTATGCTCAAAACCTTTGCTGGAAAATATCGGACACGAATCAGCAGAATTATCCGCAAGTACCGTCAAGGAAAAGATTTTGTTGTGGAATATCCGAAGAAAAACGGCAAGGTCGGAAAGGTATTGTTTTACAATAATGGGTTCCGCCGGGACACTAAAGTAGAAAGCGGAAATCCTGATATAGTAGCAAGAATTTTTGAGAATTATGGGCGTAATAGTCTTATAAAAAGACTGCAAGCAAACAGGTGTGAGTGGTGTGGCGCAGAGAATGTGCCGCTTGAAATACACCATATACGAAAACTCAAAGATTTAAGTGGCAGAAAACAATGGGAAATCGCCATGATTGGGCGTAAGCGCAAGACAATGGCACTCTGCGTCTACTGTCACGACAAGTTACACGCGGGGAAATTAGACTGACATCTGGAGAGCCGGATACGCTGAGAGGTGTAAGTCCGGTTCGGAGGGGAGTTCTCGGAAACCTGCCATAGTGATATGGTAAGGCGCCGGGTTCTTACCCTACTGCTGACCAGTCTGGCCCCCATCCCCGTTGCTACGCTTTCCAACCGGGAGCTTG
>ERZ772901.2784-NODE-2784-length-10527-cov-2.710275_pt1 | contig 10527 bp, 8 predicted proteins | sample MGYA00512123_ERZ772901 | MGnify/ENA primary metagenome ERZ772901 (study PRJEB29015, sample SAMEA2737711) | human gut metagenome | biome: human gut; feature: human-associated habitat; material: faeces | place: China | collected 2012 ...
CTTAGGAATCGGATTGCTGATTTGCCGCACGATTGCAGAAAAAATGCGCGGTAATCTAAGTATTACCTACAAAGACGGTGAAGTCTTCACAGAGGTTAAGATTCCTTTGTTCGTTTCTCAGGAAAAAGAAAATGCTGATCAGAATTGTTGATGACGACGAAGATCTGGCTGAAAGCCTGAAATTTTTATTGGAGCCGGAAGGCTGGAAGGTCGTCAGCTACCTCAGTGCTGAAGATTATTTGAAATCCGATGCACCGAGCGTAGAAGGATGCCTTCTTCTCGACATTCGTATGCCCGGCCTTTCAGGTTTAGAACTTCAGGAAAAAATGAAAGAGCGCGGCTGGGAAGTTCCGATCATTTTCTTAACCGGTCACGGAGATGTAGACGTCGCGGTACAAGCGATGAAATTCGGCGCTTACGATTTCCTTCAAAAACCCGTCAAAGCCGAGCGTCTCATTCAGGCAATTTCCAGCGTGGCTTCGATACTCAAGGAGAAGCGAGATTACGGCGCAAGTTTGGAATATTGGTACAAGAAATTCCAGCTGCTCACCGACCGCGAACGGAGCGTCACGATACTGGCCTCTCAAGGCCTCTTGAATCAAGAAATTTCCGAGCGTCTGAATATAAGTACCAGAACAGTGCATACGCATCGACTGAATTCTTACAAAAAATTAGATGTTCATAGCACTTCAGACTTAGCCCCAATCGCGGCTCTGTATAGAAGCCGCAAAATAACTCTGTGAAAAATCCGTTTCATCGATTCAGACAGGCTAAAAGATATTTTTTTGAAGAGAATTTGATAATTCTCAAATTGCTTAAGCAATCAAAAAATAAAAATAACCTTGTTTCCACAAGGAGATTGCAAAATGCATACCAAATTATTACTCACAGCCTCTATTGCGCTTGCCTTAGCCGGCAATTGCTTCGCTGCCGTCAAAGACGGTTCCTACACGACTACCGTCACCGGACACAATGCTCCGTTAACGGTTACTGTTGACATCAAAAACGGAAAAATCAGTGACATCTCCGTCAAAGATTTAGAGAGCCCGGGTGTCGGTAAAGTTGCGATTAAACAACTTTCTGCCGAAATCAAAGATCATCAAACAACCAAACTCGACAAAATCAGCGGCGCCACTATTACCAGTTTCTCTCTTCTCGGCGCTGTGAAACAGTGTCTGAAACAAGCCGGCGCACAAGGCGACGAATTCAATAAACCGCTCCCTGCCGCAGATAAATCTCCTATCAAAGACAATGCCGACGTTGTTATTGTCGGTGGCGGCGGAGCGGGACTTGCCAGTGCAGTTTCTGCTCTGCAGAACGGTGCAAGCGTCATCATTGTTGAAAAACTCGGTTTCTTGGGCGGTTCCACGAACGTCTGCGGCGGTGCCCTGAATGCTTCCGGTACCAAATATCAGAAGGCGCTTGGCATTGAAGATAATCCTCAGAAACATTTCGAACAAACGATGAAAGGCGGCCACAATGTCAGCGATCCTAAACTCGTCAAAGTCTTAGCCGACAACGCGCCTTCAGCACTTCTTTGGCTCGAAAGCATGGGTCTGAAGTTCAACCCGAAAGTCGGCGCAGCAACCGGCGCCCTGTTCCAAAGAAGTCATTATCCTAATCCGGCCGGCGGCAACACCTACGTTCAAGTGTTAGAAAAACAACTGCAAAAATACGGTAAAGACAAACTTCGTGTGTATTTGGAATCTCCGGCAACCGAACTGATCATGAAGGACGGCAGAGTTGTCGGAGTCAAGGCTGACAACCACGGCAAACCACTCACGCTGATGGCTAAGAACGGGGTCGTTATCACGACAGGCGGTTTCGGATCCAATGTTGAATTCCGCCAGAAAGTGAATACCGGCGTATGGAAAGAAGCTGATCTCGGCAAAGAAATCGGCTGCTCCAATATCGGCGTAGCTGCTCAAGGCCAAGGTCTCCAGCTGGCACAGAAAGCCGGAGCCGAATTGATCTTTCCGACATTCAGGTTCATCCGAACGGCTCTCCCGGAACCGGCTTGATGCTTGACATCAAGACCTCCGGCAGAAACCGCTTGTTCATCAATACCAACGGCGACAGATTTGTGAACGAAGGCGCTGCCCGTGACGTGCTTTCTAAAGCTGTTTTCGCTCAGCCCGGTTCCACCTACTGGCTAGTCCAGAACAAACTTCGTTATCCGGATGAAAACGCCATTGACCTTCTGAGCGGAAGAACCATGCGCGATATGCTTGCTCAGGGCAGAGTAAAGAAAGCCGCCAACCTGGATGAACTTGCCAAGATTATCAATGTTGATCCCAATCGCTTAAAGGCAGCCATTGAAAGCTACAACAAGGTCGCTCGCCACGAAGTCGAAACCGATCAATTCGGATTCAAGGCCAACCATACAGACGACCGTCCGATGACCGAAGGTCCGTGGTACGTCGCCAGAAAGGTTCCGACCATTCACCACACAATGGGCGGCATCCATATTGATACCGGCGCCCACGCCGTTAATGCCAACGGACAGCGCATTCCCGGACTTTATGCAGCCGGCGAAGTTACCGGCGGTATTCACGGAGCTAACCGTCTAGGCGGAAATGCCGTGGCCGACTTAATGGTGTTTGGCCGCATCGCGGGTAAGAACGCAGCAGAAGCTAAATAATTCAGCTTCAAAAATAACTAAGAATTCTCCTTGTTCATGAGTGGACAAGCCGCCGGTTCTCAGAAAAATCTTCTGAGAACTGGGCGGCTTATTTTTTAGGTACAGACTGCTTAAAGTTTGGTCTTTTGAAGCCATAGCTGCGGCAGAACTGCTAATTCGTGATAAACATGCTCTAAAAAATCCCGAGCGGCGCTGAGCTGTTCGGGATTCTCGTTGAAGAACGAATTACTATTTGACAACAATCAGTTCGTACTGCGGATTGCCCATCTTCTTTTCTGCCATGGCAGAGAGCTGACGAAGACCGTGGCGACTTTGGATTCTTTCAATGACGTCTTTTCCGTCAGGTGCAGCAAAGACCAGGTCGCAGGAGGCCTGATCAATAGCCAACAGGTCGTTAGAGGCCAAGATGCCGATGTTCTTCATCGTCGGTTTCTGAGCGCTGGTACCTGCACAGTCGCAGTCAACACTCATGTTTCTCAGAACATTGATGAAGGTAATGTGTTTGCCGAAGTGATTGATCACTGCCTGAGCAGAATCAGCCATCAATTCCATGAACGTGTCTTTTACCGGCATAGCGCCGAAGTTAGGTGCCCCGGTCATACTGGCCCCATGCACTTGACGTTTGCCGACTTGACCGGAAGCGCAGCCGATCGCGATATTTTTCATCGAACCGCCGAATCCGCCCATGGCGTGACCTTTAAAGTGAGTCAACACCAACATAGAGTCGTAATCGACGATGCCTTTGCCCATCGCGACTTCTTTGAGATGGAATCCGTCACGAACCGGCAGATTGACATCACCGTGCTCATCCATGATATCGACAGGGCAGAAAGACCAGCCGTTAATTTCAAGGGTCTTTCTATGGTCGGCAGTGTTTTCTCTTCCGCCGCCGTAAAGCGTGTTCGTTTCAACAATCGTGCTGTTAGGAATCGTCTTTTGCAGAGCCTGAACCATGTCGCGCGGGAGAATATTCGGTCCGTGTGGTTCGCCGGTATGCAGCTTGATCGCTACTTTTCCGTAGATTTCTTCGTTGACCAAGTTGTAAAGCTTGATCAATGAGGCAGCATCAATAACGGGAGAAAAATAAACCTTCGCTACAGAGCCTTCAACCTTTTGTCCTGTGACATTCTTAGAGCCGATAACGGGTGTCTTTTGAACTAAAGGAAGTTGTTCGACAGCAGCGGCCGAAGAAACAGCGGACACAGAACCGTCCAAAGCCAATACGGCAGCAGCCGCACCTTTGAGCATTCCTCTTCTAGAGATACGAGAATTTTCCATACGAGTTTCTCCTTCTTATCTAAGCCGATACTTAAATTTTATTGGCTTTTTATAAAAATCCTTTTGCCAATTAATACCGATTTTTTATGGATATTTATAAGAAAATTGAAGCAGTTAACCGTAGATAATTACTTTTGAACTGCTCATTCATGAGGCGATCCGGCCGGCCAATAAAAAATCTCGGAGGACCTTTCGATCGACCGAGATTTTGTTCCGTCAGTAATTACTGACCGGCTATTAATAGCCTAAGGATTTCAGCACTTGAGCGTCATCGCCCCAGCCTTTACGAACACGTACCCAAACTTCGAGGTAAACGTTCTTGCCGAGCATCTTGGAGATGTCTTCACGAGCCAGGCGTGAGATTTCACGCAGTTTGGCGCCCTTCTCACCGATCACAATGCCTTTATGGCTTTCGCGGTTGACTAAAAGGGTTGCGAAGATTCTTGCCTGATCATCGGTTTCTTCCCATTTATCGATCATGACGGCAACGCCGTACGGCAGTTCGTCACCCAACAAACGGAAGGCTTTTTCACGAATAATCTCAGCCGCTAAGAAGCGCGGAGATTTATCGGTGTAGATGTCATCTTCGTAAAGCTTGTCGCCTTCGGGCAGATACTTACGAATCACGTCAAGCAGAACATCCAGCTGACGGGTCTTTTCGGCGCTGACCGGAACCACATCGGCAAATGGAAACTTCTCCATGGATTCCTTGATCAAAGGAAGCATGGCTTCGCTCTCTTTAACTTCGTCTGTCTTGTTGATCGCCAAAATGACGTTCTTAGCGTCTTTGCTCAGAAGGTTCAGGACAACCTGATCTTCAGGACGCCAGCCGGTGGCTTCAATCACCATTACGACGGCATCAACATCGGACAAACTCGAGCGGACGGACTGATTCATACGAGCCAGAAGTTCGGACGAATGCTTAGTCTGAAATCCCGGTGTATCGACGAACAGGTACTGAGCATTATCAGTGGTCAAAACGCCCATGATTCGATCACGAGTCGTCTGGGGTTTCTTGCTGGTAATACTGACCTTTTCCCCGACCAGCGCGTTGATCAGCGTGCTCTTGCCGACGTTCGGACGGCCGATCACTGCAACATAACCGCTGCGGAAGTCTTCAGATTTTTCAGTCTCTTTATTTTCACTCATAAACTTAGCCTTTCAAATTTCTAATGGCTTCGCTATCCAGAGCTTTCTGAGCTGCATCCTGTTCTGCCTGACGGCGAGATTTGCCCACGCCCGTCAGTGAGATTCCGAGGTCGGGGATATCGACCCGAACTTCAAATTCCTGATCATGAGGCGCACCTCTGATCTCGACGATGTCATAAAGAGGCAATCCGAAGTGCATCCTTTGGAGCACCTCCTGCAGATTCGTCTTGGCGTCCTTACCGAGCGTAGTGGGTGTCAGCTGGCTGAGCATCGGCTCATACAAGCGAATAATCACAGTTTGCGCCTCTTCAAAGCCGCCGTCGGTGAAAACCGCCCCAAAAATGGCCTCAACTGCGTCGGCAATAGTTGACGGACGATGATTTCCGCCGGTGTGTTTTTCACCGGCACCGACCTTAAGGAAATCAGAGATGCCGATTCGCTCGGCAATTTCTGCCAAAGCAGACTGGCGTACTAGGTTGCTTCTGACACGCGATAAAGACCCCTCATCAAAATGTTTATCTTTTAAAAACAAAGCGTTCCCGATTACACAATTGAGGACCGAGTCGCCTAAAAATTCCAAACGTTCGTTGTGTTCCGCACTGAAAGATCGGTGCGTCATAGCGCGGCGCAGAAGCTCTTTGTTCTTGAACGTATAACCGATTCTTTCTTCTAAGACTGTTAAAGGAAACATAGGAGATCCTTTTAATTGAAGAAACCGATGCGGCTCGGTTTCGAAACGTTCATCCAAACCATGAAGGCTCGACCGACTAAATTCTTTTCAGGTACAAAGCCCCAGTAACGGCTGTCCTCGGAGTTGTCACGGTTATCGCCCATGACAAAGTACTTGTCTTTAGGCACCATGCAGACTAAACCGCCGGGAACATAATCACAGGCCTTCGGATCGGTGTGGGTCGAAAGCGGATAAACACTCGAAGGTGCTCTCGGATTAATGAGCAGATGGTGCTCGGTCTTATCGAGCTTTTCGAGGAACTCTTCTAAAGACTGCATCTTAGCTTCATCGTAGTACTCACCGATTTCTCCGATAGGAACTGGTTTCCCATTGATGGAAAGTTTTTTGTTGATGTATTCGATCTTATCGCCCGGAAGACCGATCACACGTTTGATGTAATCGATGTTTTCATTGGGCGGATAGCGAAACACAACGACATCTCCCCGTTCGGGTTCTCCAATCGGAAGAATTTTAGTGTTGAGAACCGGAAGTCTCAGACCATACTGATACTTGTTGACAAGAATCATGTCACCGGTTTCCAATGTCGGCATCATAGAGCCGCTCGGAATTCGGAACGGCTCAAAGAGGAAGGAACGCAGGATAAAAATGAAGAAAATCACCGGGAAGAAGCCGGCTGTATACTCCAGCCACTTAGGACGATCCGTAGAGGCCTGAACAATTGCATTTCTGGTTGCCACAACGGTCTGCTCCCCTCTACGGAGAGAATCGGCATTATCACGATCGAACGCTGTCAATTCGTCCTGCGCAGCGGCGCGGCGTTTTGGTGCCCAAATAAAGACATCCAGTACCCAAAGAACGCCCGTAAAGACGGTTAAAAGAAAAAGGATTAACGAAAAGGTCATTTCAATTTATCCGCTTGAAGGGTTGTTATTTATCGTCTTGCTGAAGGATGGCAAGGAAGGCTTCCTGCGGAATCTCCACGGTACCGACTTGCTTCATTCGTTTCTTACCGGCCTTCTGTTTTTCCAGAAGTTTACGCTTACGTGTAATGTCGCCGCCGTAGCACTTGGCTAGAACGTTTTTACGAAGGGCCTTAACATTTTCACGTGCAATCACATTCACGCCAATCGCCGCCTGAATAGCAACGTCATACATCTGGCGAGGAATAATACTGCGCATTTTAGTCACGATTTCGCGGCCCCGAGCTACTGAGTTAGCCCGGTGAACGATCGAGGACAGAGCGTCAACCTTATCCCCGTTGATGAGAATATCTATCTTGACAACATCTGCGGCACGATACTCTTTGAACTCATAGTCCATAGAGGCATAGCCGCGTGTTAAAGATTTCAGCTTATCGAAAAAGTCGAGCACAATTTCGGCCAACGGCAAATCGTAATGCAGATGAACCTGACGGCCGTGATAGGCAAGGTCAAGCTGAACTCCGCGTTTCTGATTACAGAGCGTCATGACTGGACCCACATATTCATCCGGCACAAAAATAGTCACAGAATCAATCGGTTCACGAATTTCGGCAATCTTGTCGACAGGTGGCAGCTTGGAAGGATTCTCCACGTGAATCACTTCGCCATTGCGCAGAAGGACTTCATATACGACACTCGGGGCGGTCGTGATCAAATCCATGTTGTATTCACGTTCGAGTCGCTCCTGCACGATGTCCATGTGCAGCAGCCCGAGGAAGCCGGCACGGAAACCAAAGCCTAAGGCCTGAGAAACTTCCGGCTCAAAATGAAGAGCGGCATCGTTCAGCTGCAGTTTAGTCAGTGCATCACGAAGTGCATCGTACTGGTTGGATTCAACCGGATAAAGACCCGCAAACACCTGGCTCTTTGCTTCTTTAAAACCGGGGAGTGCCTCTTCGGCCGGTTTGGCGGCATTAGTGACGGTATCACCGACGCGGGCGTGCTTCAGTTCTTTAATACCGGCAACAACAAAGCCCACCTGCCCGGCGGAAAGCTCGGGCCTCGTCTGAGACTTCGGCGTAAACACACCGACCTGTTCAACCAGATGGTTGGCACCGGTCGCCATCAGACGGATTTTGTCTTTAGGTTTAATCGTGCCGTTAACCACGCGAACGAGCATAACGACGCCGACATAGTTATCGAACCAGGAATCAATAATCAGCGCTTGAAGCGGAGCGGCGGGATCGCCCTGCGGAGCCGGAATACGCTCAACGACGCGTTCGAGAATCTCATCGATGCCCATGCCGGTTTTCGCAGACGCTTCAATCGCGTCGGTCGCATCAAGACCGATCACATCTTCTATTTCTTCTTTGGCTTCATCCGGATTAGCACTCTGCAGGTCCATCTTATTGAGAACCGGAAGAACTTCTACGCCGAGCTCAATGGCGGTGTAGCAGTTGGCAACGGTCTGAGCCTCAACGCCCTGTGTTGCATCAACGACTAAAAGCGCACCTTCGCAGGCGGACAAGGAGCGGCTGACTTCATAGCTAAAGTCAACATGTCCCGGCGTATCAATCAAATTTAAAAGATAGGTTTGCCCGTCTTTAGCCTTATAGTTCAGCGTTGCTGTCTGGGCTTTGATCGTAATACCTCTTTCCTTTTCCAAATCCATAGAGTCCAAAACCTGAGACTCCATTTCGCGCTCGGAAAGACCGCCGCAGCGTTGAATCAAACGATCGGCGAGGGTGGATTTTCCATGATCGATATGTGCAATGATACAAAAGTTCCTTATATGATTCTGATCAATCGTTGACAATGTTCGCCCTCCATCTTATCTCTGTCTCTTTTATTTCTTTCTGGTTATTCCCTGTTCTGCTTACACGTTATCACGCCGTTCCGGCTACACCTCATTCTGCTCCGCTCTTATCTCTTTTCTGACTGCTTCACTATAAAAAGCTCCACCGCCAGATTTTCACTTAAAGTTCCGGTCTTCACAGCCTGTTCCAGTCCGGCACCTTCTTCCATACTCTGCCTGAGCTGTCCCATCCTGAACCGCTTACACTGTACCATACTTTTCCCGACTACAAACGGATGCAGTCCGGCTTTGGATGCAATTTCTTTTTTCCCATACCCCTGATTCATCAATGCTTTTACAAAATAAAGGCTTCGGTACTGCCTCGTCAGCATATACAAAATCCGCATCGGCGGTTCTTTCAGTGCGATCAGCTCATAATAAAGATCCAGTGCCTTTCTCTGATTCCCCGCCGCTACCGCATCCACCATATCAAAAATATGGTTGGAAAGCTGCGTTACACACACTGCATCAATCTCTTCCCTGGTAAGTGTAGCTTTGTCAATCCCATAGCATATGACTTTCTCCAGCTCTCTCTGGATATTTTCCATATCCGTTCCGACTTTTCCAAGGAAATAAGAGATGGTCGCTCCGGACATTTCTTTTCCTTCTCTGCGTAAGATCTGCCCGATCCACCTTTTCAGGACCTCTTCATCCTGCATGGTCAGTGCGGCTGCGTATCCTTTTGTATTCACAGCCTTATAAAGCTTATTCCGCTTGTCGACTTCCTCTTCTACAAAAATAAAATAGGTTGTCTCCGGCATCTCTTTGATATAATCTGCCAGTTCTGCTCCTGCCGCAGTCTTGAAAAATCCGGTATTTTCAAATACGATGAGCCTTTTTTCCGCAAAAAAAGGCATCGTCTCAGCCAGATCAATCACCTCTTTGACCGGAATATTCTTTCCCTCATAATGGGCATAATTCATCGTATCGCCCTCCGGGATCATCGCCTTGATAAACCGCTTTTTATATTGCTTCTTCAGGTATCCCTCTTCACCATATAAAAGATATACCTGCTCAAATTTTCCACTCTTAAAATCTTCATTCAACTTTTTCATAGCTCTTCTATTATATAAGATAAACAGACAGTTTGACAAGGGATATCACGCAAGATATTTTTCCTCAGTCACTGCCACCGCCACCACATTTTCTGCTGAAAAACAGTTTCTTTCCATCACTTTGGATCGTGACAGCTCCACACTGCTGTGTTGAATAAACCTGACAGTTTCTGCTTTTTAACCGTTCCAGCGTTTCTTCATGTGGATGACCATAACGGTTTCCCCGTCCTGCTGAAATTAAAACAATCTGCGGCTCAACTGCATCAAGGAACTCTTCTGTACCTGAATTTTTTGAACCGTGATGTGCTGCTTTCAGTATCCTGCATTTTCCGAGTCTTCCACTTTTGACCAGTTGTTTCTCCCCTGCTCCTTCCACATCTCCGGTCAGAAGCATTGAAAAGTTTCCATATTCTGCCTGCAGTACCATGGATGCAGCATTTCCGCTTTCGGAAAGTACCATTTCCGGGCCGATGCATCGAAGGCTCATCTTCTGTTCTCCTGTTCCGTCCACGACCTGCTCTCCGGCATGTATCTCTGCGATCCTTGTTCCATTTTCTGCCGCCAGCACAGCAAGCTCTTTTAATTTCTCATCCCAGTATTTTTCTGCCGGAAGTACTAACGTCCTGATTCCGATCCCAAGCTTCTGATCTTGCAGCAGTTCACGGATTCCGCTGATATGATCCTCATCTCCATGACTCACAAATGCATAATCAATGTTTCTGATTCCACAATAAAGGAGATATGGCTCGATCCGGTATGCTCCGACGGAACTGACATCACTGCTTCCACCATCTATCAGACAGTTCTTTCCTCCCGGCATCCGGATACAGATTCCATCTGCTCTGCGATTGCCTATGCAGCGTTGAAAAATAAAACGGATGATGGTGTATTTGTACCGAAAAGAGCGGGCGAGGTTAACAACGAAACAAAGTACGTGC
>ERZ772901.2785-NODE-2785-length-10520-cov-3.280554_pt1 | contig 10520 bp, 12 predicted proteins | sample MGYA00512123_ERZ772901 | MGnify/ENA primary metagenome ERZ772901 (study PRJEB29015, sample SAMEA2737711) | human gut metagenome | biome: human gut; feature: human-associated habitat; material: faeces | place: China | collected 2012 ...
TTGTATGCGGAATACAATCATGCGGTAACGTCGTCACAAATGGCGGCGAAATGGCACGATTTCCAACAGGACGGCGATCGGTACAATTTGCAGTACCGGACGGCGAATGACGAACGGGTGCGGGAGGAACACCAACGGCTGCACAACATCACCCTGCCCGTGAGCGATCCGTTTTGGGAGCAGTTCATGCCGCCCAACGGCTGGAACTGCCGTTGCGTCGTCGTACAGGTGCGCAAAGGCAGGTACCCCGAGAGCGACAGCCAGCAGGCGGTCGGGATCGGTGAGGAGATCACCGAGGAACCCAAAAAGCGGATTTTCCGGTTCAACCCCGGAAAGGAGCTAAAAGTGTTCCCGGACAAACACCCGTACAACAAGGCTCCCAAAAAGGCAAAAGAGCAGATTTTACAACTCGCAAAAGAGCGATTCTCCGCCAAGACCATAGAGGAGGCGGAGCAGCAGTTCCGGGATATTCTCGGGATCAACTGCCGCCTCGACGGGTTCAAGAAAAAGGACATCGCACAAGTCAAAGATATTTTCGACTGCGTAGAGCGGCATTTCAGAGATTTCCCCGAATTGAAAAGCAAGATAAAATTTGTCGGTTCTATGACGGGGCGGGTCAATCTTTTAGCCGAGGCGAAATACAAGGAACTTAAACCGCTGTACCCGAATGCTCTCGATTCCGCCGTAAGGGACGCCGCGAAAAAATGGGCGCGCAAGGTCGCATACCTCAAAGATTGTTACGCCTATTCGAGCGAGGGATGCGAGCAGTACGGAGCTAACGGGCTGGTGTTTAATACGGCATGGGCTGGGGACAAGATTGCCGAATCGCTGAAAAGGGACGTGCAATATAAATTTCACCCGATTGCCTGTGACACGGTTAAGGCGGTTTTCGACCATGAACTCGGGCACAAGATTGATGCCCTCCTCGGGTTGCGTAAAGATGCGGAGTTTCTGAAAATATTTCGGGAGGCGGTCGTTCATGGCGAGCAATACATCATCGACAACCTTTCGCATTATGCGTATGATTCGCGCCTCATGAGGAAATCCAACTATACCCCCGAGGCGGAATTTATCGCCGAGGCATGGAGTGAGTACCTAAACAACCCGCAGGCACGCGAAATTGCGACGGCAGTCGGAAAGTTGATTGAGAAAAAATGCGGGGAATTGAAACGATGAAAATGTCAGTCCGCAGCGTAAACACGGGTTTTCGGCGCATCTTCCGCAGCCTCGAAAACAAAGTCGCCCACCTGTTCCGGCAGGGGCTTGTCGTGTCGTGTCGCATCCGTGAAAAAGTCGAGCGGTATATGATTGAACGCACGGCATTTGCAACCACCCAAATAGTGCTTGCATTCCGCACACTCGCGGACTTGTACCGTTGTTTCGTAGTCAATCATTACGATATGAATAGCATTTTCGCAAAAGTAGCACATTTTCAATTACCAACCAAAGAAAAATGCCAAAACCTGACGAACTGATCCAAAACATACTCTCCGACATGAAAGTCGAGCTTACCGAAATGTTCGACCGGAATTTCGAGCGCAAAGGCTTTTTCGGCTCCAAATGGAAGCCCCGGAAGAACAAAAAGGCGAAAGGGTCGCTCCTGCATGTCACGGGAAAAATGCGCCGTTCGATCCGGGCGTCCGTTCGTGGGAAAGGGGTACACTATTCCTCCCCGCTGCCGTACACCGCACTCCACAACGAGGGCGGAAAGTTCACACAGAACGTCCGTACCCATACCCGGACAAACAGGCGCACGGGCAAGACCTATACCGTGCGGTCGCACACCCGGCAGATAACGATGCCGAAACGCCAGTTTATCGGCGACCACAAGGAGGTGCGGCAGGCGATCAAACAGATCGTCCACGAGAATATAACCGAGTTTTTCGATAACCTCGCAAAAGAGTTGAGAAAATGAGAAAGGCAATCTACAAAGCCGTTGCCGACAGGCTGAAAAATTCAAAGGTCGGCGTCTGGATCGGATGATATCCGTAACCCTTTAAGATGCCAAGTAAATCCGACTGGAGTAATAGCTTTTTCTCACATTCCTCGTTATAAATGTCACGCACACCCTCCGGTGTATGTAATAATTGTTTTTTCATAATGAATCTAATACCTTTCCCTTATGCTCATCCCATGCGGATGATCCGTTCACAGGTTTCATTTTGTACACTTTAGTATGCTAATGTGGTAGCAAATGAAACTGCTTGATTTATTATATGAAAAGAATATCTGCTTGTCAATCCCTCATTGCCAAATCTTTTTGCATCGCATCCAGATATGGAACAAGGACGCCTCTGCTCTTCCGGAGAAAAAAATCAGGCTCCAGTTCTTCATAGCGGAAGCTTTTTCTGCCACCCTCTTTTGCCCGGTTCCAAAATTCCAGCAGTTTTGCAAACCGCAGATAATAAAATTCATCTCTTGCAGTAAAACTGATCAAAAAAAAGGCAATGCCCATCTGTTTTTCAAAGTTCTCCATAAAGACTACCTGATGCTCATGTATATTCTGAAGCGGGAAAGTGTCTGTGTTGCATTCTTTTGCGTCAAAACAGACCGGGATCCCCTGCACTGCGCCAATGTAATCGACGGTACTCTTCTGGTCAAAATACGCCAGCGTAATATGTCTGGTTGCCTTATCAATATTAATGGGAGTGATTGGAGTCGGGACTTTCTGGATCAAAGCCAGTCCGTTTTCTAAATATTTTTCGTTGGTACGGTTGATAAATTCCTCTAAAGTAGAACCTCTTAAACCACGTGAATTCCACGTTGCCATTTCTATTTCCTGCCTTCTTCGCTTCTTTTCATGATTATATCATAACTTTTGCATGACACGCCAGAAAAATGAAAACATTGCACGCTGTTTTCTTATATCCCGAATGATAAATTTTTATTAAATATTCAATTCCGATTTGTAAAAAAATGGGTTGTATGATATGATTATTTTATATACATTTATCAAAGAATCATACATTGATAAATATAGAAGTTTTGTGGGAGGTATTATTTTTATGGTAATGAATGAATCAGTTGAAAATTATCTGGAGACCATTCTGGTGCTGAATCATAGGCTGGGAAATGTTCGTTCCATTGACATTGCAAATGAGATGAATTTCAAAAAACCAAGCGTCAGCGTAGCAATGAAGAATCTCCGGGAAAATGGCTTTATTACCGTAAGCCCTGAAGGATATATTCACCTTACAGAATCCGGACGTGAAGTCGCTGAGAAGATTTATGAACGCCATACCACTCTTTCAAGCTGGCTTGTCATGCTGGGGGTTGATCCCCGCATTGCAGCAGAAGATGCATGTAAGATTGAACATGATGTCAGCGCCGAAAGTTTTGAAGCGATCAAACGTCACATAAACAGTGTTTCCAAGTAAAAAAACGTTAGAATGTGCCGATATACAATGCAAAGAATCGGGGAGGTCATTCTTATGCAAATAAATCTGAACATTCTCACAGAGAACAATCATTCTTCCTTACTGTCAAAAAATGTTCCAACGGCTGATAACGCACTTTTACAATATATGCAAAAAGTCACGCAGGGCACGAACAATGCGGACACGGAAGATAAAAAGCAGCAGAAACTGCAGCATATTGTAAACAAATTAAAGCACGGCAAAAAACTGACGGCGCAGGAGATGGAATTTCTGCGGATGAATTATCCGGATGAATATCAGCATGCACTCCGCATTCAGAAAATGGCGGAAATGCTTGAAAACCAGTTAAAACATGCAAAATCCAAGCAGGAAGCAGACGGCTATATTGCCGCAGCGGTAAGCGGAATCCCGGACGATGATCCGGACAAAGAATGCCTGGTCGCAGCTTTCAATGAGATTTCCAAAGAATTTCACCACTCTTCTGCTTACCACAGACTTCCGGACACACCGGAGGATGTAAAAAAACAGCGGAAGAACAACGGTGACAATGGATTTAAACGAAAAGCAGACGATGACAGCGGCTCCGATAATTCCGGCGATCTGATGTCATGGACACCATTGCAGGATATTATCGATGCCACTCCAACTCTGGAATTAAAAGGCTGATGTCTGTATATAGTCCCATGCATCCTCAAATTCCCTGCCGGACGGTGCAATCACTTCTCTTCCGTCTTCCAATACAATACGGTAAGCATGAAGCAGTTGAGAACGAACATGAACCTCTTTACGGAAACGTTCGTTCGTTCTCAGATCACCATATTTCCCATCCCCGACGATCGGATGACCGATGGACGCAAGATGTGCACGGATCTGGTGGGATCGGCCGGTAATAAGATGGACTTCAAGTTCCGTATATCCATTCGAAACTGCCACCGGGCGGTATTCCGTTTCAATTGGCAGATAATCTGCTTTTTCCTCCGGGCGGATATGGGAAACAACTTTCACCTTATTGTTCTGTTCATCTTTGGACAGGTAGCCTTTCAAATGCGTTTTTTCGCGCAGCTCTCCTTTTACAATACAACGGTAATATTTCTGGACAGTACGTTTTTTTAACGCTTCCGCCATTGTCTGAAGTCCCTTTAACGTTTTTCCTGCGATCAAAAGCCCGGATGTGTTCCGGTCTAAGCGGTTGCAGATGGATGGTTTAAATGTTTTGAACTGCTCCTCACTTAAGGCACCTTTTCGGATCAAATAAGAAAGAATATATTCATTTGCCGAAATATCCTCCGGAACCGCCTTCTGTGAAAGCATCCCGGATGGTTTGTTAATAATGATCACATCATCATCTTCATAAACAACCTGAAGTCTGCCTGAATCAATGGACTTTAACTTCATGTAGCCGGAATTTGTCTCATCTTTACCGGAAAATTTTTCAAAAGTTTCATCGGACAAAAATAATTTTACAAGGTCTCCCGCATTTAATTTTTCTGTTCCATCTGCTTTGCGGTCATTTAAGGTGATATTCTTTTTGCGCAGCATCTTGTATACAAAACTGCCGGATGCATTGCTCAATAATTTTTTTAAATATTTGTCAAAACGCTGCCCGGATTCGTTGGGGCTGATCGTAAACTGTTTCATATAAAGTCAGGTTCGCTTTCTTATTTTTTCTTTCTGACAGATCTTTGAGGATTGCTGTGATCCGCACGGTTCTTTGCAGATTTATTCATGTTCGTTCCAGAGGCTTTCTTGTTATGCACATTCCGGATAGTCTTTTTCTTTGCAGGTTTCTGATCTGTCCTGCCCTTTTTTCCATCATGGCGCATATTGCGTTCCCCATGGTTTTGATACTCACCCTGTCTTGGACGGATCAGACATTTCTTATCAAATCCGATCAGATCTGTCCTTCCTGCTTTTACCAGTGCCTCATAGACAAGATCGTAATTCTTCGGATTCCGGTACTGGATCAATGCGCGCTGCATTGCCTTCTCATGCGGATTGACCGCGACATAGATTGGCTGCATATTTCTCGGATCAACACCTGTGTAATACATACAGGTTGAGATCGTGGAAGGGGTTGGATAAAAATCCTGCACCTGCTCCGGCATATATCCCAGATCCCTCAAAAATTCTGCAAGCTCCACTGCCTCCTTCAAGGTGGAACCAGGGTGGGAGGACATCAGATATGGAACCAGATACTGCTTTTTACCAATCTTTTCATTCATATCTTTATAGGCTTTTACAAACCGGTTATAGACATCCACACCCGGCTTGCCCATTTTCTCTAAAACTGCGTCGGAAATGTGTTCCGGTGCAACCTTTAACTGTCCACTGACATGGTGCTCACACAGTTCCCGCAGAAAAGTGCGGTCATTATCATAAATCAGATAATCGAAACGGATACCCGAACGGATGAATACTTTCTTCACATTTGGAAGCTCCCGCAGTTTCCGGAGCAGTTTCAGATAATCGGAATGATCCACTTTCAAATTTTGGCAAGGCTTCGGGAAAAGACACTGCTTATGCGGACAGGCACCTTTTGTCATTTGCTTGTCGCACGCCGGCGCACGGAAATTCGCAGTCGGACCACCTACATCATGGATATAACCTTTAAAGTCAGGATCCCAGATGATCTTGTTTGCCTCCGCTAAAATAGATTCGTGGCTTCTCGTCTGGATAATTCTTCCCTGATGGAAAGTCAGCGCGCAGAAACTGCAGCCACCATAGCAGCCACGGTTGCTGATCAGTGAGAATTTCACTTCTTCAATCGCCGGAACTCCGCCAAGTTCTTTATAAGAAGGATGATAATCTCTCATATAAGGAAGTGCGTAAACGGAATCCATCTCCGACTGTGTCAATGGTTTTGCCGGTGGGTTCTGTACGACAAACAGCTTTTCATCGTAAGTCTCGAACAACCGTTTTCCGGAAAAAGGATCGGTATTGCTGTACTGTATGTAAAAACTCTTTGCATACTCTAATTTATCTGCTTTTAAAGCCTCAAAATGTGGCAGCTCGATTGCATCGTAAATGCTCTCACGGTCTCTCGTCTTATAAACAGTTCCATCAATGAAGGTGATGTCCTTAATATCCAGACCGCTGTCTAAAGCGTCCGCAATCTCAACGATACTGTGTTCACCCATTCCATAGGAGATAAGATCTGCACCGGAATCGAGCAGAATGGAACGTTTTAACTTATTTGACCAGTAATCATAATGTGCCAGACGACGCAAGCTTGCCTCGATTCCACCAATGATGATTGGCTTATGTTTATAGGTCTGTCGAATCAGATTACAATATACAATCGTGGCATAATCCGGTCTTTTTCCCATCACACCGCCCGGTGTAAATGCATCCGTGGTTCTTCTTTTCTTGGAAACGGAATAATGATTGACCATAGAGTCCATATTTCCGGCTGAAACAAGAAAGCCGAGCCGTGGTTCGCCTAACCGGTTAATGGATTCTCTGTCTTTCCAGTCCGGCTGGGCAATGATCCCGACTTTATAGCCATGAGCCTCCAAAATTCGTGAAATAATGGCATGTCCAAAAGATGGATGATCTACGTAAGCGTCTCCACAGATATATACAAAGTCAAGCTGTTCGATGCCAGCTTCTTTCATATCTTCTTTACTGATCGGTAAAAATCCATGACTCATTTGTGATAACCTTTCTATCTAAAAATAAAATTTTCTGCAAAATAGCAACCTTAACATTATAACTTATTTATTCACAATTTTCAACGCAGTAATCTCTTCCTCTGTGAGCGGGCGATATTCTCCCGGCTTTAAATCATCGGTAAGCTGCAATGGCCCCATGGAAATACGTTTTAAATATAAAACCTTCTTTCCGACTGCCTCAAACATTCGTTTCACCTGATGGAATCTGCCTTCTGTAATTGTTAACTCAATTTCTGATTCTGGTTCACTTTTTAGGATGCGTAATTTGCCGGGTTTTGTCAGCTTTTCCTCTCCAATGTCAACCCCGTTTTCAAAGCTGTTGACATCTTTTTCTGTAACTACGCCATCGATAACTGCATAGTATGTCTTTTCTACATGTTTTGCGGGGCTTAACAGATCATGTGCCAAAGCCCCATCATTTGTGATCAGAAGCAGACCTTCCGTATCAATGTCCAGCCGTCCTACTGGAAATAAATCAGAGCGCACCGTATCGGTCAGGTAATCCATAACCGTCTTATGCAGCTGATCTTCCGTTGCAGTCACACACCCTGCCGGTTTATAAAAAAGATAATATTCGTATTCACAGTAAGTGACCGGTTCACCTTTATAAGATATCTGGTCGTTTTCCGGTGCAACCTTTGTTTCCGGTTTTGTAACGATCTCTCCATTGACTGTGATCTGTTTTGTTTTTAAAAGCTTCTTTACTTCTGAGCGGGTACCAAGCCCCATCTCTGTTAAAAATTTATCAAGTCGCATAGATTCTTTTCCTTTATCATTGTCCGTAATGATCCGGCATTTTCCTGATCGGTCATTCGCAATTTCAGAAAATGCATAAGATTATTTTAGCATAGGTCTGCTTTTTATGACAATGATTTTAAATAGCGGAGCAGGGGGAAAGGGTTCACACTAAACTCCTTTCCGGATTCATCATCAAAATACACTCCAAAATGAAGATGCACCGGAAAATTTCCGGTTGTACCAGGAGTATCGCTATACCCGGTATCTCCCATAAAGCCAATCAGAGTTCCTGCTTTCACTTCTTCTCCGATCTGGAAATCTTTTGCATAATCCGAGAGATGTGCATAATAAAAATAAGCGCCATGCCTGCTCCGGATTCCAATGCGGTAACCGCCAAGCCGCAGCCATCCGATATTTTCCACAACCCCATCCGATACGCTGTAAATCGGATAAATACCACGCTGGTTCACAGACGCCATAATATCACAGCCTTCATGGAACCGGTCTCCTCCAAAGGTTCTGCTCTGTCGCCATGAATTTGCAAAGTCCACGGTTGCTCCGGGTTCATTTTCAATTGCTCCTACCGGAAACAAAACCGCATCCGTCCACATCGCTTCAATCTTGCTTTGGATCCGTTCAAATTTTTCCGGCTGATGTTCTTTCACAAAAGAAATATTTTCTTCTAATAAATCAGAATCCGAACAGGTATTATTTAAGGCGAAGTACATTGCAAGGTATTCACTGAGCTTTGCGAAGTCCGCATCTTCTGCCGGTTTGATTTTCTGTTCTGTAATATCGCTCTCTTCCATATGCTGAAAATCATACAGAAAAGAATTTATTACCTCTTCTGATACTTCTTCATCCCGGAAATTTTCAAACGCTGTTTCATAAGGAAAACAGTTTTTCTTAAGCACTTCACTATCAATGTAGATTCCAAGATATACATTAATAAGAACCACCAGCATAAAAAGTAACAGATTACGAAGAAATCTCTGTTGCAGCAAAATCACATCCCCACTCTTTCCTGATAAATGTTACGAAAGTTACAAACAAATTACATTTTTTACAATTCAAAACAATATATTTTACTATGAAAAAGAAATTTATATGCTTTGCCATTCTTATTTTAACTGCATATATCCTGCTTTATCCGGCAGATGCTGTAAATGCATCCAGAAATGGTCTGATGCTCTGGTATGAAAAAGTGCTTCCCACCCTTCTGCCCTTCGCCATAATATCCAATGTTTTGATTCATTCTGGCTACATGGATGCCCTCACAAAGCACCTGACGAAATATTTCCGTTTCTTTATGCCTGTCAGCGGGGAAGGCGTATTTATTTTGTGCAGCGGTTTTTTATTCGGCTTTCCAATGGGAAGCAAAAACTGCGCCGAACTTTTAAAGGCAAATAAAATTCATCCGAAAGAGGCTGAAATTTTATTTTACATCACCAATAACATCAGTCCGGTTTTTATCGGAAGTTATATTTTGTTGCAGCAGTTACAGCTCACAGGAATGTTCGGAATCAGTATTTTCATCCTGTATGTCCCTGCACTGATACTCGGTATGTTATTATTGCACAGAAAAAAAGAGGAAAACAGGCAGAAAAAAACGGCATCCCAATCTCAAATAACTTTTAAGATCATAGATGCCGCCATTATGAACGGTTTCGAAACACTTGTCAGGATCGGTGGATATATCATGCTATTCTCAATTCTGATCTCACTGGTAGAAAAGCTTCCGTTGTCAAAGCCTGTCCTGATCCTGTTGGAAAACGTTCTTGAGATCACCAACGGGATCAACTGTCTCGCCAACACAGATTGGAGTATTCAAACCAAATATATCCTTGCAATGACCGCCACCGCCTTCGGTGGATTAAGCGGTATCGCCCAGACATCTTCCATGGTAAAAGGAACCTCTCTGTCCATGAAAAAATACTGTCTTGTAAAACTGTTTCTCACACTATGTACTTTCCTGCTCGCTGTCGCAGTCAGTGTATTTTTATTTTAACATATCAGAAGAAATGTCAATCTTAGGCAGATTCTCTGTGTTGTCTGAAACAGCATCCTCTGCCGCCGGATTTAATTCTGCACGGTTGGAAGATACAACATCATAAAACTCCTGCAGTGATGACATATAATTCTCATGTCTTGCCTTTGCAGAATCCATTGCATGAGAGATTGATATCTCCAGATTTCTTAAAATATCATCTGTATACTGCATAGCGCCCATACGGATATTGTTTGCATCGTTGGTCGCATTATCTAAAATTTCCTGTGCCTGCTTGGTCGCGATCATAACAACTTCGTTTGCCTGCGCATATGCCTGCTGCATGATCTGATGTTCACTTACAAGCTCGTCCGTTTTCACCTGGGCTTTTGCAATGATCGCATCTGCCTTTGCCTGTGCATCTGCTAAAATAGCCTCTTTGTTGCTGATGATCTTCTGATAACGTTTGATCTCTTCCGGTGTTTTGGAACGGAGTTCATTTAAAAGTTCTTCTAACTCGTCCTTGTTCACAATAATTTTTGAAGAGGATAACGCCTGATATTTACAACCGTCAATATACTCTTCGATTTCTTCTATAATCTGTTCGATTCTGCTTGCCATAGGAAACACTCCTTATTTCGATATGTTATATTTTGCATAAATTCTGTCTATAAACTGTGCAGGAACAAACTTGGAAATATCGCCTCCGTAGGATGCGAATTCCTTCACGATCGTGGAACTTAAGTA
>ERZ772901.2787-NODE-2787-length-10511-cov-9.643745_pt1 | contig 10511 bp, 10 predicted proteins | sample MGYA00512123_ERZ772901 | MGnify/ENA primary metagenome ERZ772901 (study PRJEB29015, sample SAMEA2737711) | human gut metagenome | biome: human gut; feature: human-associated habitat; material: faeces | place: China | collected 2012 ...
CGGAGTTCAGGCCCAGCTCCTTGTAGTTCTCGACCTTAGCCTTGGAAGCGTTGTAAACAACGAAATCAGGCTCGAAGTTCTCCAGCTCCTCAGCGGTGGGACGGATGAACATATTGGTAACGAAGTGTGCCTGCCAGGCCACTTCCACGATGAAACGCACTGCCATGCGGGTATCCTTGTTGGCGCCGCAGAAAGCATCCACGACGTACAGGCGCTTGTTGGACAGCTCCTTCTGAGCGATCTCCTTGACAGCCTTCCAAGCCTCCTGGGAAGCGGGGTGGTTGTCGTTCTTGTACTCATCGCTGGTCCACCACACGGTGTCCTTGGAGTTCTCGTCCATCACGATGAACTTGTCCTTGGGAGAACGGCCGGTGTAGATGCCGGTCATCACGTTCACAGCACCCAGCTCGCTGACCTGACCCTTCTCGTAACCTTCCAGCTCGGGATTGGTCTCCTCGGCGAACAGCTGCTCGTAGGAGGGGTTGTGCACGACTTCAGTCGTGCCGGTGATGCCATACTTGGTAAGATCCAACTTTGCCATATTTGCGTACCTCTACTTTCGTTTGATCCTTACATAACTCTGTGTAGGAGATGCAGCGCCATTTATGGTACGGACACCGCATAAAGGGGAGACAGCACAGAACGATGCAATGCAAATTCTCCTGTCTACCATTATACACAAAAGCTTTCCAAAAGCAATAAACGGAAGGTTCTGTTTGCAAAAAAGAAACAAATTTCATAAACAAGCTTTCCCACATTAAGTAAATTCCCGAAGCCCTGCAGGGACGCAGACTGTGAAAAATAAGGCGGGACGGGAGAAAACCGACATTTTGATAAAAGTTTGACAAGCATGGATACATTAAAAAACAGGACGATTTGCGCATTTTTATCCCCGATTTGCTGCTGCCTTTGTCTTATTGTGTAATTTTTGCGTTGGCTCAAACGTTTTTCTGGCGAAAGGACTTTCGTTGTGCTATACTTATTTTAAACAGAAGCACTTTTCCGCCCGCCGCGGCGGTCCACATATAAAGGAACTGCCATGAAAACCATCTACATTCTGCTCACCCGCTCCGGCACGCTGCTGTCCAAACTGGTCTATGCCGCCACCGGTGCCAGCTATACCCACGCCTCCATGGCGTTTGATGCAGAGCTGAGTTGCCTGTACAGCTCCACCCGCAAAAACGGCTACACCATGTTCCCGGCGGGCCCCAGCAAGGAATATCTGAACAAGGGCGTTTTCCGGCTGCGAGACGACGCCCCCTGTGCGCTGTACGCGCTGGAGGTGTCCGACGAGGCCTATTCCCACGCCCTGTGCCGCGCCGAGGAGTTCATGCGCCACAGCGAGGAGTACAGCTTTAATATTCTGGGGCTGATCCTGTGCGCACTGCATATCCGCTGGCAACGCCGCCGGCATTATTTCTGCTCCCAGTTTGTCAGTGAGGTGCTGGAGCAAAGCGGCGCTTTGGCGCTGCCCAAGGACAGCACCCTGATGCACCCCAACGACTACCCCCTGCTACCCCAGCTGAAGTGCCTGTACAAGGGACGCTTAGCCGACCTGCCCCAGCGCAAGGCCATGGATCTGGGCGAGACGCCCTCGATGGTCAGCATCTATACCGGCCTGCTGGTGGAGCTGCTGCAGCGCCGGGCGCAAAGGTTTTTTGAGTAACTTTGTTGTATAAAGCTGAAATTTCCGCTTTTTTAGGTGTCGCTCTTGCTTTTTGCAGCCAATTGTGGTAATATTATTCGGCGGTATTGTTTTGCTGCAGAATATGCGCTCGTAGCTCAGCCGGTAGAGCATCTGACTTTTAATCAGAGGGCCAGGGATTCGAGTTCCCTCGAGCGCACCAAGAAAAACCCACGATTGACCGTTGAAAACGCGGCGTAAATCGTGGGTTCTTCTGTTTTACAAGGGGTGCGAAACAGCCAGAATGTGCCTTATTTGTGCCTTACTCTTGAAAAAATGCCTTGCCGTGTGCCTTACGCTGTGCCTTGCTTCTGATGCCCGGCGGTGTGGGCGGGGCGGCTATGTGGGTTTGGGATTCTTCCCAACAAGTCCTTGCAACGCAAGGGGCCGTGTATGTACAGGGCCATTGCTTGCAAGAGCAGCGTTTGTATAAACGTCTGCCCTGCTTGCAAGTGCTAGGCCCTCTGCAAGAGCACACGACTTTCCGTGAAAGTCTAGTGTGTTACACCTCGCCGCCGGGCGGGGTGTACGTTCTCGGTGTGCTCCCGGGTGTGTCCATCATCCAATCTGCCGGATGCCGTGGGCGGTATGGCTTTGCTCTGCCGGGGCCGGGTCGCCCTGCTCAAAGTACCGGGCTAGGCTGTCCAGATTCACAAGCCAGCCGCGCCCGGCATTCACATACCGGACTTTGCCGGTCTTGCAAAGCCGCCGGATATAGTGGGGTGACAGTCCGTAAATTTCAGCGGCCTGTTTTACGGTGCCCATGTTCGGGTAGTGGATCGTATTGTCCAAGCAATGCACCTCTTTTCCTTCTGGTCGGTGTGTGTCGTTCTCTGTGTGCCTGCATTAAACCATGGAGAGGGCTATATTTCAAGAGGGCCAAACGTGGGCGGCTGTGCGCCGAGATGCAGCATTGATGAACGGGAATCCTTACGCCCATTGGGAACAGCGTGGAATCTCTTTGCATCTGGTGCCATGGGGTGCCGTCCTATGTCGTGGGGTGCCGTGGCTTGCATCAGGTTTTCCCGGTGGGCTATGGACAGATGGGGCGGCGTTCCGCCGGGCCGAATGCTTGATGAAATTAAATCGTTTTTGTGATGAAAGATTCTTGCGTGTAAAATGTGGAAAGTTTCAGCTTGCAATTGTTCAATATGTCAAATAAAAGTACGCGGAAATATTTATCTTTGCATAGGTGCATTCAGCAGGCAGGGGGCGGGCTATGCGCGCGCAAATGAAACGGCTTCCGCAAGCCCGAAAAGTTCCATGGAAAAACAACTTGCGAATAGATCAGGGCAAAAGAATGTCACAGGCAAAAAGACAAGGCGCACGGCCAGAAAACAGGACGGCGCATACTGCGCCCGACATGATTACAAAATACCCGGCGACAAGCAAGGGACAAAGCGTCATTACATAGTGACAATGCAGAGTATAGGCGGCTCTATTCAGCGGACTATACACACCACCCGGCGGAACAGATAAACAGGGGCAGCACATTCCAATTGGGGCGATATGCACAGCGGCGGATGATTGCCACAGCTTGCCCGATCATATCCAGCGGCTAGGGGTCAACGGCTACAATGTGCGCATGAAAACCATTTCCGCAAGTGTTGAAACCCCGCCAGAAAAACAAACTTGCGAATACAGCAGAGCAAGGACGTAGTACAAGCAAAAAACAAGGTGGGAAGCGAGAAAACAGACATGGCCTATCTCACAAGAATGATAGCAAAACCATGCAGAACCGGACGTTTGAGTGTAGCCACAGTGTAACGACGTGAGCGCATTGTGCTATTTAATGTCATTTTGTTGATTTTCTGCTCAGCATGGCGGTTGCACTACGGGATGATCTTCCCCAAGGCGTTAAGGTACTGGGGCGCTCTTTTGAAAACTATGCGGGTCCAGAAGCGCGAAATAATTTTAGACGGCAGGGATTTTTTTCACTTCCGCAAAAAATGGCCGTGAAAAATCTGCCGGGGGTCAAAAAAGCCGCCTGCCCTTTATAGCTCAGAGGGGCGGCGGCTTTGGATGTCAATTACTTGAACAGCGGCCCAAGGTCATAAGGGCTGTAATCAGCAAGGACGTTGAAAGCGTCAGAAAATCCACAAGTCTGATTTGCATAGTCCCCATGGTATGCCTTCCAAGGGCTAGTTGCTGTAATTAACAGGGAGTTGGGCGAAACATCCAGCCCGGCGGCAATGCGATTCAGTGTATAAAGATGGATTTTCCCGGCGGCGCGTAATGGCTTAATTTCCGCTGGGTCAAAGCCTGTACGCTGTTGCAGTTCGGATAGTGTACAATCATGCTCACAAAGCTGCTGCAACAGGTTGAACGGGTCAACACGCAAGCGGGAACGCTGGTGGCCTTTTTTCTTTTTCATGGGATTCCTTTCTGGATGTTGTGAAAACCTATGCTTTGCCCTCTCTCCCCGATTGTGGTATACTATTGGGGGAAGATGGACACGCAAGTTGTTTTCCTTTGTTCCTACGGATGGGGCTTTCAAAGTAGCATGAGAGAAGCGGGGCAGCTTGTACCATGCGAAACGAAAGCCCTTTTTATTTTTGCGGGTGTGCGGCGCGCCAGTTGTTTGCGGCCTGGGTGAGCACTAAACGGCGATAAAATACGATTTTGCCCCCGCTTGCGCGTTCCTTTGCAACCATGTCACAGTATTCTCTTACTGCCCGGTTTCTGGATTCTTCCTGTGCAGCTTTCCGGGCAAGCAAAACATGATTTTCATAGACCCTGAACGAACAGCAATATGAGGCGACTTTCTGTTTCATGGTCAAAATTCCTTTCGTAACGGTCACAATGCGGCAAGTTCGGCTTTCAGGCGTTCCAATTCTTCCCGCTGATCTGCAAGAATGGCGTTGCGGATTCGGGTTTCCTGCTCTGTGCTGGGCTTCCAGTCAAACCCACGCACCTTTACTTCCTCAATGCTGTTCTTCTCGAGGATGGTCAAAAGCTGCTCGATCTTCTGGATTGTGGTGTAAAGGTCGGTTGCGTGTAATAGTGTTTCTTTTGTCATAATGGTTCTTTCCTTTGGTTTTGTTTGTGCATAGACACACAGAATGATATTTTCATCGGGTGATTTATGTGCATCCAGCAGGCCGGGGCAAAATGCACTTTTATGCGACCTTCCAGAGTTTGACCATGCTGCCGTCTGCGTTGAGTAGAACGCAGCGGGCTTCATCGGTATCAAGGCGGCGGCACTCTACCACGCAGGACACCCGGCGGGCAGCGGCATAGGCTCGGGCGGTGCGCATGGCCTGCTCAAGCAAGGGCGTTTGGCCTAAAGTCTCGCCGGTGAGTGTATAGAGGGTGTAAATAAACATGGTGCATACTCCTTTCTTTTGGCTGTGAGTTCTGGCCGATTGCTCTATCGGCGGAGAATCAGCCCGGCGGGGGCTGGGCATATTCCGCCGGGGTGGGCTGTTCTTCCGTTGCTCTGTCCTGTCGAAAAGCCTTTTTCAATTCGGCGGTCTCTGTGTCCTCTTGTTGTGTCTGCGGCTGGGCGGCTATTTGCTCTGCTGCCTTTTCAATCTTTGGTATCTGCCGCTTTTTCAACTCTTCCGTTCCAGCGTAGCCGATTCTATTTGTGTCGCTAGGCAGGCTTGAAAAGACTGCCGTTTGCGGCTTTTTCTCATTCCGCGCTTGGCGCGTTCTCCTTTACCTTCTCTTTTATCTTTCTCCTTTTCTTTATCCTCAGATATATTCTTGAGGGAATCGGAACCAGTGGTTATATCATCATCAAAACCAGTGGTTTTTTGTGGTCTGCCGCCTTTTGACCCATCTGCGTACTTTTTGTTATTGGAATCAATCAAAGGCTTTGCAAACTCCCAACATATTGCGGCATTATGGGGCAAGGAAGTTTCTTGACCGGTGAACTCATACTGCGCAAGTGCGTCATAAAATGCAAGCCTTTCACGAGGTTTTAGCTTACTTCCTCCACTCCAAAACGACCGATAGAACAAAAAACTTTTACGTTCTTCCATGTGTTCCCCCTCAATTCATCAGGGGCACACCCGGCGGACGCTGGGAGCTGCGGGGGTCAGCTCCACCGGGGCAGGGTCTCCCTGCTCAAAATACCGGGCAAGGCTGTCCAGATTTACAAGCCAGCCGCGTCCAGCGTTGACGTACCGGATTTTACCGGCTTTGCACAGGCGGCGAATGTAGTAGGGCGACAGGCCGTAAAGCTGGGCGGCTTGTTTGACCGGGGCCATGTTGGGCAAATGGGGATAGCTGATGCACTCGCCCATGGTCAATACTCCTTTCCATCTTCCAACAGGCTTTCCACGGTCACGCCCAAAGCGGAAGCAACACGGCGAACGGAGTTTACGTTACAACTTTTTCCGCCACGCAATGCCGTTATAGTGGCGCGGGAAACAGTGGCCCTTTGGGACAGGTCTGCAACGCCCACATCCTGCCGGGCCATTTCAGCAATCAGTTTTACGCGGTCGATTCTCATACAATCAAGCTTCCTTTCATATTCATTTGCTTCATTTTAGTATAAGCGTTTGAATAAATCAAGCTAAAAGATTATTCTTTTGCTTTTTTTCTTGTGAGAACTGTGTTATACTAAAAAAGAAAGGTGGTGCGGCTGGTGTCAATAGGCGATAACATCCGGACTGTGAGAAAACTTCAAGGGCTGACGCAAAAAGAACTTGCAAGGCGATTAGGAATTTCCCCGGTTGGTGTTGCACAATGGGAAAACGGCTTAAGAAACCCAAAACACGAAACCATAAAGCGAATTGCAAGTGCTCTAGGGGTAAGTGTGACAGTATTATACGGACTTCCTGCAAAGGAAACAGCAGATCAACAAGAAGCATTGGAAAAGTTTTTGGATGAATCTGTTGATAATCAAGGTAATATCGACCCGAATAGATTTGCAGATGCAAAATACGGTGATCTCGGAAAGCTGGCGAATATGACAGATGAATTATATCTTAGTAGTCTAAAAGGCTGGACGGATTTTGATTTGCTGAATGTAATAGCCGGGAGCTTTAATGCACTAAATCGGGTTGGAAAAATTGAAGCAGTAAAACGCATTGCAGATTTAGAAACAAATCCACGATACTATAAAATACCGCCATATGATTCGGAAAACTCGCAGGATGCCGCCGGGGACACTCCCAAAGATACACCTCCCAAGAACGACTAAAGCCGTCCATCGGGGCTTATGTGCCGCTGTGAGTGCGGATATAGCCCCATAGAGCGCACACAACGATTGTGACAGGTGAGAACATGGAAGAACTTTATAATCAGCTTGCGACACTGGCCCGGCGGTATGGCGCAAAGCGGCTTGTGCTGTTTGGCTCCCGTGCTCGGGGCGACAACCGGCCCAACAGTGACATTGATTTGGCTGTGTACGGGATGCCAGAGGATAACCGGGCGGAGTTCTGGATGCACTGCGAGGAACTGCCCACGCTGCTGAAATTTGATATTGTGCACATTCAGGACGGCATGGAGCCGGTATTTCTTGCGAACATCGAAAGGGATGGTGTTGAACTGATGGACAAGCTGCATGAAAAATACGACCGCTTTACCGCTGCGGTGGCCCGGCTGCGGGAAGCGCTGGACGATTACAAGAAGTTCCCATTGGATTCTGTACGGGATGGAACCATTCAGCGGTTTGAGTTCTGCACGGAACTGGCATGGAAAACCATGCGGGAATACCTGCTTGACCAAGGCTATACCAACATCAACAGCCCGAAAGAGGTTATCAAACAGGCGTTTGCCTTTGGCATGATAGACGATCAAAAGGCATGGGTGGAGCTGCTGAACGACCGCAATTTGACTTCCCACGTTTACGATGAAGCCACAGCGGCGGCTATCTTTGCACGGATAGAGGGCCAGTATCTGCCCCTGTTCGACAGCGTGACCGCCTACATGAAGGACGAATGAAGCCCGGCGGGATAGCAGGAAGCGGGGTGGACAGATGGCAAAGATAACAAAGCGGATGAAGAAGGACGGCACTTGCTCCTACTGCATCCGGGTCTCCAATGGCTACGACCGGCGGGGCCGTCAAGTGATGGTGAACCGGACGTTTACCCCGCCGCCGGGCATGACCGGGAAGAAGCTGGAAAAGGAATTGCAGCGGCAGGCGGATGCCTTTGAACAGGAAGTGCATGCCGGTGTGCTGCTGGATGCGTCCATGAAGGTGGACGACCTGATAGAACGATGGTTCACCGAGTACGCAGAAAAGAAGCTCAAGCCCAAGACGGTTTACAACTACCGGCGTTTGGTGCCGCGTATTTCCGCCGGGCTAGGGCAACTGAAAGTGTGCCAAGTGAAACCGGCGCACCTGATGGCTTTTTACTCGAACCTAGAGGAACAGGGTGTGCGGGAAGATAGCACCTATACCGCAACGCCTGCCCCATGGCAAGCGGGGCCAGATCGCCAAGGCAGCAGGCATTGGGGACGATACCATGCGGAACGTGTATCGGGGTGCAAACGTAAGCCAGAGCACAGCCGAAAAGGTTGCCGGGGTGGTAGGGCTTCCCCTCTCCAAAGCGTTCACAGAGCACGCCAAGGACGGCGGCAGGCTCAACGGGAACACGGTGCAGCACTATCACCGGATGCTGTCCAGCGTATTCACAAAGGCTGTGCAGTGGGGTCTTGTACCGGAAAACCCTTGCAAGCGGGCAGAAGCACCCAAGGCTGAAGAGATAGACGTGCAGGCGCTGGAAGAAAAGGACGTTGCCCGGCTGCTGGAAGCCTTACAGGATGCACCGGCGCAGTTCAGTGTTATCACACAGCTTGCCTTGTTCACCGGTGCCCGGCGGAGTGAGATTTGCGGGCTGCGCTGGTGTGACGTGGATTTGGACGCGGGTACACTGTCCATTGAGCGGAACGTGCAGTGCATCCCGGGCAAGGGCACTGTATTCACCACGCCCAAAACAAAACGCTCCCGGCGGTGCATCAAGATAGGCCCGGACTGCGTGCAGCTGCTGCGGGAATACCGCCAGCACCAACGGGCGGAACGGCTCAGGATGGGCACGGCGTGGGTTCGGCGGGTGGAGATCGCCGGGAAAATGGTGGAGAATGATTTGCTATTCACCAAATGGAACGGTGCCCCCATCGATCCCAAGACGGTAACAACGTGGTTCCCGGGGTTCCTCGCTGCCCATGATCTCCCGGCGGTACACTTCCACAGCCTGCGGCACACCAATGCCAGCTTGCTGATAGCCGCCCACGTTCCTGTTACGGCGGTGTCGGGCCGTCTGGGTCACGCCAAGACCAGCACCACAACAGATATCTATGCCGGGTTCATCCGGTCGGCAGACGCTGCTGCATCGGACGCCCTGACAGATGTGTTTACCCGGATTCGGGACGAAAACCACGCATAAAAACAGAGCAGCCCACAGGGGGCGGGGATGATTCCGCCGGGCCTGTGGGCTGCTTTCTCTATGACGGGCTGTGTTTTGTCCAGCTTATCGGATGCAAGGCACACCAGAATGTGCCTTATTTGTGCCTTATCCATCGCAAACAGTTTGAAACAGACACGCATGAATGCAAATAAAAACAACGATGACTCTATATAAAGCCAAACGAACACAAACGATCATTTCCCAATTGTCTCATTCTTTTAATCAGAGGGCCAGGGATTCGAGTTCCCTCGAGCGCACCAAAAAACCGCGAAGATTCGTTGGAGTCTTCGCGGTTTTTTCTTTTCCCGAATCATTGCACACCACCGGAGCTGACATTGAAAATGCAATCGTACACTGCTATAATAAAATTGTGGTATTATCACCAAAAATTCAAGATGCAAAGCGTTTGCGATTGGCAAACATTCAGGAGGAACGCATGGTAACAGGAGCCATTAAAAATAAGGTAGACAAAATCTGGACGGACATCTGGGCAGGCGGCATCACCAATCCGCTGACCGTCATTGAACAGCTGACCTATCTCATGTTCATCCGGTCACTGGACGAGAAAGAGCTTGCCACCGAAGATTTTGAGAACATGGCGGGCGAAAAGATGGAGCACATCTTCCCGGCCAGCGCGGCAGGACAATCTATGCGGTGGAGCCGCTTCAAGGATAAAGATTCCCGCGAAATTTTCCTGACCATGCAGCAGCGGGTGTTCCCTGCCATCAAAAAGATGAAGTATGGCCGTCTGCCGGACTTTGACGCAAACGGCGAGCTGGTGGAGATCGAGGACGACCCCACCCGCCCGGATGAGGGCAACACCGCCTTTGCGCGGTACATGGACGATGCCATGTTCCTGATCCCCACGCCGCAGGTGCTGCAAAAGATCATCACCGGGCTGGAGGATCTTTACACCCACGACATTGCCGACCTTGATATGCAGGGCGACCTGTACGAGTATATGCTGGACAAGCTGGCAATTGCAGGAAAAAACGGCCAGTTCCGCACGCCCAAGCACATCCGTGACATGATAGTGGAACTGGTGCAGCCCACGCCGGACGACTTTATCTGCGACCCGGCCTGCGGCACGGCAGGTTTTCTGGTGTCCAGTGCGCAATATCTCCGCGCCCACTACGAGGACAGCATGACCCCGGAGCAGTGGCAGCATTTTGCTGGCCCGATGTTCACCGGCTTTGACATGGACCGCACCATGCTGCGCATTTCGGCTATGAACCTGATGCTCCACTCCATCACGAACCCGGAGATCGACTACAAGGATAGCGTTTCCAAGCAGAACAACATTTGCAGCAGATACACGGTCTGCCTTGCGAACCCGCCGTTTAAGGGCACCGTGGACGCCGAGAGCATCAACGACGACCTGAAGGCCGTCACCAACACCAAAAAGACGGAGCTTCTGTTCCTTGCGCTCTTCCTGCGGATGCTCAAAACCGGCGGACGCTGCGCCT
>ERZ772901.2795-NODE-2795-length-10498-cov-55.607584_pt1 | contig 10498 bp, 13 predicted proteins | sample MGYA00512123_ERZ772901 | MGnify/ENA primary metagenome ERZ772901 (study PRJEB29015, sample SAMEA2737711) | human gut metagenome | biome: human gut; feature: human-associated habitat; material: faeces | place: China | collected 2012 ...
AGTTGGCGGCTTCGTTCATTTCTCAGTAATGTGGATGCTGTTTCACGTAGTCGACAGGTCACGCGCGCTTAAACGTACCCTGTCAGAATCCTTATATACCAACGCTTTGCGGGCTTTTCATGCTCATTATACCATACGCATCACACACATGAAAATAGGCCGCTGACTTCTACCAGTCCGCCGGGCTCCAATTGCCCATGGAGGGTAGAAGGTTCAACGACCTTACTGTGCTCATTATACCACAGCCGCCCGCGCAAGGCCAGACTGTTTCCGCACTGCCGCGTTCCATTCGTCGCACAGCATCTCCAGCTGCTCCTGCTCGTACCGCCTGCAAGTGGATTCACAACGATGCACGCGCCGCGCAATCTCTGGCCAGCGCAGGCCGTAGAAGTAGTGAAGCCGGACAACATTGCACATGTCCCAGACATAGCCCAAGGCGTCCAAGAATGCCAGCTCTTTCCGCATCCTCAAGACTTCCTTCATCAAGCGGGCGGCCTTGCTCCTGTTCTTCTCTGCCAGCGTGACTGCCTGCTCCACCTTTGACGAACCAGCACTGCCACGCGCTCCCGATACATGCCAGCCTGAGTAATGCGGCTGCACATCACCGACAAGATCTTGAATCTCCTGAGTCAGGCTGGCAATCCTAGCAGCGTACTGCCCAGCCGCCCGCATGTAGTCCTTCATGTCATCTACTGTCATGATTTTCTGCATCGCCCGCTCCTTTCTCACCAAGAACACCTGCTTCCATTGTCCACTCCTGCCAGTCACTTGTCAACGAGAACCTGCAACAACACAAAAAAGGCTCAACGATGTGGGAAACTTCGCACGCCCCGCACCTACTTTCAACAGAACGAATTTTTCTGTGAAAGAGAGCCTTTCTTCTGCTCTCAGCATAGCACTAGTTCTGGAAAGTAGCAAGAACATTCTCAGCCCAAGTCCGTCTTGCCAACAATTTGCCGTCTGCTTTTATAGGCTGAGAAAATTCACCTTTTAGGGCCTCGGATAACTCGCCATATCCCCTGCCGTCCGCATCGACCAGCATCCCAAGGTATACCCCAATACAGGGTACACCCTTGACCTAGCTGCTAGGTGTACTGCATTTCACCGTATACCTAGGGAGCCGCCGACATGCCGACACCGCCACCCGCCATTTGCGTTTTATTCCGTCTGGCCTGTTCTCCGCGCCTGATTCCTGCTTGTCGAATCCTCGACGCATATAGTTATATAGGCCAGCGCACGGAAGCCCCTAGAATCGCGTCCTAGGCTGTCTGAGAGGGGAACCCGCCTTGCTCCTGTTCCATGACCTCGCATGTAGGATAACGAACCGCCTGCCCCTCTGCCACCTGCTGCACCGCGCATCCACCAGCAGGCGAACGTTAGCATATGTCAACATATGCCAGCCGATACCACGCGCAGCCTGTATCCAACCGGCTTTTTCTCGTGTACAAAAAGTCGGGAAATTAGCCGTGCCTGATCAGCAGAAATCCTGACCTTTCGACTAATGCCATTTTGCAAAACAGGCATAGACGCCCGTAGACACCAGTGTAAAGTGCATTTCAGCGTTCGCCATCCGGCCTTCTCAAAAGTCTGTCCATTGCCGTACCATAGTGTAAACTAAGTGCAGCACTATTATACAATAGTGTACTATGATGAATACAGTTATTGAGTCGTAGGCAGGAGAGCGCACGAATCTATCAGTTCCAATTACTCGTTATAAGCATCAATTATCGGAACTAATACAAGTACCGCGACAAATGTATTTGTGCAGAGGAAAGAGGGAAGTCGTGCCGCCTGCCTTGCCTGCATATTGCCACGGCAACCAGTCCCCCGAAACAGGGTACTGCTGCACCCTCGCACGCGCTACGACATGACGCCCCAAAACGGGGACCCATCTGCCAACGGCCTGCCCTCGCCTATGGGGTAGCAAAACGCGACCCCAGCGCACGCGCGGGCGGGCCGCTGTAGTCAGGGAATTTTCCCTTACTTGTCCGACTCCTGCCTTTTTTCGTGTCGGAAAAGTCGGATAACCTAGGGCGGCACGCTGCCCTAACTCAATCCCAAAACGGGACTAAGTTCCTGCCCACGTACTACGGGCGGCACCCTAACAGAATCGCCTGCAATCGCCTGCCCATACAACTCCTATCCCCTCGCCGCCAGACGTACCTTGTCGCCCGTCCTAGGCCGTGTAGTGGTGTATCAGGACATAAGAAAAAGCGGGCCGTCTCTGCAACCCGCTCGTCTTAGGGATTCTTAGGCTAGCATTTCCTAGCAGCCTGATCAGTACCGCCCGCGCTCGTCCCCTGCTGTTTCCACTTATCAGGAATGACTGGCCCCTCTAGCGGTTCCGTTGCAGGGATGAAATGCCAGCAGCCGTCTGTGTCCTCGGCCTTGCCTTTCTTCTTGCGCCCTCGCCGTGCTTCTTCCAGCTTTGCCCGCTCATCCAGCAGCCAGTCCTCGGCATCCTGCCGCGAGTAGAAGCCACGGTAACGGGCGGCTGGCCCAAAGCCTCGCACGCTTGTCGCACATGTCGCCCACGTGTCGAAAACGCCAATGGCCCTGCCACGGCTCACCGCATAGCAACAAAATGGTTTTCGCATCGCCGTCACTCCTTCCATCCCTCGATCTTGCGCATCCACTTCGGGCGGCGCGGCTTTGCCTTTAGGCCCATCACCTCGCCATCCGCGACAATGTAGACGTTGCCCGCCTTGTCGCGTGCTTCGGTTACATGCTTCGGGAGAAAGCACGGCTCCCCCGTCTGCTGCTCAACGAAAGACTCTATCAGAGATTGCTTGCCCTCGCGCTCCCGCATCTCGTCCATGATATGCATACCAGCAAGACAGCATAATCGAATATCCCAATTCGTCATCTCCATCAAGAGGTCCAGCACCTCGCGCGTCCCCTTGAACCGCTTCCAGCCGCCCGCTGCCTCGACTGCCTGCCGTGCCGTGTAGTAGTCCTGCCATTCGTATCTCGCGCCGTCGTACCGCTTCTCAGGCGGGAACAGCTGTGCAATCTTCTCAGCCGATAGCAGCGACCCCAGCAGCAGCATAGAATGGAATACGTTCCCCAAGTCTTTCAGGCCCGTATTCGTCTCGTCGTCCAGCTCCTCGTCCTCTAGATAGGCAAAGTACCGCACAAGACCGACGAAAGCAGGAACAACGTCCTTCTCGTCTGCCCACTCGATCGTGCCGCCCGCTACAATCCGCTCCATGTGTTTGGTGCTTTGTGTCAGATACCGGCACGCCTTCCGTGCTCTCAGCAGCTCCTCGGCCTGCTGCCGCTCATCTAACTTGCCAGCAATCAATTTCATTTTCATGTCCGTTACTCCTTATAGCCTGATGCCGATTCGAATATCTGGTACTGTCCCAGCCACACCAAGTTGATGCACCCGCCGCGAATCTCGCCACGCGCTTTTATGATTCCCAACTCTGCCGATACGTCTTGCATGTTGCCGCTGTAATAGGCATCCCGATATAGTGCCATCACCATGTCTGCATCCTGCTCGATTGTCCCGCTGTCTCGTAAGTCTGGAAGCGTTGGCCGTTTATCGTCACGCTGTTCAATCGCACGGGACAGCTGGCTGAGGACCAAGACAGGGCACTTCAACTGTATAGCCATATCCTTTAGTTGGCTTGTAATCTCCGCAAGCTCCTGCACACGGCTGCCATATCTCTTTTCCTGTTTTCCAGATTCGATAAGTTGCAGATGGTCAATGACTACAAGATCAAGTCCGTTCTCTTTCGCTCGAACCAGCTTTGTTCGCGTCCGTATCTCTGCCATTGTCAGGCGGCCTGTATAGATTGCCAAGTGCCAATGACGAATCTCATTGGCTTCGGCATACACACTGCTCCATTCTGCTTCGGTGAGATGGTCATGTTGCAGCCGCCTGTAGTTGGTTTTTGTCTCTGCCGCTACTATCCTGTCCTCTAAATCCTCGACCGGCATTTCCATCGAGAAGAACGCGACTTTGCCGCCCGCCTTGCACACATTCGTGATGATATTCAAGGCTAGAGCGGTCTTGCCCATAGACGGACGAGCAGCCATCACAATGAAGTGACCTTTCTTGAAACCGCCACAACGATTGTCTAGGTCTATGAAGCCGGTTTTCAGATTGTTCGTGTTTCCCTTCTCTCGTTCGCCGAGCGTTTCAAGGTACTCGAGCATGTTCTCATCCATCGACTTGTACGCCCTGCGCTCGTCGTGTATCGTCGCTCCTGTAATGCCGTCCTGTATCTCTGCTGCAATCGTCGCCACATCTTTGTTCTTATCCTGCGCGTCCGCCGCCATCTGTTTGGACAGCTCGACCAGTTTCCGCCGCGCCGCGAAGTCCTTCAGCAGGTCAACGTACTTCCTGATTTGCTGTTCCCTTGCGTCCTGCGGGTGCGCCATTCCTTCCAGCTGGGCTAAGAGAAGGGGCGTTATCCTTTCTCCTAGTCCAGACTGCTGTAGGTCAGCTGCTACCGTGTTCAGCTCAATGGCTTCTCCCCTGTCCGCCATCTTCATGATCTCGCGAAACAGAGTCTTGTTGCTGGCCTTGTAGAAGTCCGCTTCTTTCAGCCCAGCCGCCCGTATGAAGTCAAGGCATTCGTCAGAGTAGGCAAGCATAGCACCCAGCACTACATCCTCTGTTTGCCCTGCCAGTAGTTCGTTCTCCATACTATCGCTCCTTTCAGTTTGCCCTGTTCAGTCTTTCGAGTAAGGCTTTGGCTTCTTCGTCCTGCCTGCGTTCTTCCTCTGGCGTTAGTTCCTGCATATCCCAGACAGACACACTCCCCTGCGCGGGCGGCTGTGCCTGTGTCGTCAACTCGTCCTCCCAGCGTTCACCATTCAGCCACGATGAAGGAAGCGGGATATACTTGCCGCCATCCTTCTTCCAGTCTGCCGACGCCTTCTGCTGCTCTAGCCCCTTCATCAGGTGAGGGAACACGTCAGGCAGGTTCTTGATCTTGAAGAATGACTTCCGCGCCCTCGCCTTGTCTTGCTTCTTCGGATATGCCTGCCAGAACTCCGTGAACAACTCATCGTTCTTTGATGAAGAAGAGGATGCACGCTTGCGCAAATCTGCATTTGCGCATATAGATGTGTTCTTTGTATTCTCTGTATTCTTAGGTAGAAGGTTTCTTCTATAGTTCGGGAAGGTTTCTTCTATAGTTGAAGAAGTTTTCTTCTCTAGAAGGTTTCTTCTATAGTTGCTTTCTTCTATAGAAGGTTTCTTCCATAGTGCAAGAGCCTTTTCCGTTGGTTTGATGTATCGTTTTGTCCTCGGCCCCATCACTTCAATCCATGCTTTTTCCTGCAAGTTCTTGATGTGATTCGTCACCTGCCGTGTGCTTATCCCGAACCTACTAGCAAAGCCGGCATTGCTCATCTCGCACGGCCTACCAACTGAAAGAGAGATGATACGAGACAGAATCACCTTCTCTGCAAGGCTGAGTTCTCTTGATGGAAGTCCACCTATAGCGTCTGGCACCCATGTGCCTTCCCCTCTATCCTTTCCTTGCGCCATAATCTCACCGCCTTTTTCAGACAAAGAGAGCCGCAAACCCACGGCTCTCCACATAATCCATTCAGTTATCCATTCTGCCGCCGCTTCACAGAAGTAACAACCAGCTCTTGGCCCGTCGCTTCGCCATACAGGCGGCAAAGAACTTTCGCGATCATCGTCACAATCCTCTGGCTCTCGGCCTCGTCTTGTGGTAGAATTGAAGTAGTGGACGAAGTGTCGGTCAAAACAACTTGTCCTTCTGCCGTTGCAGGTGCTGGAACACCTACAGCGGCTTTTTTGTTTGCAATCATCAGCCATCATCCTCCGTTTCAATTTCAAGCAGGCCGCCGTCATCCGGACACGTTCTGAGAACCAAACGGCTGCTCATCAGCAAAGCCCCTGTTGCATCAGCAAGCGTGTTGCCGTCTGCATCCAGCAGGGACAACTCCAACGCACTGCCCACACTGATGTGATGCACGCCACGAATCGCCATCCCTTCCCATGCCACCGCCGACACACCAGCAAGGGCATGATTGATTGCGTTCTCGATGTGTCGCCGCTCGTCCTCGTGTTCCTCGTTGTGGTGCTTTGCCGCCGACTCCCAGAACACTGAGAGGTCAACAATCTGTTTTTTCATCGTTCGTCATCCTTTCATTTTCGCCTGTAGCTTGCTGATCAGTGCACGCCAGCCGCCACGCTCGAAGAACACGTTAAGCTCACCATGCCGCCCGCCAGTCTCGGCCTTGCCGACAATCACGAGCACTCGGCCCTGCTGGTTCTCCATGCCCGCCGTGTAACGGTCATTGTCTCGGCACGTCTCTTGCACCGCATAGCCAGCCGACTCAAGGGCCGCCATGCGCTCCTGCATGAAGATAGGAAGTGCCGCCCGCTGTACCTGTTCCATCGTGCTCACCTCGTTCTTACTTCAAGCTGATAACAAGCAGCTTCCCAACGCCAGCCTGCTCAGTGTCGTGAAAGTCAAGGTGCAATTCGCTGCCTGCTGCATCCACACACCACAAGGCAAGCTCTCGATTATCAGCATCTTGGAAGGACAGGCCCACCGTGCAACGGCCCTCGCTGTCCGTCTGATGATACTCATAGGCATCAACGAAAACATGATTCACACAGCTCAGGTTGACACAGTTGATAGATACCGTCGTGTCCTCGTCGATGTACCGATTCATGATCTTTGCAATTGCATCAGCACGCATCATGGCCAGTTCGCCGTCGTCCTGTTCTTCCTCTGTCATCGCAACAGACAGGTCACACAGGTCAATCGTGACCTCGTGCTTCACATCTACTTTCGGTTCAATAGTTGTGTTCTTGTCCATCATAGTCTCTCGTCCTTTCTGTATTGCCGCCCACGGGCGGCTTTTTCTTGTGCCGTCACATGTCCATCAACTCAGACGGACGCACCCCCAGCACACGGGCAATCTTGCCGAGCGTTACAGGTGTTGGCGTGCGGCCTTTCCGCATCATGCCCCAGACTGCTGTCCGCGACACGCCAGCCTTATCCGCCAGCCCTGCCTGTGTCAGGCCCTTCTCAGCCATCAAGTCAAGCAACTTTGCTGTGTCCATAGCTCCACCTTCTCTCACTTCACAATATCGGCCACATCAACATGCAATGCCTTTGCCAAGCGGCCTATCGTCTGTGTTGTGGCTTTTCCGTCGGCTCTCTTGAATCGCTGGATAGTAGAAGGGGACACCCCTGCTTCCTTTGCCAGTACGTCATTAGACATTTCTGTCCGAGCCAACGCCAGCAAAAACTTGCGGTTATCAATCTCCATGACTTTCACCTCCAAAACGTCATCAGGTTTTTTAGCAATCAATAATATGTGATTACGTTTGCCTTACACCTATAAAATATCAAAGACGAGTGTTTCTGTCAATACTTGATTGTAGATTTTTCTTGATAGCAAGCTACAATCATGGTATGCTGTGAAGGAAAGGAGTGAACCACATGTCCCTACACGACAATCTCAGCCAGTTACGTCTCTCTCTCGGATACCAGAGCGCAAAGGACTTTGCGATACAAGCTGGCATCCCATACTCAAGCTATTCTGCATACGAGCGCAAGGCATGGCCCTCCGAGGAAAATCTCATCAAGATTGCCCGCGCGCTCCATGTTTCACTGGATGATCTCATTGGCTACCACGTTGACCTCTACGAACGCGCAGAGTCCATGCTGCAAAGTATCGGCGTAGTCGTAACACATGACGCGGGCAACGTTCGTCTGAAAGTTCCTGCCGACATATATGAGTATCTGTCCCGCCAGTCTAAGATGTTCCTTGAAAACCTTGTGATGCACGCAATGGCAGGCCAGCAACAAGGCGTTGAAATCGTAATGCCTGAGGAAACGTTCCATGACTTTGTAGACAAGGCCGTAGAGCCAGCAACGGACGAGTCTCAGAAAGTGTTCTTCAATACGTTCATGGACACATTCCTTGCAAGCATCCAATGGTATCATTACGAGCAAGAATTACGTACAGCCTACCAGAAGGATCACCCTCTCACCCCCTTCCTAGGGCACGACCCATTCCCTACTGGCAAGGAATCAGATAAAGCCGACAGCTCACACGCTGATCAGGCAAACAAAAAAGCCGCCAACCCGAAGGCCAACGGCAAACACAAGAAAGACTAAATGCTATTTATTATATCACACTGAAAGGACGAAACGCGACCATGACCGACTTCGACTACAAGGCCCTTGACCGACTCAAGGCCGATATGTCCCGCATCGCCAGCACACTGCCGCCTGACGTGCTCGACAACTACAACCGCGACTTCGACGTGACGTATGCCCACGACTCCACGCAAATCGAAGGCAACACGCTTTCCCTTGTGGAAACAAAAGTGCTGCTCGAGGACGGCATTTCCATTGGCGGCAAGAAGCTCCGCGAGGTGTACGAGGTCACGAACCACGACCGCGCCTTTACCTACGTCCGCCAACTCATCCGAGAAGGCCGCCCGCTGGATGAAGAACTCGTGAAGGACATCCACGAAATCCTGATGCAGAACATCATACAAGGCGGCATCTACCGTTCCCATGCCGTGCGCATCATTGGCGCATCGCATCGCCCGCCCGAGCCATACGACATGCTGCAGCAAATCAAGTTCTTCTTTGCGGACATGCCAATTAACAGGAAGAAGATGCACCCCGTAGAGTTTGCCGCATGGACGCACGCCGAGTTTGTGCGCATCCACCCATTCGCAGACGGCAATGGCAGAACATCCCGCATGATCATGAACTACCAGCTCATGGCGGGCGGCTTCCTGCCGGTCTCCATCAAAGCCGAGAATCAGGCTCCCTACTACATGGCCCTTGACCAGTACGCCACAGAACGGAATCTGACTCCCTTCCTGACACAGGTCTACGACCACGAGAAGGCGGCCCTGCTCGACTTCATTGCCAGCTATGGGGAAGGTGCTGCACATGACTGACACCCCAAGGACAGGGAGACGGGCGGCCCTCTACGTCCGTGTATCGACCGACGAGCAGGCACGCCACGGCCTATCCGTAGACGAGCAGCAGCACGCCCTGAGAGAGTATGCCGCCGCGCATGACCTCTCCATTGTGGGTGTCTACACCGACGAAGGCACGAGCGCACGGAAAAGCCTGAGTCGCCGCAAGGCATTGCAGGAACTCCTGTCTGACGTGAAGGCCGACCTCATCGACGTGGTCCTTTTCATCAAGCTGGACCGTTGGTTCCGAAACGTTGCCGACTACTACCGTGTTCAGGCCATCCTAGACGAGCATCACGCTGACTGGATTGCCACGCTCGAGGACTTCAACACCACGACCAGCGCGGGCCGCCTTGCACTCAACATACGCCTGTCCATCGCACAGAACGAGAGCGACCAGACGAGCGACCGCATTGTGTTCGTTTTTGAAGCGAAGAAGCGCAGGCATGAAGCCCTGACAGGAAACGCGCCGTTCGGCTACTCCATCGTTGACAAGCACTTTGTACCGAACGACGACGCGCCGAAAATGCTTGACCTGTTCGAATACTTTGCCGCGCATCCTGAGATAATCGGCACGCTGGCCTATGCCCGTGAGAAGTACGGCATCACATGGCGCAGAGTCTCCTTGCGCCGTGCTCTAGCGAATCCATCCTACGTCGGCACTTTCTACGGCATCGAAGGATATGCGCCTGCCATCGTGTCGCAGGAACTCTTTGACCACGTGCAATCGCTCCTAGAGCACAACAAGAAGCACGCATCGCGCCGCAGATCGCCACGCATCTTCCTGTTCACCGGCCTGATTGAATGCCCTGAGTGCCACCGCCGACTGATCGGCACGCGCGGGCACAAGGCCGCAGACGGCACGTTCAAGCATCCGCTCTACCGTTGCGCCTATCACAACTTAGAGAAGTCCTGCTCATGGACAGGAAACGTATTCGAGGCCACGCTGGAACGCTACCTGCTGTCTCACCTGAGAGCCGCCATTACATCGTTCTCCGTTGACGTTGAGGCGAAGCGCACCCAGAGCAACGCTGACTCAGCCGCCCGCAAAGTGCGCAGCATACGCGAGAAGCTGGACCGCCTGAAAGACCTGTATGTCGATGGATGCATTGACCGCGCCACATACGACGACGACTTCAAGCAGCTCAATGCCGAGCTGACTGCCGCACTCAAGGCAGAGAAGGCTATCGTCCGACCTATGCCGCAGGCTCTACAAGCCCTGCTCTCTCTCGACATTGAAGGCATGTACGAGCAGCTGGCTCCTGCCGCCCGTCGCGACTTCTGGCACTCCATCCTAGAGCGCATCACCATCGAGCACTACGAGAAGGGATTCAACAAGCCGAAAGAGTTTGGCATCTACTTCCGCACCTGACGCAAGGCATAGCAAAAGCCCGTCCTATCCTGCTGATCACAGCAAGACAAGGCGGGCTTTTCTCTTTCATCCTTTAGCTCAGTAGTGTCTGTTTAAGCGAACGTACTCTACCGGACGGCTCCAATCGACGCTGACGTTCGTGGCACCCCAGAGGCGCGTCAGGGCCGTCTGCAGGCTCT
>ERZ772901.2803-NODE-2803-length-10472-cov-4.062590_pt1 | contig 10472 bp, 10 predicted proteins | sample MGYA00512123_ERZ772901 | MGnify/ENA primary metagenome ERZ772901 (study PRJEB29015, sample SAMEA2737711) | human gut metagenome | biome: human gut; feature: human-associated habitat; material: faeces | place: China | collected 2012 ...
AATTACATAATCCACTTCTTCTTCTGACATTCCATAATACATAGGAATGCTAAGTTCCGTATCTGAAATTTCTTCTGCAATCGGATAATCCCCTTCTTTGTATCCTAAATAACTATATGCTTTCTGAATATGTATTGGTATAGGATAGTGTTTATTAGTTCCAATTCCATTGTCATTTAGATGTTTTTCTAAACTAGCTCTTTCTTCACATCTTATAGCAAAAATATGAAAAACATGCTCGCAGTTTTGATTTATTTTAGGCAAAATAATCTTACTGTTATTTATTCCTAATAAATATGCATTTGCAATTTCCTGTCTGTTCTTATTCCATTTATCTAAATTTTTTAATTTAATTCTAAGAACTGCTGCCTGAATTTCATCAAGCCTTGAATTATTTCCCATATATATATGATGATACTTATAATCAGAACCATAATTTCCCAATGCCCTTACTTTATCTGCAAGCTCTTTATTATTTGTAACCACAGCACCCGCATCACCTAATGCTCCAAGATTTTTTCCGGGATAAAAACTAAATCCGCCCGCATCACCTAATGCTCCAGCTTTCTGTCCGTACAATCTTGCACCATGAGCCTGGGCAGCATCCTCCAAAACAAACAAATTATGTTTTTTTGCAATTTCATTTATTTTTTTTACCTCAGCTGTTTGTCCATATAAATGTACAGCTGCAATAGCTTTAGTATTACTATTTATTTTTTCCTCTATCAATTCCTCATTTATAAGATAATCATCTATTCTAGGTTCTACAAAAACCGGTTTTGCACCAGTATAAGAAACCGCAAGTGCAGTAGCAATAAATGTATTGGACGGTACGATAACCTCATCACCTTCTCCTATTCCCTGTGCTTTCAAAGTTAAAAATAACGCATCTAAACCATTCCCTGTGCCTACACAATACTTTGTTCCACAATACTCTGCAAATTCACTTTCAAATTTTTCTACTTCTTCTCCTTGTATAAACCAGCCTTTTTCATATACATCTTTTATTTTTTTTAATACTTCATCTTTTATCTCGTTATGCATATGCTCAAATGTTACAAACGGTATATTCATCATTCTTTCACCTCATTTTTTATATATTGTATGTACTCATCATAATTCCTTATATAATCACTCTCATCGTAATATTCCGATGCCAGTACCATCAGAACAGCATCCTCCGAAAAATCATACATTTCCCTCCACATATCATTTGAAATATATAATCCCTCATATGGTTTATCCAATAAAATCTCTGCGGTTTCTTTTCCATTGTCCAAATGAATCTTACAGTTTCCATGTATTGCTATAAGAATTTGCTTCAAACACTTATGTGCATGGTATCCTCTCCTAACTCCTTTCACGGTATCATACATATAATATACTCTTTTCACCTGAAATGGTATATCTTTATTTTCTTCAAGAGCTACCAATTGTCCTCTCTCATCACCATGTTGCTGAAATCTATACTTTACTATCTCCATCTTTATCACTCCCTAGCTATTCCACTGTTCACCTTTACTATTGATTTTGTAATCACCTCTTATAACAGATACATAATGCTTTACCAAATAGATGATTGCATATGGATCATACAAAAAACGTACAATCGTTCTTAGATATAAATTATCTATTCTGTACAGTTTTGACAATCTCATCCTTTTCTGCACATATTTATTTTCTCCAAATTTTAAATTCATTAGATCAAAAAAATGTTCTACATCCAATGCAATCTTTTTCTTGAAAGGACTATTTTTATTTGTAGAAATACCTTCTGAGGTTTCATACCATATCAAACATTCATCTAAAAATTCAAAATTATTTCCTTCAAGTGCCGCATATACTTGAAAAATATCTTCCTCATATACTACACTTCCAACTATTTTCTTAAGATAACTTAAATAATAGTCCGTCTTATACGATGTAGATGCCCCTGAGACATTGTCACTATACAAAATCAAGTTTTTTAAAATTAAGTCTTTTTTACCTTTTTTATATGCGTTTATGTCGAACGGATGTATATATTCTTTCTCTGTCAATGTTCCGTTTTTCTCAATATAACCCTGTACTTTGCAAAAACAACTGTCACATTGCTTCTTTTCCATAAATTCATATAACTTTTTTAATGAATCTTTTGTATAAAACATATCACCAGGTCCAAAATCTCTTACATACTTCCCGGAGCAATTTTCAAGACCACTTATAAGATTTTTAACTGTTCCCTGATTTTTATCATGTCCAACCATCTTATAATTGAAGAATTTATGTTCTTTCATAAATTCTTCAATCTGTTTAAATTTGTTATCTTCAGAACCATCATCAGACAAAACAATCTCAAAATGCTTAAACTCCTGATTTATAATTGAAGTTAATGTCTTAAATATATCACTCAATTCTGAATTATATGTCACTAATAAAACAGAAAATAATATGTTACTCATTTTATTCCTTTCCTCTACAACACAACCTTTAATATCTTTAATATCAAATTATCAGCTCTCAACATATTTAATCTGATTATCCCACACACACTTAACCTGTTTCTTAATGAATCCCCTTTCGGAAGTCCCATCTTTATGTTTGGATTTTTCCTATAGTATGGAAATTTTGTTTCAAGCCAATTAAACATTTCCTTTTTCTTTTCCTTGACTTTTTTCCACTCACTGTTTTTCAATGTAAACAATATATACCATACAATATACCTAATAAAATAATATTCTATAAATTCCTTTTTTTTGCCCGATACTTCCGGCAGCCTGTCGTATATTGACTGTAATAAAAACAATGGATCTATATTTTCATCAATTTTAGCCTGCTTTGAATTTGAAACCGACTCCGGATTGTTTGTCCAATAATATAATTCTTCTTCACATATTTTTACATTTTTTGCATATGCATATGCCAATATATTGAAATACACATCCTCTCCGATTGCCGACTTTAAAAATTCTATTTTGTTATTTACCAGAAAATCTCTCTTATAAATATGAGCCCACGGTGCGGTAACTATATACTTACTCCACTCCGCTTCTGCTAAATGTTCACGATAAAGGTCTTTCTCCTCTGAATCAACTCTTATATACCCACCAACAACAATATCCGTATTTTCGTCAACAAGTCCCATATAACTGCTGCAATAATTTTCAGAATACATATCATCCTGATCTATAAAAGTAATATAATCACCTGAAGCAATACTTATGGCATAATTTCGTGTGTCTGCAACCCCTGTATTTTCTTTATATATATATATCACATCTTTTCTGCCATACTCTTCTATTACACTTTTTATTATCTCCTCAGAATTGTCTGTAGAGCCGTCATTTACAATTATAATTTCTAAGTTTGTATAATCTTGGGCAAATATGCTTTTTATACACTTTTTTACACTTTTTGCACCATTATACACCGGTAAAACAATTGATATTTTTTTCATTTTATCCTCACAATTATCATACATCCTTATTTGAATTGTATCTTTCATACATATCTTTTCTGATAATAGCAATCTCCTGTGCCATTTTTTTAACCTTGTCAGTCAGATTACTCAATGCTATAGACAATGTAAATATAACTACTATAGACAGACAAAATCCAAAAAAGAATAACATATTTACTGGTGATGCTATCCCAAATGCTTTTGCAACCACATTCAACAATTTAGGAAATATCGCTAGTACCAATACACATATACATACAAAAAGCCATAATAATGCGTATTTAAAATCTATGCTTTTCTTTCTAACATGATTAACAATATATAACATTGCCAAAATAATGACAACTATTATCAAAATCTGTAATTTTATCGACATTTTTATCCACCTTTATTTTTTCATTCTTGCTATCAGTATTGCAAAACTAACTTTAATCATATAATATACACTGTTTTTTAATGAAATTGAAGATACACCTTCTTCTCTTTCATTCATAACTACAGGAATTTCCGTCACCTTATATTTTTCAGATAAAATCGTTACTACACTTTCAGGCTCAGGATAATCTTTGGGATATTCATCTGTAAATTTTTCCAAGAGCTTTTTATTAACCATTCTCATTCCTGAAGTCGGATCAGTTATCGTTTTTCCGGTTAATATCTTTATAAGTCCCGTAAAATATTTTATACCTATTCTTCTAAGTCCCGATGATTGAAAACCTTCTTTTTCAATAAATCTTGAACCGATTACCATATCTGACTCTGTATCGATAAGTGTCGTAACCATATCCTCTAAATGTGATGCACTGTGCTGTCCGTCACCATCAAACTGAACTGCTATATCATAACCATGATAATACGCATATCTGTATCCTGTCTGGACAGCACCACCTATTCCAAGGTTTACCGGAAGATTAAGATAACTAAATCCATGTCTCCTACACATTTCAAGTGTTTTATCGGTTGAACAGTCATTGATTATAACATAATCAAAGTCCGGTGCATTATCTTTTATATCTTTTATTGTTTTTTCTAAATTTCCTTCTTCATTAAAAGCCGGAATTATTACAAGTTTTTTCATTGTATTTTAACTCCCTAATCTTGTATAACTCTAATTCATCTTTATCTATTCACTATATCTCATTTGATTTTTCAGATTTTGTATAAAAACGATTTATCAGTTTCGCTATCGGTTTCGGCCAGAATTTGCAATACATGATATAATTTTCCTGAACTCTTGCATTATCATGTATTATAGCCGTTGTTGCCGATTCCTCATGTATTCTGTGACACATAAGGGGTTCATTTATATAAATAAATTTTCCTTTTAATTTGGACAATTTTTCCCATGCTTCCCAGTCCTCGCAGCTTCTGAAACCATCGGCAAAAATCGGTCTTTTAACATTTTCAAGATCAAATGTAACGGCAGGACAGCATATTGGATCGCCCATAGACAAAACTCTTCTTCTTATAAACTTGCTTTTCCAAAATGCCCTTACTCTCAATGGCAATAACATTATCCTCTTAATTTTAAGCATCGTTGTATCATGTATCTTTTCACCTTTTCTAAGCTCACTATAATCAGAAAATGCAATAATCGAATTGTCCGATTTAGCCATCTCCTTAATTATTTTTTCTGCATATTCAAAGTTACCTACATCATAACATATATGAGCGTCACTACCCATTATTATATTAACCCCATACTCTTTACAATATTTAAGTAGTACTTTAACATTATCCCAAGCACCTTCTCTAAAAGTATTTGGCTTTAAAGATGAATTATTAACTTCAAAAGCAATATTTTTTTCTTTAGCTGCTTTTACTACCTTTTCATAGTCCACTGGGTATCTACTATCATCTAAATGAGCTACTATTTTAACTTTTTCATGGTCCATAGCCTTGATTACAGCATTTGTATTTTCTTCTTTAGTTCCTGCTGTAATACAAGGTGGATGTAAACTAACTAACATATAATTCATATGAACTACCATATCAGGCGTTACATCTATATTGCCATCATAATCTAATATATTTGCTTCAATTCCTTGAATAACTCTTACTCCGTCAATTTCCTTAGGTATAACATGAACATTTTGAAAATAATAAGCATGAGGAGATGCTGGCATATTAGGAGCATGTTCAGATAAACCAATATATTTAAGACCCGCTAACTTTGCAGCTTTTACATTCTCTTTAATAGTACTATATGCATGCCCACTAACAAGTGTATGCGTGTGTAAATCAATTAAAGCTTTCATATAACTGTCCTTTCTCTATAAATTAAGTACAAGATATATATTAAATATACCTTGTACTTATTATATTATTTTTGTAAATTTTTAAACTTGTCTTTAAATAATTCTCCTAAACTACCTAAAGAATCTTCTGTTTCTAAGTATTCAGAATAATCTTCTTCTGGTTCTCTATTAGCTTCTTTTATAGATAAAACCATTCTTCTATTCTTAGGCTTAAACTCTATTACCATAGCATTAACTGTATCACCTATATTAACTACACTGCTAACTTTTATAACTCTTTCTTCACTTAATTCAGATATAGGTAAGAATGCATCTACACCTTCTCTTATTTTAACTATTGCACCTTTTTCTATTATTCTAACAACTTCTCCACTTACTATATCGTCTAACTGAACATCTTGCTTTATTAGTTCCCAAGGATCATTGTTTATATCTTTTAAAGCCAATGCAAACTTTTTATTTTCTTTATCTATATCAAGTACATAAACTTGAACTTCTTGTCCTTCTGATAACATATCTTCTACAGATTCTACTTTTTCCCAAGATAAGTTATTTAAGTGAAGTAATCCTTCTATACCTCCGATATCAACAAAAGCTCCATAAGGCATTAATTTTGTAACCTTACCTTCTCTTTTTTGACCAACTTCTAAAGAATTAAATAATTCTTCTTTTTCTGCCTTTACCTTTGCTATATGAGCTTCCTTTTCAGCTTTTATTCTAGCTCTTTCAGCCTCTTTTTCAGCTTTTATTCTAGCTCTTCTTTCTTCTCTTTCTTTATCTAAACGTTCTTGTAATACTTCTCTATGTGTTGCAACTATTCTATTTTTCTTTGCATCTAATTCTTTTATGTATACTTCTAAATTTTTACCTACGTAATCATCTGTCTTCTCAACAAATTTAGTATCTAATTGAGATATAGGTATGAATAAAGTTTGTGTGTTGTGCTTAGCAAAAACTCCTCTTTCTATAGCTTTTTCTACTTGAACAGTTAATATTCTATGCTCATTAAAAGCTTTTTCTAAATCTGAGTAATCAGCTTTTTCATCTAATTGTAATTTTGATAAGTTTATTATTCCATCTTTTTGGTAAACTCTAGTTATAACAGCAGTTATTTCATCCCCTACTTTATATACATCACTAGCATATTTTCCTTTAGGTAAGTTTAATTCTTCATTTTTTATTACTCCATCAAATCCGTAGTTTAATTCTACAACTACTTCATCGTTAGTTATTTTAGATATTTTACCTGTTATAGTTTGACCAGCTTTAACTTGATTAAATTCTTGTTCTTGCTGTTCTAATAATTCTTGCATAGTTAAATTATTCGTCATAATTTATTAGTCCTTTCTTATTAATTCTTTTATGAATATTATACCATTATTATTTTATATTTTTTAACCTTTATCAAAATATTTTCAATTATAATATCACTTTAACTTCATCTTTAATTTCTATAGTATCACTAGTTACATTACAATCATATGCTAATATGTTAACACCATTACTTTTAGCATTTCTAAGTGCATCCCCTAACTCTTTGTGCATTTTATCATTAGGTGTAAAATATTTAACATCACTCATTTGCACTACAAAAATTATATATGATAAATATCCATCTTTTGAAGCTTTAATTAACTCATTAATATGTTTTACGCCTCTTTCAGTTTTTGCATCAGGAAACATAACTATATCATTTTCTTCTAGAGTAACACCCTTTACTTCTATAAAAACTTTCTTATTCTCCGTTTCTAGGTATATATCAAATCTAGAATTTTCATATGTTTTTTCTGGTTTTATATGTATAATTTCCTCATCAAGTCCTGGCAATACTATCTTATTATTTATTAACCCTTCATATACAACTTTATTTGGTACTTGCGAATCCATATTAATCAATCTGTCATTCTTTTGAACAGATATTAAAGAGTACTTTGTCTTTCTATTTGGATTATCACTTTCTTCTAGATACACTACGCAATTAGGTATTAATAACTCTTTACATTTTCCAGTGTTTTTAACATGTACTTTTTCTATATTATTATCTATTTCGCAATAAGATATAAATCTATTTGGTCTTTCTAAAAATTTTCCTTTAACAATATTTTTATATTTCATTTCCTTCTCCTTATAAAAATTCACTGATATTCCGCTATGCGTTATAAAAACACTCATATCTCCAACAAAAATTTCACATCATAATTTTCCTATACGTAAAAAACTCTTATGTATATTATATATCCATAAGAGTTTTTTCATTAACCTAATTTATACTTGGTTTTTCATTTTCAACAAATTTATTTTCATTTTTATCCATTACATTTAGTGTTTTCTTATAAAATACTGTAAAGCATATAGACGTAATTAATACTGCTGTAACATCTGCAACTGGTTCAGCTAAAAGTACTGCAAATAATTTCTCTTCCATTATAATAGGTAATATAAATATTAGTGGTACTAATAATATTATTTTTCTAAGTAATGCTAAAAATAAAGATATTTTTGCTTGACCTAGTGCCAAGAAGGTACTTTGACATGCCGCTTGTATTCCAAAAATAAAAATTCCTGCAAAATAAATTTTTATTGACCATGACGTTATTTCTAGTAATGATGGATCATTATTAAATATCTTTACTACCATTTCAGGTGCTATCATCAATATTAAACACATAAAAAATGTATATGATAAAGTTGCAAGTACTGTATATTTAAATGTCTTTTTTACTCTATCTATATTTTTTGCCCCATAATTATAACTAATTATTGGCTGTGCACCTTGAGTTAATCCATTAGCTGGAAGTAATATTATTTGCATTATACTACTCATTATAGTCATAGCTCCTACAGCTAAATCGCCTCCGTATTTTTGTAATTGGCTATTTAATGAGACTAAAACTAAACTTTCAGTACTTTGCATTATAAAAGGAGCTATTCCTAATGCAAAAACTGGTTTCATAGTTTTTATATCTATTTTCAAATATTTTTTTCTTAGCTTAAGTATTGTTTTTTTACCTGTTAAAAATCTTAACACCCATATAGCTGATACAGCTTGAGCTACTATAGTTGCAACAGCAGCACCTTTAACTCCCATATTAAGTCCAAATATAAGTATAGGATCAAGAATTATATTTATTATTGCTCCTATAGTAACAGTCATCATTCCTATTTTTGCAAATCCTTGTGTATTTACAAATGGGTTCATTCCTAGTGCTATTTGCACAAATACAGTTCCTATAAGATATATACCTAAATAATCCGTAGCATATTTTATAGTACTTTCACTAGCTCCAAACTTCCATAATATAGGTTCCTTAAAAATCATAAATATAACAGTTAATATACCTGCTATAATCAATAATACAGAGAAACTATTAGTCATTATTTTTTCTGCTTCATTATTATCTTTTTCTCCCATCTTTATTGCTGCAAGTGGAGCTCCCCCCATTCCAACAAATGCAGCAAATGCAGACACTAGTAGTACTATTGGAAATGCTACTCCAATCCCTGCCATTGCAACATCACCATTTTGCATTCGTCCTATAAATATTCTATCAACTATATTATATAAAACATTTACTAATTGAGCTATTATTGACGGTGTTGCTAACTTTAGTAGAAGCCTTCCTATACTTTCTTTCCCTAAGTCTGTAGTCGAATTTGACATAATCTCACTTCCTCTTTTCTATCTATTATGTTTTATACCTTCAATATAATCTATATTAAATTTTAAATTATACAATACTTTAATTTAGTCTATCTGTTTTAATATATTAGCTTCTCAATTAGAGATATAAGATTCTTTTCAAATTTAATATCATCATCTTTAGTTCTTTTTTTCGGACCTTTTGTTCTTTGCCCTGAATTTCTTATTTTTTTAGACAAGTGTCTTGTAAATAATAATTGGTCTATATTTTCATTAGAATATATCATACCATTTTGATTTATTGGATAGCCACCTTTAGATAAAACCATCGCTGCAAGTCCATAGTCCTGAGTTACAACGATATCACCTTTACTAACTTTATTAACTAATGCAAAATCAACCGAATCAGAGCCTTTTGATAATACTACTGTATCTACACCTACTTTATTAATTATATGAGATGTATCACACATTATTATAGTATTAATATTATATTTACGACCTAAATTAACTGTTATATCTACTACTGGGCAACCATCTGCATCTATTAAGATTTTCATATAATCTCCTTTTATATAATTTTATTACAATATAAAAAAGCTTTAATCATAAGATTAAAGCTACTTTACTGGAGGCGACATCCAGATTCGAACTGGAGATCAAGGAGTTGCAGTCCACTGCCTTACCACTTGGCTATGTCGCCATATTAAATAAATTGGGGTGGATAATGAGAGTCGAACTCACGACCTCCAGAGCCACAATCTGGCGCTCTAACCAACTGAGCTATACCCACCATATATTGGTCGAGGTGGAGGGACTCGAACCCCCGGCCCCATGGTCCCAAACCACGTGCGCTACCAAACTGCGCTACACCTCGAAGTACTTATTAAATATTTATTTGGTGGACCATCAGGGACTCGAACCCCGGACCTACCGGTTATGAGCCGGGCGCTCTAACCAACTGAGCTAATGGTCCACATTTATTTGGTAGCGGTAACAGGAGTCGAACCTGTGACCTTTCGGGTATGAACCGAACGCTCTAGCCAACTAAGCTATACCGCCACATTTATGGTGCCCAGAGGCGGAATCGAACCACCGACACGGGGATTTTCAGTCCCCTGCTCTACCGACTGAG
>ERZ772901.2814-NODE-2814-length-10443-cov-28.196284_pt1 | contig 10443 bp, 10 predicted proteins | sample MGYA00512123_ERZ772901 | MGnify/ENA primary metagenome ERZ772901 (study PRJEB29015, sample SAMEA2737711) | human gut metagenome | biome: human gut; feature: human-associated habitat; material: faeces | place: China | collected 2012 ...
GACTCGAACCCTGGGCCCACTGATTAAGAGAGCAAGCCGCCGGTTCGTCTCAATTCATGAAAGTTTCGAGTCATCGTTGCTTTTGAACAAGACGACGTGATTTTTCACCCGGCAATTTCTGCGCCCTTTGTCGAATTTTGCAGCGAAAAGCACCCTTTGCACGTTTTGAAACCGTGCAAAATCCGTGCAGAAACCGTGCACTTACTTTTCAACAAATAGAAATCGCCCTATCCCCTACCGACTTGACGGCATTGGTTTGAGTGGCCGCATCCCGCTTTGTGCCCGAACAAACAAAAATACAGAAGCCGCACGTCCTGTCAATGCGCGGCTTCTGTGTTAAAAAAGGGGGAGTGATATGGTTCTTGCAGTGGTTCTCAAGTCTCCGGCATCTGATACTCGTGGGTCTGCATATACTCTTCTACCTGATCCAAGGTGGGCATGGCATCGGAGCAACTATGGCCGGTAATGGTGATTGAAGCAGCTGCTGCAGCATACTTCAGTGCTTCTTCCAGACTCTTCCCACGTATCAACGCATTGTTGAAAGAGCCGGAGTAGGAGTCTCCCGCACCAAAACTCTTGAGCACCTTTGTTGGATAGATACCGCCCATGGTGCGGCCCTCGGCGGTATAGAGATGAGAGCCTTTTTTGCCCTGCTTGATGGAGACAAGGCTTACACCCTTCTCCATCAACCAGTGAGCACTCCGGTCGTCATCATGGTTGCCCGGGTGGAAAAGTTCTTCCATCTTATCAAACTCTTCCCGGGTTCCCAGCACCATATCAGCCTGCTGGGCGGCGAGGGTAAAATAGATACTGGTCTCGTCGTCATTGTCCCAGGTTCCGTCACGGTAGTCGAGGTCAAAGGCAACAACCACACCGTTCCGCTTTGCCATGGCGATGGCGAGGAACACAGCCTCCCGCGCCGGAGAATGGGAGAGAGATGTGCCCGAGATGAGCAGCAGCTTGTGGCTGGCGATATAGCTCTCGTCCAGCTGAGCACAGTCGATGTGAAGGTCGGCGCAGTCGGTGCGGTACATGAAACAGTTGCACGAGCCCTCTTTGATCTCACCCATGGTCACACCGGAACGGATGCCGGGGGCGGCTGTCTCGATGTGGGAGGTATCCACCCCCTGGTCAACCAGATATCTGACGATGAAGCGTCCGAACTGGTCATCAGACACCTTGCCGATGTAGCCAACTTTCAGGCCCAGACGGACCATGGCGACAGCGGTGTTGGCGGGAGAGCCGCCCACATATTTGGAGAAGGTCTTTGCTTCCTCCATGGGGCCGATCTCATTGGCATAGAGATCGATGGTGGCGCGGCCAAAGGCTACCACATCATTGGGCTTCTGAAGATCAAATTTCAGCATAGCGGTCCTCCCTTATGCATCCTCATGCTCCAGCGTGTCCAGCAGCTCCATGGCTTCCTTCACGGACAGACCATTGTGTACCACCTGTCCCAGAGTCTTGACCAGCGGGGTCACATGGGGGTATTGGAACACGAAGCGTCCGTAAGTCACGCCTGCAGCACCGGCATCCATGACATCACGGGTCATCTGAATGAAATCCTGTGCGGTCTTGCAGCCGTTGCCTCCGGCAATGGCCACCCGGGTGGGGGCAGCCTGCACTACCCGGGCAAAGCTCTCGGGGTCACCGGTGTAGGTGGTCTTTACCAGATCCACCCCCAGCTCTGCAGCAGTGCGGGCAGCGTACATCACGTTCTCCACGCTACGCTGGTCGTCTCCGGTGATATGGTTGCCGCGGGGATAGATATGGCTGATGAGGGGCATCCCGTTGCGGTGAGCTTCCTCGCTGATGCGGCCCAGCATGGCGATCTGCTGCTCCTGATTGTCACCGCCCAGGATGCAGCCCACCGACACGGCGTCGGCACCCATGGCAATGGCTTCTTCCACACTGGCCACCTGCACATCGCTCTCGTAATGGTAGACGCCAAAGGTGGTCAACTTGAGCACAAGGCAGGTCTTGCCTGCGTAGGGAGCAAAGCAGTGTTCTGCAATGCCCTTATGCATGGTGATGGCATTCGGACCGCCGGCCACCATCTTGGCAATGGTATCATCGATGGTATCCAGACCTTTCATCACACCACGGCCCATGGCATGATCTACGGTCAGGCCGAAGTACTTACCGTCCTCGGTGGGCATCAGGCGCTTGAGACGAATTTCTTTTCCGATCATAATACTGTTACCTCGTTTCTGTTGTTTACGCAAGCAGGTTCACAAAGAAGTTGATATACTGCGGGCAGAGGGTGGTGACCAGGATGGCGATCAGGCCCACGCCCATAAAGGGGATGGCTTCCTTGACCGTTTCTCCAAATGTGGAGTGGGCGATCTTGGTGGAAACGAAGATACCGACAGCAAAGGGAGGAGTCAGGAAGCCAACGCACATATTGACCAGCATGATGGCACCGAAGTGGATGGTGCTGATGCCGTAAGTCTGCGCCACGGGCAGCAACAGCGGGGTCATGATGAGGATGGTGGCGTTAATGTCCATGAATGTGCCCATGAAGATGAACAGGATGTTGATCATCAGCAGGAAGCCCCAGCGGCTGGAGATGTTGGCCGTGATCAGGTTGGACAGGAAGGAGGAGATACCGGCCAGCGTCATGACCTTGCCGGCCACAGCGGAGAAGGCGTTCAGCAGGCCGATAACGGCAGTGGACGCACCGGCGATGGCGCAACAGCGCCAGAAGGTGATCTGGATCTTCTTTTTGTTGATGATTTTCAGAACGGCGAAATAGAGGATACCGTAAACGCAGCTCACAGCGCCTGCCTCCGTAACGGTGCAGAAGCCGCCGTAGATAGCGCCATAGATGATGATGGGCATCAGCAGGGCCGGGATAGCGTAGAAGGTGGATTTGCCGATCTGACGGGCTTTTTCACTGAACGCCATATTGACCTTTTCCGGCTTAACCTGATGACGGCCGATGCGGAAGTAGTTAATGACGAAATAGCCCACTGCAAAAATGAAGGCAGGGCCGATGGTAGACATCCAGATTTCAGAGATCTTGCCGCCGGAGGCCAGAGCGTACATGATGCCGGGGACACTCGGGGGAATGAGAATGCCCAGAAAGCAGGTAGCCGCCAGCAAAGCGGAGTTATAAGCCTTGGGGTAGCCCTCTTTTTCCAGCTCGGGCACCATCATCTTGCCGATGGCGGAGATGGTAGCCATGGCCGAGCCAGTCAGAACGCCGAAGGCCATGCAGGCGCAGATGGTGATGACGCCGGTGGCGCCGCGGATGCGACCCACAAAAGATTTGATCCAGTCGATCAGCATCTTGGAGATGCCGCTGTATTCCATGATGACACCGGCGAAGATGTAGAACGGGATGGCCAGCAGAGCAAAGCTGTCCAGACCGGAGAACGCGAACTGGGGCACAGTGACCAGATTGTAGCCGCCAAAAGCCAGCACCAGTAGAGAGGATGTGCCCAGTGCAAAGGAGACTGGCATCTTGAACAGGACGGCCACCACCATGAAGGAGATCAGGAAGATAAGCAAAGCTTGAAGCGCTGTCATAATTTCACCCTCTTTCTCAGTTGTCCGCCTCGGCGGCAGACTTCTTATCGCCGCCCAGCAGGCAGGCTGCAAGCATGTACACCTCGTGCAGGGCTGCCAGCACGATGCCTATAAACACCGGCAGGTAGACCCAGCCCATGGGGATGCGCATGGTGGGCGAAGTCTGGGGGGTACCGAAAATCTTCATCATATAGTCGAAGAAGAGCTTGGCAAAGACGACCAGGAATGCAAAAGTGGAAACGATGGCTGCGACTTCCAGCGCCTTGAGCCACTTTTCGCGGGCCGGGCCCTTGATCTTCATAAGCACCTGCTTGAGCACATCGATCTCGGTGTGGCTGTTGTCGCAGATAGCGTAGGCTGAGCCGATGTAGGTCAACCAGATGAAGAGATAGCGGGTGAGCTCTTCTGCCCACGCGGCAGAGATAAACAGGAAATACCGGCAAACCACCTCGATGAAGATGGCCGCGACCAGCAGAATTGTGATAAGAGCCAGCAGGAAGGTCTCGATGCCCAACAGTCTGTCGTTGACCTTCTTCAAGCCCTGCAGCGTTTTGTTATTGCTGTTCACAGCATTTGCCTCCTTTCATAAACTGCCGTCCCGGGCACTCCCCGCAAGGCGGCAGAATCACTTTACATCAAAGTATGGAGCGCCACATAGCCTTACTTGTTCTTGTAATCACCGCTGGTGATGGCGTCCATGATCTCGTCGCTGTAGGTGCCGCGACTCTCTTCCCAGATCTGCTGGTAGATCTCCTGCAGCTTAGCCTTCATATCATCGGAGGGCTGATCCACGGTCCACTGGCCGCTGGCCACGCCGTCGTTGGTGATCTTCTTGGTCTTCTCACGGAAGAACTCTGTGAACTCGTCAGAAGCCTCCTGTGCAGCCTCCTTGAAGGCGGCCTTGTCCTCGTCGCTCAGCTTTTCCCAGAAGGGAGCGCCTGCGATGAAGCAGCCGCCGGAGTAGCAGTAGTTGAGTTCGGTGATGTGGGTGATAACATCCAGAACACCCTGGTTGGTGTAATTGAAGATCGCGTTATCCAGACCATCGACGGTACCGGTCTGCAGGGCATTCAGCACCTCAGAACCGGCGATCATGACGGGCAGTGCGCCGCACTTCTCATAGAAAGAGACAACAGAGGCGACGGACGGGGTGCGGATCTTCAGGCCGGCCAGGTCAGACATCTCGGTGACGGGGCGGATGATGTTGCCCACCTGACGGAAGCCGTTGCAGTAAGAAGAGATGCGGATGAGGCTGTTCTGCTCCATAATCTTGGCCACTTCGTCGGCGATCCAGCCCTTGAGGTAGTATTTATCCGCCTCGTCGTAGTCAGCCACCAGACCGGGCAGCCATGCGAAGCCCAGTGCGCCGTCCAGCACGCCGTCCATGGTCATATCGTCGCTCATCAGCACATCCAGCGTACCCATCTGCAGCATCTGTGCCATGTCGGAGCCGTTGCCCAGAGAGCCTGCGGCGATGACGTTGGCCTGATAGCGGCCGCCGGTCTTGTCTGAGATGAGCTCAGCAAAGCGTTCCACATAGGGGGCGCGGTCACCGGTGACGTCTGCAGTGACCGAGAAAGTAGCGCTCTCAGCCGATGCAGCAGCAGAGCCTGCACTGCCGGTGGTGGAAGCTGCGGTGCTGGAAGAGCCGCCGCAGGCGGTCAGGCCAATGGCAGCAGCGGAGATTCCGGCGGCCTTCAGGAAATCACGGCGGGAAATTTTCTTGGTGCTCATAAGATTATTCTCCTTTTTCTTTTTGTTTTTATATCCTGTTTTTACAGTTCGTAATTATCAAAGCCTCAGCGGAGGCAGGCCAGCTGCTGCAGGAACGCGATCTTGGCTGTATCTTCCAACAGCTCTGCCTGATCGAAGCACTCTTCCATGGTCTTGCCCATAACGAGGATGCCGTGGCCTTCCATCAGGAAAGCCCTTGTGTCCGCCGATGCGTTGGCCACCGTTTCTGCCACGACATCGGCCAGCTCTGTGGAACCGGGTGCCCGGTCGGGCACGATGGGCACCTCGCCGAGCTTGAGCTTTGCCGACTCGGTGTAGAGGGGCAGCGGCTTTTTCTGCAGCGTCCAAAGCACCGAATAGGTGGGGTGGGCGTGGATGATATAGTTGATCTCAGGGCGGAGGCGGTAGACATCCAGATGGAACCGCGTCTCCTTAGAGGGCTTCAGCCCCTGCGCTGCTCGCTTGACATGTCCCTCAGCGTCGCAGAGCACAAGACCTTCGTAGGTGACTGCCCGCAGCGGCACATTGCTGCCGGTGATGAGCATATCACCTCCCAGCCGAGCACTGACATTTCCGCCCGCTGCACTTACCAAACCCTTCTGGTAGACCAGTGCCGAGTAGCGGATGATGTCATCGGCCGGTTTCGGCCAGACGATCGATTCATGTTCCATCAGTAAACGACCTCCTTCCGGCAGAGCATCTTTTCCAGCGTATCCTCACGGCCCATGCTGCCGCCCTTGAGAGCGAACTCCCGGCCTGCGAAGCAGCCGTCCAGCATCAGCCCCTGTGCCACGCCGGGTTCCAGTGCGCAGCCGAGCTGCAGATGCTCAACGCCGAACTGCCGGAGCACGCCCTGCGAAGTCTCGCCTCCGATGATGACCAGCCGGTCGAATGCGGCATCGTGGTCAAACGCTGCCGCAGCCTGTGCAAAGCACTCCATGATAGCTTTGCTGGTGCCGGGCTTGTAGGAGTATTTTTCCACCTGTGGGAAGAGGATGACGCTCCCCTGCCCCAGCAGCTGCTCTGCTTGCTTTGCGGCCCGCTGCGGCACCTCTTTGCCGCCCTCGATGTAGGCGTCGATGTCCAGCGGCACGGTCTGCAGCCCACGCTCCGCAGAATAAGTGATCTGCTTATGAGCGATGTCGTAGGCCGAAGCACAGAAGCAAAGGCTCCGGATGTCCCGCACAGGGAAGGTGTGGGGCTGCGCCGGGCCGTAGAGATATTCGGCCAGACCGTCTGCGATGCCCAGAGAGCCGGTCCAGAACACCTTGGGGTATCGGGGCGCCAGCGTCTTGAGCAGATGAAGGACATCTGTCCGGGTGATGGCGTCGAACACCAGAATGCGTGTTTCCTCGGCCAGCTGATGTTCCACAGCGGCCAGCAGCGTTTCCTCGCCGCCCTTTACTGCGTCGATGTCCACCAGACCGATCTTCTTGTCGGTGTCCTTTCCCAGAATTTTGGGGATGTAGGATTCCGTCGGTGGGAAGATGGGGTCGTTAGCATAAACCGACTTGGGGAGGATCTCGCCCTCACAGTACTGGTTGCCATAAAGGGTAAAGGTACCGAGGTCGGGAGCGTTGTCCACAATGAACACATTGTAGTCCGGCCAGCCGTCCAGCAGACCGTCCAGCTCGTAGGAGTCATTGCCCCGGAAGCCGGTGCCAATCTTCTTCATATAGAAGCCGCCCGGCTCGAGCCGCCTCAGAAGGTCTGCGTGGAGCTGCCGTGCCTTGTCCTGCGCGGTGTTGCGGGAAGAGAGGTTCACGGTCAGGATCTCGTCGGTCTCATGTTCCAGACTGCACCGTCCATTCGTACAGATACGCACCTTCCGGCCTCGTGCGGTGAAGTAACTGCCGGAATCAGCAGCGCCCGTCAGGTCGTCTGTTATCTCTGTCAGTCTCACAGCTCTGCTCCTCTCTGTTTATTCAAACATACTGTTTGTTCGTTCTCTGAGCAGAGAATAACATTCTCTCCCGGATTCGTCAATAGTTTTTGTTTCATTTCATGACATTGCACACATTTCCGGGCATATTTTGTTCACTTGCGCCATTAAAATCATGCTATTTTTGTTCTTTTGAACATTTGTTGCATTGTATTCTTTTCTCCTTGGCTCAAGTATCCAGCATCGTCGCAAAGAATCTTTTTTACGTTGTATTTTGTTTATTCAAACAAGTTCCTTCCGAGTTTTTCGATTCGCCCAGACAGCTTTCAGCCGCCTATCAAGCACAAAAAAGTTATATCTCGCTCACTCAAATCATGTTTAAATGAACACAAAAAGGGGCTGTTGCAAAATAGCACAACACAAATAGCTATAACAATTTCAAAAATAAGCGAAAAAGTGAACAACACAAAAAGCAAGTGCATCACATCTCCATCAAAAAATTCTGGTTTTCGAGAAAAAGTGTTGCACTTGCTTTTCTTTATGTGAGATTTCAGCTTAAATTATCGCGTATTACCGTCAAAATAGAGGGCACTGCATTTTGCTACAGCCCCCTCATCTTCATTTTATCAGACCATTTTGAGCTGCGTCTGTGCATTTGCCAGGATCTTTTTCCACCCGGCAGGAAGGTTGGTATCGGTGATGACCAGATCCATATCCGGGATGTCCGCAAAGTGGTTGGCCTTTACCAGCCCGAACTTGCTGGAATCCGCCAGAATGATGTTCTGGGCTGAGGATTCAATCATAGCCTTTTTGTTCTCCACGATGTTGGCGTTGATGCAGGTGATGCCCAAACTCTGGTGGACCCCCGACACCGAGAGAAAGGCCTTGTTGGCCCGGTGGCGGCGGATGAACTCCACCGCCTCGGGGGAAGTAAAGTTATAATCCTCGGGGTGGTAGTAGCCGCCGGGAAAAATGACCTTGATATTCGAGTGTTTGAGCAATTCAGCCAGGATGAGGAAGTTGTAGCAGAGTACCGTATACTCAAAATCCGTGGGCAGGTAGAACGTCATCCGTGAAACGGTGGTGCCGTTGTCGAGGAACACCCAGTCGTCCGGGCGGATGAGAGAAGCTGCATATTTGGCGATGCGGTCTTTCTCCGCAAAATTTTCCAGCCGTGCCCGGCGCAGGTCGTAGTTTTCGCCTTCGTAAGAGTAGCCGTTTCCTCCTTCTACCAGCGTGGCATAACCATAGCTGCGCTCCAGCACATGGTTCTTGCGCAGCAGTTCCAGATCCCGCCGCACGGTCATCTCAGATACCCCAAGCGCTGCTGCCAGTTCTTTTACTGATATTTTCTGATGTTTTTTCAAAAGGTCCAGTTCCTGGACCATCCGCTTTTCCTTGCCGCTTTCTGTTTTCAACGCCAAAACCTCCTCACAGGTCGTTGTCTGCCTTTATTATGCACTTTTTGACTGTTCAATGCAACAACAAGCTGTTCGTTTTCCTTCAATTCAACCTTTTCCACAAGTTTTTCCTGTGTTTTCTATCAAAAACATCCAGTTTTCGGAGTTTTTATTCCTCGACCGCGTGTTTCGTCTGACGGTGATAAAATTTTCTTTATGAAAAGGAGCTGTTGTAAATCTGTAGCCCGTGAGGATATTTTTCTTTTTCCGTTGCAGTTCTGCCGCTTTTTCATCCTTCCTGCAAAATTTCCCGTATACAACGGATCCAGTACAATGAGATGCCGTTGCGAGTAGAATACTCCCTAACACAGAAAGGACAAGATTTATTGCCGGTATTTTATGCCATTATGCAGTGGGGAATAAAATATACCCCTTGAATTTCTATTTTTAATGGGCTGATTTGGACTCCGCACATTTTTGCACACTTTTTGCACACCGGAACGACCGGATAACGGACGCAAAGGATGCAGCAGATGTAAAACGTAAATTTACGACAAAACGATAAAAGCAGCAAATCAACGCAATCCTGAAAATTGACGATCACGATTTTTTCTTTTCATTCAGATAAACCACCACGGCAGTTCCAGCCAAAGGTTATCCATGGCCTGTTCCTCCGTCTTTTTTGCGCGGCCTTTTGTCAGGTGAAAGTATATCGCCGTGCCGATCAGAGGATGCTCCTCGCCATCGGTGAAGCCATAGCGGTACAGAAGATAGGTCTGCTCCCGCTGGCTCAGCCGTTTCAGTGCATCGTACAGTTCCCGGCGCGATTCCTGTTCTTCCATAATACTCTGCGGCTGCATGGCATAAGGGTCGGCTATGGCTTCAATGCGCCGCAGCTGCTCTTCTCCCGGCAGAACATCATCCAGCGAAACACGTTGGTAACAGACGCCGTCCTTGTCTTCCGTCACCATCCGCTGCTCAAAAGCGGCAAAGGCATCCCGCACCATGTCCATCATGGCGTTGCGGATGGCAGGAGCCGCATAGGTCAGGAACTTCATGCCGCGCGCTGCATCGAACTTCGGCACAGCTTTCCATAAGCCCAGATTGCCCGCCTGTTTCAAATCGTCCGTGTCAAGGTTCAGGCCGGACTGTGCCAGATTCATGCTGCGGAAAAGGTCATTTGCCACCTTGCCAATAAAGGACTTGTTGTTGTCGATCAGGCTGTCCAGCGCAGTTGCATCGCCTTTCTGTGCCAGCGCACAAAGCCGTTCATTCGTCTGCTTCATGGGCGTTTTCCTGCTCTGCGGCAGACTGCAAGATTCCCAGCAGACCGTTCCGCAGCTGTTCCAGCGCTTCCGGCGTAGCTCCTTCCATGCCCGAAACGCTGTCCAACATTGCATCTGTCAACTGCTCTGCCGTAATCGTTGGGTGCTGCACATCCTGCCCTTTGGTCAATTCGGTGAACATCTTCTCTGCCACTTTCTTGCTCATGGCTTCCTGTTCGGCGTAATGGCTCCCGATGCCCTTTTTGATTTCCTTGACCGCCGCCATGAAGTACATCTCAATGTCATCAAGGTCACCTTGGTATACTGGCTTTCTCCGAAGGCTGATGTCCTTTGCGGCTTTGGCTGCTTCCGGGGTCTTGACCTTTGTGCGCAGCAGGGTGCTCAATGTCGTGAGCATGGCATTCTGTGCTGCGATACCAGACGCAAAAGTATCATCAAAATACTGCGCTATGCGGTAAGTAAGCTCTGCAAAGCGGGCGTTTTCCAACAGCAGGTTGACCACCTCTGTATTGACACGCCCTGTGTAGAGGTTCTTTGCAGCTTCTACGGACAAGCCCAGTTCGGCAATGTCGTAATTTTTGCGGTCGGGGATGTTGGTTTCTCCCAGCAG
>ERZ772901.2817-NODE-2817-length-10440-cov-26.618296_pt1 | contig 10440 bp, 6 predicted proteins | sample MGYA00512123_ERZ772901 | MGnify/ENA primary metagenome ERZ772901 (study PRJEB29015, sample SAMEA2737711) | human gut metagenome | biome: human gut; feature: human-associated habitat; material: faeces | place: China | collected 2012 ...
CTATGTTTCTAATTATCAGCAAAATATATTTATTCTTATTTCGAACTCACGTTATACTAGGACTAAAATCACATGAAACCGAATAGTCACATCAGCGAGAAGAAACTTGTTTTCCTACTGACAGAAGGAGATGAGAAGGCTTTCTGTAAATTATACAGTTTATACAGAGCACAGCTCACCTTCTTTGCTTTCAAATTCTTAAAATCGTCTGCCTATACCGAAGACATAGTACAAGAAACCTTCCTTCATGTCTGGCTCAGCCGAAAGTTCATCCGAACCGACCAGCCTTTCTCTGCCTACTTATACACCATTGCCAAAAACCGAATTCTTAACCAGCTTCGCAGCATGGAGCATCAACAGCTTTTGGAAGAGCATCTGCTAAAAAATGCTATTGACTATACAGAAGATACACAAAACGAACTTCTATCACAAGACTTGAAGGATATCATACAAAAAGCATTCGAGGCTCTCTCACCCAGGCAGCAGGAAGTTTTCCGGTTAAGTCGGGAAGGACAGCTTTCTTATAAAGAAATAGCTGAAAAGTTAGGAATCTCAGTCAATACAGTTCATGAGCATATTACTTCATGTTTATACACCATCCGACACTACCTCATCAAATATGGTAAAGTCAATTCCAACTTGCTCACCATCCTTTTATTCATTATATTTAAAAAAGGTTAATCCATCCCCCCATCTTCTTTACAGCGGTGTATTTATTATAAAATCGCAAACCAGATAAGAAGATGGAAAAAAATCAAGATAAACAGCAAATACGCCGATACCTGAACGGAGCCTATAACAGTCATGAAGCAAAAAAAATGGCTGAAAGCCTACTGCGTGCCGATAAAGAGGGCATTCTGGACGACTTGGCAGATGAAGTTTGGGAGGAAGCCTTATCATTGCCCGAACCTTCAGACCAAATCAAAGAGCAGTATAAGAAAGAAGCTCAGCACCTGCTTGAGAGTATGCAGTCTCAAAAACGCTCATTCACCAAGCGGATACTCTATATGGCTACGGGTATCGCTGCATCTATTCTTGTGATTTGGGGAGCCATTACTATGAAACAACAATGGGATATCCAACACATCACAGTAGCTCAAGCAACAACCGGCTTCGGGGAGAAGAAAGAATTGACCCTCCCCGATGGCAGCCAAATCATATTAAATGCCTGCTCAAAATTAGAATACCCTTCCCAGTTTATCGGAGATAAAAGAGAAGTACAACTCGTTGGAGAAGCCTACTTCAAGGTCCAATCAAATCCTGAGCAGCCTTTTCTAATTCAGACCTCTGATTTTCAAGTAGAAGTATTAGGCACAGAGTTTAATGTGAAATCATATGCTCATGACCAGATTCAATCGGTAGAAGTGGAAAACGGAAAAGTACAAGTAACTTTGCCCGAAGACCGAATCCAGCTGAAAAAACAAGAACAAATCTACCTGAACAAGCAGTCGGGTGAATACAGCAAGTTAAAAAGAAGTGAGAATAAAGTAGCAGCATGGCGCAATGGGGCTTTGCATTTTTATCAAACCCCACTGACCGATGTGGCAAAAGAACTCGAACGAAGATACCATTGCAAAATATCTTTCCGCCAAGGAGAAGTTTTTGAGAATCTCATCTCTGGCGAGCATGATAACCAAAGCTTAGAGTCGGTTCTGGAGTCACTACACTACATCTGCGGTATCAACTACGAAAAGGATGGAAATCAAATTACATTTTATAAATAAATATCAACCTTTATTGCCTGAATGCCTATGAAATCATCTCCCTAATTACCAAGAGAAGTAAAAGTTTAACTCAGGAAAGCTTTTATCTCATCCGATACACTGCCACGGCCTCCAGCCGATGAGTTGACAGCGTATCCGCTGCTTTTACAACCTAAATTTTACCATTAAATCACAGCCTTATGAATATGAATTCTATTCTAAAAAAGGAAGGCACACACTACTCTCCTTTTGCTGCTTTTTTACTATTCGTATGCTTATCTGTTATTTCTCTACAGACCTATGCACAAAATGAAAGCAGTTTAACCTTACAAGTGAAAGACCAGAATGTAGAACAAGTTTTTACACAAATAACTAAACAAATCGGAATAAAGTTTTTCTATGACCATGAAACGATTCGCCAGGAACCTCCGGTTAGCTTAAATCTTTCAAAAGCACCTCTGAGCGAAGCACTTAATGCCATTAGCCAGCAGACTCAACTGCGCTTTGAGCGTAAGGGGAATACGGTATTGGTCAGCAGTAAAACAAAGCAAAAACAAACAGAAACGAAAAAAGAACCCATATCTGTAAAAGGAAAGGTTTCTGCCAGCAGTGGAGAGGCCATTATTGGAGCCAGCATCCAAGTGAAGGGAACTGCTACCGGTACCATTACCGATATGGACGGAAACTTCAGCCTTCAGGCAGAAGAAGGGCAGGTCTTGACCATTTCATACATTGGATATGAATCGGTACAAGTGAAAGCCGGGCGCAAACCTCTGAACATCACCATGAAAGAAGACGATGTAGCAATGGATGAAGTTGTGGTAACCGCCTTAGGTATCCGCAAAGAGAAGAAAGCATTGGCTTACTCCGTAACCGAAGTAAAAGGTGAAGACATGAACCGCGTGAAAGTAGCCAACCTCGCAACAGGTCTGGCAGGTAAAGTGGCAGGTGTCAATGTATCAAAACCGGCTTCAGGGGTAATGGGTTCCAGCCGAATCATCATCCGCGGTAACGGCTCACTGAATGGTTCAAACCAACCTTTATACATCATCGATGGTATTCCAATGGATAACACCAACTACGGACAGACTGGCATGTGGGGTGGTACTGATGGCGGTGACGGTATCTCATCAATCAACAGTGAAGATATTGAAAGCATGTCTGTATTGAAAGGTGGAACAGCTGCTGCTCTGTATGGTTCTCGCGCTTCGAACGGTGCCATTGTCATCACAACCAAACGCGGTTCGGTAGGCAAAGTGAAAGTGGAGTATAACCTTTCTTATACCAACGAACAAATCATGTTCAAAAACGATGACCTGCAATGGGAATATGGAGCCGGCTCGAACGGTGCCAATGCCGAACAGATGGCTTATGGTGTAGCTATGCAGCAGATACAGCAACAAGGCTACCCAGAATCCATGCTCCCGGTATTGATAGAAAAAATTGCCCCGAGTTTGGCTTCACAAATCAATATGTTGTCATTTGGAAGTAAGTTAGACGGCAAAGACATAATGCAGTTTGATGGCGTACGCCGCCCGTATATCGCTTCCGGCAAAGACAACTTCAAGAACTTCTACCAGAATGCCTGGGCGCTGACCAACAACCTGGCCGTATCGGGTGGTACAGAAAAAGTACAGTACCGTATAGCTGCCGGTGACCAACGCTTCCACGACATCATGCCTAACTCGAAACTGGAACGTAACAACATCACCTTGAACGTACAGTCTAAACTTGACGAGCATCTCACCATCAAAGCAAACGTGATGTATGTACGTGAACGTGCTAAGAACCGTCCGGGATTAGGCGACTTGACCTCGAATGCCAATGCTACTTTATTCATGCTTTCACCCAACACCGATGTACGCCTGCTGGAAAAGAGAGTGGACGACAAGGGTATGGAGTTTCTGCCCACAGGTCAGACTTATATCGGCAACCCCTACTTCATTGCCTATAACCACAGCAACAAAGACAGCAAAGACCGTGTAATCGGTTCTATCGAAGCACAATATAACTTCACTCCGAACTGGTATCTGCGCGGAAAATTCGGAGGCGATATGATTAACCGCCGCAGCGAAAACATCGTTCCCTACGGAACAGCGGTAGATAACGACGGATCAATCACCAGCAGTTCTATATACAATGGTGAGTTCAATGCCGAAGCTATCTTGGGATATACCAATTCCTTCCGCAACAACCTGTTCAGTGTAGATGCTTTCTTGGGATGGAACACCATGGGAACTTGGTATAACCAAACCACTGCTGCCGGACAAGGATTCATACAGCCCGGTTTTGAAGCCATGGGAAGTAATACCGTAACAAGCGGAAGCACCTCTAAATCGGAAAGCTATATCAACTCTATTTTTGGTCAGCTGGAACTTTCTTACCGAAGCATGGTTTACTTGACACTGACCGGGAGAAATGACTGGTTCTCTGCTTTGTCATACAAAGGAAAGAACAGTTCGAACCATATTTTCTATCCTTCAGTAGGTGCCGGATTCATCATCAGCGAAGCGTTTAACATGCCCGAATGGATTCCTTACTTGAAAATTCGTGGTTCATGGGCACAGTCAGGTGGTGCCGTAGGTCCTTATAACTTGGGGTTGACTTACGCATTCAATCAGAAAATGTTCGGTCATCCTATCGGCTATATCGGACAATCCATCGTACCGAACCTTGACTTGAAACCGTTGACCTCGAATGCTTATGAAATCGGTTTGGATGCCCGCTTCCTCAATAACCGCATCGGTATTGATTTTACTTATTACGTACGTAACACCAAGGACGATATCGTAGATGCCGGAGTTTCTTCTGCTTCTGGTTATAAAGGCGTTCGCATCAATGCAGGTAAAGTGCATAATCATGGTGTGGAACTCTTGCTGACTGCCGTTCCGGTCAAAACAAAGGATTTTACTTGGAACAGTTCATTGAACTTCTCTTATAACAAGAATGAAGTAAAACGAATTACCGACGATATCAATGAGTTCATCCTGGAAACAGCCCGTACCGGTCATGACGGTGACAACTGCGGTCCGGCTTTCATCTATCACGAAGTAGGCGAACCTTACGGTATCATTAAAGGGGAATCTTACAAACGGAACGATAAAGGTGAAATCATGTTCGACGACAATGGTCTTCCCATGAAAGGTGGTATCAAAAAACTGGGTGAATCGGTTGCTCCATACACCTTAGGTTTCAGCAACAGTTTTAATTATAAAGGCTTCACATTAAGCTTCCTGATCGATGCAAAAATCGGCGGTGACATCTATTCCATGACTAATGCACACATGTACAGCTTCGGTCGCCATGCAGGCACTTTACCCGGACGTGAAGGCGGTGTACTGGGACAAGGCGTCAAAGCCGACGGAGTAACACCGAATGATGTAAAAGCTGACGCCATGAAGTATTACATGGCTATGGCAGGAATCACTGAGGAGTTTGTTTACGATGCTTCTTTTGTGAAACTTCGAGAACTTTCATTCGGCTATTCCTTCCCGCAGAAATGGATTAAGAAACTGGGTATGTCTGCTCTTTCTTTAGCCATCGTAGGACGTAACCTCTGGAACATTTATGACGATGTTCCTTTGGTTGACCCGGAAGCCATGCTGAACATTGGCAATGGTCAGGGATTTGAGTCATACGGAATGCCGGCTACTCGCAGCATTGGTTTTAACTTGAATGTGAAATTTTAAAAACGGACAGCTATGTTAACAAGATATTTAAAAGCAACATTGTTTTGTGCTGCAGGCATGTGCCTGACAGCCTGCGATTTTGAAGAAAAAAACTTGAACCCCAATGAAAGTACGGTCATTACTCCTGGTCCGCTGTTAACCTATACCCAGCTGAATACAAGCGTAGACGGCCATACCAAAAATATGCAAATTGGCTGCTGCATGATGATGGTTCAGCAAACCGCTTCGTTGGAAAGTACCGAAGCAGGTGTGGGCGACAAGTATTATATGATGCAGGCTCCCTCAACTTCATATTTTCTTGATTTTTACAGTACAGCCATCAAGAACTGGCGTGAAATGGAATACCAGGCTGCACAGAAACCTGAATACCAGAACATGCAGGCAGTAGCCAAGATTTGGGGAGCCTTCCTCTTTCAACGGATGACCGACTTGTACGGAAATGTACCCTATACTGAAGCTGGATACGGATTCCGTCAGAATATCTACAAACCGAAATACGATACACAGGAATCTATCTACGCCGATTTGATAGATCAGGTAAAAGAAGGTATCAGCCTGCTCAATGCCGATAAGCCTGCTATTGAAGGCGACTTATTCTATAACGGCGACATCGACCAATGGAAAAAGTTCGGTAACTCTTTGTTGCTCCGCCTCGGAATGCGCCTGAGCAAAGTAAAACCGGAATTAGCTGCAGCTACGGCTAAGGCAGCCATCGAGGGAGGTATCATGAGTGAAGCAAAAGATATGTGCCGGTTGAAGCATATTGCCGGCGGACGCGATGAAGACAAAAATCCGGTGGCTTTACGCTTCCAGAAAGATAACTACATCGGACAGGGAAAGGTGAAAATTAGCCAGACCTTCATGAATCATCTGCAAGCTACAAATGACCCTCGTATCGCTGTATTCTGCTCGCTGAAAGACGGCAACGCCGACCCGAGTATCCAGAAAGGTCTTCCTAACGGTTATGATAAAAATACCATCAGTACCAATTCTGACTATACCGGCAAGCTTGAAGATTACTCAAACTTCAATACGAACGTAATCTTGCGCGAAGATGCACCAACCCTGCTTCTTATGCCCAGCGAAAGCAAGCTGCTTCAGGCTGAAGCTGCTCTGCGCAACTGGGTAGCAGGCGACCCGGAAGCCCTCTATAAAGAAGCCATCTGCCTCTCCATGCAGGAACAGAAAGAGGCTTACGGCGTGAGTATCTCCGAACAGCAAGTAAACGACTATCTGGCACAGAATCTTTTCGCAAATGCAGCTTCGCAAGAAGAAAAGCTGGAGGTACTGGGTAATGAATACTGGGTTACTACCTTCATGAATGGGTATGAAAGTTATGCCAACTGGCGTCGATGTGGATATCCTAAACTGACTCCTACCCATTATGCCGGCAATGAAAGCAACGGACAGATACCCCGACGCTTGCCGTATGCCATTGATGAATATACCATCAACAAAGCAAACGTTGAGCAGGCTGTACAGCAACAGGGAGCCGACAACTTGAACACCCGTATCTGGTGGGACGTAGCCAAGTAATCCAAAGACAACACTTAAACAGTGAACTATAACCCTTAAAAAACAACATTATGAAAAAGGCTTTTTATCTGACAGCCCTGTTGGGTCTGCTCTTCTCTTGCTCACAAACAGATGAGCCCGAGGTTATGACCCAGGATGAACCAACTGCCGAAACACGCGGCTTGTTCACAAAAAATGTGGTGATAGAATGGAATGAGGAGGGACAGGAATTAGACGGCTTCGGCATAGCTGAAGCCGACTGTGCCGCCGATATTTTCACCCATCCCAAAAGAAAAGAAGTCATGGATTTACTTTTCGGCAAAGATGGGTTGAATATAAGTATACTCCGTGGAGAGATTTTCCCGCATTACTGGATGAAGGAAGGAGACACTTCTTTTGATACGGATGTAAGAACAGACATGCCGCTTGGCGACCCGTACTTCCAGCAAGCTGAAGCCAACGAACTGAAAAGAAGAGGGCAATTATGGGTTACTCAACAAGCCAAACAATTATATCATGTAGATAAGCTGTTTTTCAGTACCTGGAGTCCTCCCGCATGGATGAAACAAGACGGCTACATCACTGAAGATAACTTTGCTTCACATGGTTCGCTGAAAAAAGAATATTACCAAATGTTTGCCGATTACCTGGTTCAGTTCGTACAGGCCTACAAGGAGGCCGGAATGGATATTTATGCCATATCACCGGTCAACGAGCCAAACTACGAGGCGAACTGGAACTCATGTAAATGGTCGCCCGAACAGCTTGCCGACTTTATAGCCAACTACATGGGACCAACGTTCGAAAAGCAGGCAGTAAACCCGCAAATCATTTTCGGAGAACTGGCTCAATGGTCCACACTGGTACTCGGAACATTCAATGTAGTTTCAGCCAAGAAGTATGCAGAAAACGTAATGGAAGCTAATCCTGATGTACTTAAATATGCTGATATTGCAGCAGGTCACGGATATAACATTCCACGCATTCCTTATGAATTCCCTATCGTACCTTATGACAAGGCTGTAGACCAGGGGCTGAAAGTATGGCTGACAGAAATCAGCTCTGCGCTCGACAATTATGACGGTTCTATGGATAACGCTATCCATTGGGCAGAGGTCTTCCATAAATACCTCACCAATGCGCATGTCAATGCTGTATGCTGGTGGACAGGAGCCAGATATACCGATACAAATGAAAGCCTCATCAAACTGGAACAAGGCAACTTCCAGATTCCGAAACGGTTCTATACGTATGGCAATTACACGCGCTACGTAAAAGTAGGCAGCAAGCAAATCCGTACCGACAAGCCTATCTCTACTACCGGAAAACTGTTACTGACCGCATTCAAAAACAACCAGGAATATGTAATGGTGGCAGTAAACAAATCAAAAGAACCAATCACAACTACCATCCAAGTGAAAGGCGGCAGACCAATCGGGGAGTTAAAGGCTTACATCACAGATGCCGAACAGAACTGGAAAGAAAGTACAATAACTAAAGATGAATCAAACATGTATCCGATTACCGTTCCCGCTATGAGCGTGGTAACCTATGTCGGCTCGGTTCAATAAAAAACAATACGTATGAAATTTCAGCGATATGCAAAATTAATACTGGCATGTGGCATGCTGCAGGGAGTGCTTTCGCTCCCTGCACAACCGGCCGGTTCCATCACCCTCCGATGCAACGACTTGCGCCAAACCATCGACGGATTTGGCGTGGGCGAAGCAGATTGGGCAGACGATATATTCATTTTTCCCAAACGGGAGCAAGTGCTTGATGCGCTTTTCGCGCCTGACGGATTAAATGCCAACATCCTCCGGGGAGAGATTTTTCCTCACTATGCCACCGGTAAGCTTCAAGCAGACTTTGCCACTGCTTCCGACACCAGTTTACACGTGGCTCAGCACCCCGAAAAAGTAGAACGGAATGATTTACTGCGCCGGGGACAATTTTGGCTCACCTCGCATGTGCAGCAGAAGTATCCGGAAGTACGGTTTACTTTCTCTACCTGGAGTCCTCCTGCCTGGATGAAAGACGGGAATCGGGCAACCGAACTGTATCCGGCATCTCAAGGAAAGCTGAAAAGTGAACATTATCAGCATTATGCTGACTACTTAGCCGATTTCTGTGAAGCGTATAACAAAGCCGGAATTCCCATCTATGCAGTTTCACCCTCCAATGAACCGGGATATGCGGCTCCTTGGAATTCCTGTTTATGGACTCCTCAAGAGATGGGCGACTTTATCCAGCATAACCTGCTTCCTACCCTGCAAAAACGGAACCTGAAAGTTAAGGTGCTGTTTGGTGAAAACCCAGCATGGTCAACCGTATTCGACCGGCTCAAAATGATTTCCTCGGCCGATTTTGTCAACAACGTACTGCAAACTCATGCAGATATGCCTGAAAAGAACATCATCGCCGCCGGACATGGTTATGTATTACCCGATACAATTCCACTTCCGGCAGAATTAAGACGCACTCCCATCGTTCCTTTTGAAGAGGCTTTAAAACGGAATATCCCGATGTGGGTTACCGAAATAAGTGACATCACCCCGCTGGATGTTTCCATGGAGGATGGGCTGCGCTGGGCTACTGCTTTCCATGAGTATCTGATGGAGGCACAAGTCAGTGCCATTATCTGGTGGTTGGGAGCACAACCCACCAAGACCAATGAAAGTCTGATCGTCTTGAATCAGCAAGAGGGCAGCTTCATCAAAACCAAACGATACGACACGTTTGGGAACTATACGCGTTACATTCCACGTGGAAGCCGAGGTATGGGCAACCAGCCGAACGGACTTCCTGAAGAAGTAAAAGTTTCGTCCTTCCGTTATGGCAACCAATTCACCATCGTTGTGGTCAATCCCACCGACAGGCAGCTAACGTCTCAGCTTCTGCTTGAAAATGGTAAAGTTGTAAAAGGTTCGCTGAGAAATTATATTACCACAGCCGACAAACAATGGTCGGAAGGTACAATTACAGGAAGTACTTTGGAATTTTTGCCGCAAAGTGTAACCACTTTTACCGGGGAAATTCAGTAAACACCTGAAACCTGTATGGGTTGTTAACCATGCTGACATCGCTTCACAAAGATTTAACCACACCTTACAAAAGTAACTCTCTGTTTTTCTTCATAAAAGCCGAAGCTCACTCTCTCGCAGAGGAACTTCGGCTTTGCTGTTTGTGCATCCGTTACAAGCTTGCCCGCCGTGACGGATTTGTTGGTGGTTTGAGCTTGTCTTATCAAGGACAGGCATTTATCCTTGCGATAGCGATGTGCAAAGCCAATACTTCAAGGTCTGTAAATTTGGGAACTACTCCTCTTCATCTTGACACAATTCCTTATTTATTGACTAAATTGCAAGCTTCTTGCTTGCATATAATCAGGATTTTTGCGAATATTGCAAAAAGGTTTTGCATACAATATTTGTTAATTAAAAGCTTTTTCACCTTTAATTTACTAAATATCAATAATAACAATACTTCGGTAAATTTTTACCGATAAATTAAAATTAAACATAGAATCGGCA
>ERZ772901.2828-NODE-2828-length-10405-cov-3.087633_pt1 | contig 10405 bp, 6 predicted proteins | sample MGYA00512123_ERZ772901 | MGnify/ENA primary metagenome ERZ772901 (study PRJEB29015, sample SAMEA2737711) | human gut metagenome | biome: human gut; feature: human-associated habitat; material: faeces | place: China | collected 2012 ...
TACTTGTACAGGACTTGATGAAATCACCAGAAATATAGGCGATAAAATAAAAATATTTAGGGTTAAAGAGGGAAAAATCCTTTAAATTTTGGTTGAATTGTGGTATAATAGAGGGGTATAGATAAAGGTAAGTTGATGAAATTTAAACTAAAAAACTATGTATTAGAGAATATTTAGTTTTTATACTGTTAATTTTGAAGTATTTTCAATGACTTAATGTCTTGATTTACATTTTAAATTTCTGCTTGCCCAGTTGGAGGAATAAAAATGGCACAACAGGATTACAATGAAAATCAAATACAGATACTTGAGGGTCTTGAGGCTGTAAGAGTTCGCCCTGGTATGTATATTGGTTCTACCTCTATTAGAGGTCTTCATCATTGTGTTTATGAAATCGTGGACAATGCTGTCGATGAGGCACTTGCAGGCTATTGTACAGATATTGAGATAACAATAAACCCAGATGATACTGTAACTGTATTTGATAATGGTCGAGGAATACCAGTAGGTATTCATCCACAAAAGGGAATACCTGCCGTAGAGGTAGTATTCACAATTCTTCATGCCGGTGGTAAGTTCGGTGGTGGAGGATACAAGGTATCCGGTGGTCTTCACGGTGTAGGTGCATCTGTTGTAAATGCTTTAAGTGAATGGCTTGTAGTTGATATTTATCACGATGGCAATATTTACAGACAGCATTATGCAAGAGGTAAGGTGCAGGATAAATTGACTATTGTTGGTCAATGTCCAAAGGAACAGACTGGTACTAAAATTACATTTAAGCCAGATGCTGAAATATTTGAAGAAACACATTTTGATTATACTACTTTAAGAGAACATTTTCAGGAAACAGCCTTCCTTACTAAGGGCGTAAAGATTATTTTCAAAGATGAAAGAGAAGGTCAGCAGGCTGAAAATGTATTCCACTATGAAGGTGGTATTCGTGAGTTTGTAGAGCATATAAACAAAACCAGAGAAACTTCATACGATGAAATATTCTATTGCGAAGGTATGAAAGATGATATTGCTGTTGAAGTTGCTTTCCAGCATTATGACGGATATAACGAAGTTAATTTCTCTTACGTAAACAATATCAATACTGTAGACGGTGGTACTCACGTAATGGGCTTTAGAAGTGCTCTTACAAAGACTATTAATGACTATGGCCGTAAATTTGGTCTTTTAAAGGCTAGTGACAAAAACCTTACAGGTGAAGATATAAGAGAAGGTCTTACTTCTGTTATCAGTGTTAAAATTCCAGACCCACAGTTTGAAGGTCAGACAAAGGGCAAACTTGGTACAAGTGAAGCAACAAGTGCTGTTGCAACTGTATTAAGCGAAAAATTGGAATACTTCCTTGAAGAAAATCCTACAATAGCAAAAGCTATTTTTGAAAAGTCTATGGTTGCATCAAGAGCTAGAGAAGCAGCTAGAAAGGCTAGAGAACTTGTAAGAAGAAAATCTCCTCTTGAATCAGGTAGACTTCCCGGTAAATTGACAGACTGTTCATCTAATGACCCGTCTGAAAGCGAAATTTACATCGTAGAGGGTAATTCTGCCGGTGGTTCTGCTGTCGGTGCTAGAAACCCTAGAGTACAGGCTGTATTGCCTTTAAGAGGTAAAATACTAAACGTAGAAAAAGCAAGACTTGATAGAATACTTGGTAATGAAGAAATTAGAGCAATGATAACAGCTTTTGGTACTGGTATTCACGAAGATTTTGATATATCTAAACTTAGATACCACAAAATTATTCTTATGACCGATGCCGATGTTGATGGTGCTCATATTGCAACATTACTTTTGACATTTATATTCAGATTTATGCCTGACCTTATTAAAGAGGGTTATGTGTACTTAGCACAACCACCACTTTATAAGTTAGAGAAGAATAGAAAAGCTTACTATGCTTATTCAGATGAAGAAAGAGATAGTATTATTTCTGAAATCGGTTCTGACGGTATGAGTCCTATTCAGAGATATAAGGGTCTTGGTGAAATGGACCCTGAACAGCTTTGGGACACTACTATGAACCCAGAAAATCGTATTCTTGTAAAGGTTACTATTGATGATGCCAGAGTGGCAGATGCAATTTTTGACCAGCTTATGGGCGATAATGTTGAGCCTAGACGTGAATTTATACAGGAAAACGCAAAATATGTTACTAATCTTGATGTTTAGTATACAGTAAAGGATTGAAATTATGGATGAAAACAATGTAACCTATGATAAAATTGTAGACGTTGAAATATCTGACAAAATGAAAAGTGCATACATAGACTATGCAATGAGTGTTATTGTATCAAGAGCTTTACCAGACGTTAGAGATGGTTTAAAGCCTGTTCATAGACGTATTTTGTTTGATATGAACGAACTCCACCTTGACCCATCAAAGGGCTACAAGAAGTCTGCTCGTATTGTTGGTGATACAATGGGTAAATATCACCCTCACGGTGATTCATCAATATACGATGCTTTAGTTCGTCTTGCTCAGGATTTTTCTATGAGATACCCTCTTGTTGACGGTCATGGTAACTTTGGTTCGATTGATGGTTTTCAGGCTGCGGCTTCAAGATATACAGAAGCTAAAATGGCTAAAATCACAGTTGAAATGCTTAGAGATATTGATAAAAATACTGTTGATTTTATGGACAACTATGATGGTGAGTACAAAGAACCTACTGTACTTCCATCAAGATTTCCAAATCTTCTTGTAAATGGTTCAAATGGTATTGCCGTAGGTATGGCAACTAATATACCACCACACAACCTTACAGAAGTAATCAATGCTGCTGTCAAAATGATTGACAACAAAATTGAAGAAAACAGAGATACAGAAATTGATGAAATAATGGACATCATAAAGGGTCCGGACTTCCCAACAGGTGCTAATATCTTAGGTAGAGCAGGTATTGAATCTGCTTACAGAACAGGTAGAGGCAGAATTAGAATGAGAGCTCAATGCGAAATTAGACCTCTTTCTAATGGCAAGGAAGAAATTGTTGTAACTGAAATTCCTTATCAGGTAAACAAGTCCAGAATGATAAGTGGTATTGCTGAACTTGTAAAGGATAAGAAAATTGAGGGTATTGCCGATATTAAGGACCATTCAGACAGAAATGGTATTAATATTACTATTGAGTGTAAAAAGGACTACAGTGCTCAGATTATACTTAATCAGCTTTATAAGTACTCACAGTTACAGGAAACTTACAGCGTAAACTTCCTTACAATAGTTGACGGTGTTCCTAGAACACTTAACTTAAAGGAAATGCTTTCTTATTACCTTGAATTTCAGGAAGAAGTTGTTACAAGAAGAACACAGTTTGACTTGGACAAGGCTCTTGCAAGAATGCACATTGTAGAAGGTCTTTTAAAGGCTCTTGACAATATTGACGAGGTAATTAATATTCTCAGAAGTTCTAAAACTAGAGATGAGGCTAAGACTAGATTAATGGATAGATTTGGATTTACTGAAATTCAGGTTAATGCTATTTGTGATATGCGTCTTATCCGTTTAATCGGTTTGGAAAGAGAAAAACTTGAAACTGAAAAGAATGACTTGACTGCATTTATTGCTGAAATGAGAGCAATTCTTGCTGACAAGAATAAGCTTATTACAGTTATTAAAAACGAACTTATTGAAATCAGAGATAAGTATGGTGATGCAAGAAGAACTCGTTTCGTAGCTGATATGGGCGAAATAAATTACGAAGACTTAATTGCCGATGATATGAGTGTTATTACAATGACACAGATGAATTATGTAAAGAGAATTGGTCTTGATACTTACAGAATTCAGAACAGAGGTGGTAAGGGTATAAAGGGTATGCAGACTAGAGAGGAAGACGTTGTAACTAAGTTATTCCTCAGTTCTAACCATAGCTATCTCCTTTACTTTACTGATATGGGTCGAGTTTATAGAACAAAGACATACAACATACCAGAGGCAGGCAGAACTGCTAAGGGTACTCCTGTTGTAAATATTATTGAAAAATCTCCGGAAGAAAAGATTAGCGAAATTATACCGGTTAAGGAATTTTCAGATAACGAATACCTTGTTATGGTAACAAAGAATGGTATTATAAAGAAAACTCCGGCTAGTGAATACGAAAGTATTAGAAAGAGTGGTAAGATTGCCATTACTCTTAAAGAGGGTGACGAACTTATTTCTATATTCAAGACTACTGATAACGACAATATTTTCCTTGCTACAAGAAATGGTATGGCAATTTGCTTTAACGAAAATGATGCAAGAGCTGTTGGTCGTACAGCATCTGGTGTAAAGGCTATTGACCTTGCCGATGGCGATTATGTTGTAGGTGCTGAACCGGTTAGAGAAGACAGCAAGGTCCTTCTTGTAACTGACGGTGGTTATGGTAAGTGTACTGACCTTACAAGTTTCCGTATACAGCACAGAGGTGGTAAGGGCTTAAAGGCTTACAAGATTACAGAAAAGACCGGTAATATTATAGGTATTTCAATGGTTAATGACAGCGAAGAACTTATAATGGTTACAAGTGAAGGTGTTGTAATCAGAATTAGAATTAAAGACATTGCAACTACTACCGGTAGAATTACACAGGGTGTAAGATTAATAAACCTTGATGATGGCGTAACAGTTGTTAGTATGGATAAGATTTCAGCTGAAGATGCAGTTGAAGAAGAATCAGAAGAAAACAACACAGAAGTTACTACTGAAACAACTGAAGAATAAAATGGTTAAAGTCCTAAGGAGATAATCTTTAGGGCTTTTTTCTATAGTGGCAATATTGTGCTAACGGAATTTCCCAAAGGTTAAAAATAAAAAAACCCAACTATTTTCAGTTGGGATGATAGTATGTAGACAATAACTGTCTTTTAATATTCGATACCTTTTCTAGCCTTAATACCTCTTTTATAAGGGTGTTTTACAGGATTTATTTCACTTACGTAGTCAGCTAGGTTTACTAAGTAATCCGGGGCATTTCTGCCGGTCATAACTACTTCTGTGTTGTTATGATTTTTTAAATAGTTTAAGAGAATATCCTTATCCAAATAACCATAGTTTACAGCACCTATTACTTCATCAAGTATAAGCATATCCGGCTGAGTTTCTATGGCAGACAAAAGCATTTCATTGTGAGTTTCTCTTAAAAGAGGAATATTGTCATAGTCAAAAGAAGTTGCTCTGTTACATCTTATAATTTCCACGTTTTCCAGCTTTTCAAGAGTCTTTACTTCTCCGGTAGGTGTTCCTTTCAAAAATTGAACAAATGTCACTTTAAGGCCGTTTCCTAAGGCTCTGACAGCCATTCCTGTTGCAGATGTGGTCTTGCCTTTTCCGTTGCCTGTTAAAATATGAATTAAACCTGTCATATATATCTCCTAAAAAGAAAAGGGCTGAAGTTAATCAGCCCTTAGATTATATTATCTTTCAGTTATTGTAACAGTAAAGTCGTAAGAATCTTCTTCTTTGCTATTATCACCCTGTGCAATAACAGTAAATGTCTTACGTCCTGTCTTAGTAGGGTTAAAGTCGATGTTCCAAGTATATTCGTCATCGTCTTCGTCATCAGGTGACTTGTAAACCTTAGAAATTCTATCGCCAGCACTATCTTCAACCCAAACCTTCTGAGCACTATTTGAAGTAATAACTTCAACTTCAATGCTATCATCAAGTGAGAATGAAGTACCGTCAACATTTACCTTAGAAATCTTAATAGGGTCTGAATTGTCACCATTAATTGTAAGGGCATATTCATTACCTGCACCACCGTCAGAGCTATATGCGTGAACATAGTAAGTATCTCTGAGTTCTTCTACCTTAAAGCTAAGGTCGAAAGATTTAGTATCGCCACCAGAGTTCTTAGAACCACTTGAGTTCTTATCAAGGGCAGAAGAACTGCTACCTCTTGTAATTGTTACATAACTTGTACCATAAGAAGCAGTAACTCTAAATTTAGCAGTATCGCCAGTTTCAATATTTGATGACCTCTGTTCTACATTAAGGATAAGAGGAGAGCCTTTGCTCCAGTTCTTAGCATTAAATGAGAAGTCATAAGTTTCTGAATTGTCATCGCTGTCATAAGCATATACAGTGTAGTTATGCTTACCACTAGACTTAACTGTCATATTTACGTTCCAAGTAATCTTGCTACTTGTCTTAGAAGTATAGAAACCAGAAGATGCAACAACTCTGTCATCATCATCTCTAATTTCTACTTTCTTAGCACCAGTGCCAGTGTAGATTGTAACTGTTGATTCTACATCAGTGTAAATGTAGTTACTTGGAGTTACAACATCACTAATATCAAGGCTGCTGCTACTAGAGCTTGAAGAAGAATCTACGTCAATAGTAACAGTTTCGTAAGAGTCTTCGTAACCTTCACCCTTTACGTAAAGGTAAACATAGAGTTTAGAAGTACCCTTTGAGCTCATTTTTACTTTACCGGTAAATACTCTGTTGCTACCATCTTCATCGTAGTCAGAAACAACAACGTCTTCATCATTAAAGTTGTTAGTAATCTTAACCTTAGAAATATCAGACTTAGTTGTAATAGTAAGTTTAGCATAGTCATTCTTGCTTAAAGATGTACTAGCTGTCTTTAATTTAACCATATAGTCAGACTTGTAAGATGAGCTACTAGAGCTTGAATTACTAGAACTTGAGTTATCACTGCTTGAGCTGTTAGAACCGGCAGCTTTAACAATAATAGATGCTGACTTTGAAGAATTAGCATTATTAGAGAAGGCTGTTCCGTTACCAGGCTGAGCCTTTACTGTAGCTACAGTTTCTGATGAACCGGAATTAGTAAATGTATGACGGCATTGGAATGTTCTTGTACCGTCTGAGTTAGATGTATATTCATTTACATCTTCGTAAACATTACCAGTTGAGGCATCAGCAAATCTAACAACTGCTGTATTAGCATCAGCAACTGCTGTAAATGTAACAGCATTACCGGAATCAACAACACTTGTGTTTACAGCAAGTGAAGATACTGTAAGGTTATCTGCTGATGTTGTTGTGCTAGTGTTAGTATTAGTATTTGTGTTAGTGTTAGTATTGCTTGAGCTGTTATTAGTTGTAGAGCTTGTTGTAATATGTACACTTCTTGTGTCATTATCCCAAGTTACAGTAGCACCAATAGATTCAGCAAGCATACGAATAGGCATTAATGTTCTGTTGTTTTTATTAATAGAAGCAGTATCGAAAGTCTGCTTAACACCATTAATATAAACTATCTTAGAACGCATTGTATGAGCAATAGTAACGCCTTCTCTTGTGAATGTAAGTGTTTCAGTTTTTGAGTTCCAATCAATAGTAAGACCCAAAGCATCACAAGTTGTACGAATAGGCACGTAAGTTCTATTCTGGAAAATCTGTGGCTGGGCATCATTAGCAGCGAAAGTAATAGCCTTGTTGTTAAGGTAAACAGGGACTACTTCTGTTGCTCCAAATGATATTGATGGGAAGCAAAGTGTAGTTACCATCATTAAAAACGAAAGTAACAACCCAGTTAATCTTTTCATAAAAATTCCTCCCTGAAAAAAGATTATTGAATAGTTTCAATCTCTGTTATTATACCATAAATTTAGGTGCTTTTCCAATTTTGCATTACGTTTTAATAAATTTGTAATACTGAAAAATTTTGGTACTTTATGTAATATTTTGTGAACTTTATTACTAATGTGTTAAATAAAAAAGCCCCAGAGATAGCACCTCTAGGACTTTTAGATTTCTTTAGATAATTGTGTTTAATATTATCATATTTTGCCTAGAGCAAATGTAATAATAAATGTAAGTATGTATTAGATACCGTAAGTTTCTCTGTACTTCTTCATAGCTTCAAGGTGTTCCTTGCCGTCAATAGTACCGTCTTCAATAGCTTCAATAATATCAACTACTGTAACAATAGGGTAAACTCTGATACCAAATTCATCATAAACTTCCTGTACTGCTGACTTTTCGCCTTTGCCTTTTTCCATTCTATCAACAGAAATAATAACAGCATTTACATTTACATCAGCTGTAGCTTTAAGAAGTGGGAGAGTTTCTCTGATTGCTGTACCGGCAGTAATAACATCTTCAATAATAGTTACATTATCGCCGTCTTTCATCTTGTAGCCTACCATTACGCCACCTTCGCCATGGTCCTTAGCTTCTTTTCTGTTGAAGCAATAGTTCATAGAACGACCAGTTTCGTTGTAAACAGCAATAGCAACACTAACAGCAAGAGGAATACCCTTGTATGCTGGACCATAAAGTACATCAGAGTCAATACCGTTTTCAGCAAGACATTGAGCATAGAATTCGCCTAACTTAGCAATATGTTCGCCAGTCTTGTAGTTACCAGTGTTAATGAAGTAAGGAGCTTTTCTGCCACTTTTAAGAGTAAATTCGCCAAAAGTAAGAACTCCTGCATCACACATAAACTTAATAAAATCTTTCTTGTAACTCATTTTTTTACCTCCGAAAAAAATATATATTTTGATATTTTGAATATACCATATTTTTAAGGCTATTTCAAGGAAATAGGGGAATTATTAATTGTAAAAAATATTTAATAATTATTGGTGAGGAGAATTATTGTTTGATTTATTTGTATGTGGTAAAATTAATTTATAAAATACAAGGACGATATGAAGGGGGATTTAAGTGAGTAAAATTTTAGAAAATCTTATGGCTAGCAGGAGATTACCAGTCTTATTTATTGGTTCAGGATTATCAAGAAGATATATTAAAGACTTTCCTGTATGGGAAGATTTACTTGAGGAATTAAGGGAAAAAATAAAAATCTCGAAAACTGCCTATTCAGCAATGAAGCACGAAATAAAAAGTCAAAATCCAGATATTTCAAGAGGAAAATTAAATCAAAAATTGGCTTCATACTTACATACTGAACTGCTGAAAAAAATAAAAAAAGATGCCATTAATCTTTCTGAACTATTTACACAAGATGAAATTAATAGTTGCATAAATGATGATGTAAATTATTTTAAATTACTTACTGCAAAATCATTTTTTAATTATAACCTAAGGGAAGAAGAATCAGAAGAAATAGAATTGCTTAAAAAAGTAGGGAAAAATGTTAGTATGGTTTTTACAACAAACTATGATACTTTTCTTGAAGATATAATTTTTCCTGACTTCAAGGTGTATGTAAGTCAAAATAAGTATTATTTTCGTACAAATAATGGATATGGAGAATTATTTAAGATACATGGCTGTGTTAAAGAACCGAATGGAATAATAATAGATGAAAAAGATTATGATAAATTCAATAATTCTTTAAAACTTATATCCTCAAAACTGTTAAATTCTCTCTTAGACTATCCTGTTATTTTTCTTGGGTATTCTTTTGAAGATGAAAATATTAAGAAAATAATAGCTGATTTTGTCAATAGTTTCGATAGAGAAATATTGGAAGAAATAAAAAAGTTTATGGTACTTGTTGTTTATGAAAAAGGGCAAGATGAACTTATAGAAGGAGAAAAACAGTTTATTGATGAAACTACAGGAAAATCAATTACTCTTTCTACGATAAAAACCGATAATTTTAAAAAGATATACAGCTATATAGAAAAGCTACAGCCTTGTGCTACAACTTATGAACTGCGAAAGTATAAAACTATGTTAGCTGAATTTGTGAGCAAATGTGCAAAAGGCGAAAAAACTATCTATGTTCAGGAATTGGAAAGTGCTAATGATAAGGCTGAGGCATTATATATTGGTAAAAGAGAAGCTATTGAAAGTATTGATAAATCTGTAGATATATATACGAATATTGATATTTTTCAAAAGGCTCTTAATGGTGAAAAATTTGATTATGATAGTTTTGCGTCTAAATGGTATGATAATAAAAGTATTAGGGCTAATGAGTACACGCCTGTGTTTTTAATAAAGTCAAAAATGGGCATTGATTTTGAATCTACATGTAAAAAATTCAAAGAAAATTATAAAGATAGAAAAGAATATTTTGAGGGAGAGTGTTTTTATGATGTAGAGGAGATAGATAAAAAAACTAAGGTGATTAAAGGAGTTAAGAAAATTAAAGGATATGGTTATTCTGAACTATGTAAAATTTATGACAGTTTAGTAAATGAGGGTAAGAATAGCAAGAGTATTAATGATAAATTGTGTCCTATGATAATTAATTCTATGTTTTTGGGAAAAATATCTTTGGAAAATTTGGGGTTATCACTGATCACAAAGCCATAATCACGGCTGCTCTGGTATGTTCCCACGATCGAAGGCATTCCCCTTTCCAGAACCTTCAGCACAACGCCTTCCTGACGTTTTCCCTCTTTATGTCCGTTCCGTACAAGGATCTGCACCTTATCCTGATGCATGGCGCTTCCCGTGTCATTTTCCGGAATAAAAATATCCTGTTCCTGACCCTCCACTTCCACAAAGCCAAAG
>ERZ772901.2829-NODE-2829-length-10404-cov-6.857378_pt1 | contig 10404 bp, 7 predicted proteins | sample MGYA00512123_ERZ772901 | MGnify/ENA primary metagenome ERZ772901 (study PRJEB29015, sample SAMEA2737711) | human gut metagenome | biome: human gut; feature: human-associated habitat; material: faeces | place: China | collected 2012 ...
CCCTCAAAGTATTTATTTTTTCATATTTTTGAGATATAATTAAAGTACGTTAGAAAGAATATATCTCTCTAGCGTATTCCTCAATAAAAAGGACTATGGTTTACCATAGTCCTTTTTTATTTATGCAAATAAATGTTTAAGAGCATCCTTATTTATATTTTTATTTATATCATCAAACATATCAAATGATTGAACTGTAAATTCTTTAACTGGATCTTTTTGTCCTGCTGCTAAAAGCCCTATTCCTTTTTTAAGTTGTTCAATTGCATCTATATGATCTATCCAATAATTATCTACAAAGTGAAGTATAACTTTTCTTTCCCAATCTCTCATAGCTTCACTTCCTATTAAATCTTCTCTAGATTTATATACTTCTTTTATTACACTAATAGTATAATCTACTATTTCATTATCTTTTTTATCTTCTAAGTTTAATTCTTTATTATATTTATCTAAGCTAAATGTTGTTGTAATAGCTTCTATATATTTTTCTATACTATCTGATATGTATTCATTATATATTTCTTTAATTTCACTTTCTATCATTTCATTTATATGATTAGATACATCGTCTCCATTTATAACTTTTCTTCTATCTTCATATATTAATTCTCTTTGTTTATTTATTACATTATCATACTCAAGTACACTTTTTCTTATTCCGAAGTTTTTCATTTCTAATGTTTGTTGAGAAGTTTCTATAGTCTTTAGTAGTTTCTTATCTTTTATTTCTTCATCATCATCTAATTTTTCTGCTATCTTTTTTGCTTTAGAACTTCCATAAAGCTTCATAATTTCATCTTCTAAACTAACATAAAATCTTGAAGTTCCTGGATCCCCTTGACGTCCAGATCGACCTCTTAACTGATTATCTATTCTCCTGTTTTCATGACGCTCTGTCCCTATTACATATAATCCACCAAGTTCTTTTACTTTTTTCTCTTCTTCTTTATCTCCACCACCAAGAGATATATCTGTTCCTCTCCCTGCCATGTTTGTCGCAATTGTTATTGCATTTAATTTTCCTGCTTTTGCTACTATCTTAGCTTCTTCTTCATCATTTTTTGCATTTAAAAGTTGATGTTTTAGCCCTTTTTTATTTAGTAAGTATGATAATATCTCTGATTTTTCTATTGATGCTGTTCCCACTAGTATTGGTTGCCCTGTTAAATGTATACTTTCTATTGTTTTTAAAACTGCTAAATATTTGGTTTTCTCTGTTTTATATAATTTATCTTCCAAATCTTTTCTTATAACAGGTTTATTTGTAGGTATTTGTACTACCGGTAAATTATATGTCGATATAAATTCATTTTCTTCAGTTTTAGCTGTACCTGTCATACCTGAAAGCTTATTATACATTCTAAAGTAGTTTTGGAAAGTAATTGTTGCAAGAGTTTTTGATTCTCTTTGAATCTTAACTCCTTCTTTAGCTTCAATTGCTTGATGAAGCCCATCTGAATATCTTCTACCTTCCATAAGTCTTCCAGTAAATTCATCTATAATAACTACTTGATTATCTTTAACAATATAATCTTTGTCTAATCTCATTGTATAATTTGCCTTTAATGCTTGAGTTACATAATGTTGAAGTTCTAAGTGTTCTGCTTCTGCATAATTTTCAATACCAAAATATTTTTCTGCTTTTTCCATACCACTATCTGTTAATAAAACAGCACTTGCTTTTTCATCAATATTGAAATCTTGATCTGCTATTAAACTTTTAACAAAATTGTCTGCTACATTATAAAACTTGGTAGACTTATCTCCCATTCCTGATATTATAAGAGGAGTTCTTGATTCATCTATTAAAATTGAGTCAACCTCATCTACTATTGCAAAATTAAGTTCTCTTTGAACTCTTTCTTCTTTATATATAACCATATTATCTCTTAGATAATCAAATCCAAATTCATTATTTGTTCCGTATGTTATATCACAGTTATAAGCTTCTCTTCTTTGAGCTGGTGTAAGTCCATGAATTATACATCCTGTTGTTAAACCTAAAAATCCATATAGTTTTCCAACTAATTCTGATTGAGTTTTTGCTAAATAATCATTTACTGTGATTACATGAACACCTTTTCCTGCTAAAGCATTTAAATATGCTGGAAGAGATGCAACAAAAGTTTTACCTTCCCCTGTTCTCATTTCAGCTATTCTTCCTTGATGAACTACCATTCCTCCAATAAGTTGAACTCTAAAATGCTTTATTCCTAAAACTCTCCATGAAGCTTCTCTACAAACTGCAAATGCTTCTGGTAATATATCATCTAAAGTTTCACCTTTTGATAATCTATCTTTAAATTCCGTAGTTTTATTTCTTAACTCATCGTCACTTAACTTTTGCATTGATTCATCTAATGATTGTATTTTATCTACTACAGATCCAAGTCTTTTAACTTCTCTCTCGCTATAAGTCCCAAATAGTTTTTCTATAAATCCCATAAGTATATCCTTTCGTCATCTATATCAAATGATTTTTTCTTTAATATTCTTTCTATAGATTATAACATTTAGCATATTTATAATTCAACTATAAAACTACTGTCTTTCAATCTATATGCTTTCTCCAAAAATAAAAGCCACCTATCTTCTAAAATAGGTGACTTTTTCTATAATATTATTTATAATCTGGTTCTAAAAGTCCATAATTTCCATCTTTTCTCTTATATATTACATTGATATTTTCTGTATCACAATCTTTAAATACAAAGAAGTTATGTTCGACTAATTCCATTTGCAATATAGCTTCTTCAGCACTCATTGGCTTTATATTAAATCTTTTAACTTTTACTATTTCTCCTTCGTTGTCATCTTCTTCTGATGCAACTTCATCAAAATTACCAAATCTTAATGATTCATTACTTCTTCTTTGTAACTTTGTTTTTTGTTTTCTAATTTGTCTTTCAAGTTTATTTTCTACTAAATCTATTGATTTATACATATCATCAGTAGATTCCTCACATCTTAAAATTACTCCATTAAAAGGTATTGTTACCTCAAAAATTTGGCTATTTTTTTGAACTGTTAATGTTGCTCTTGCAGTTACATTTGGTTCAAAATATTTATCCATCTTTGAAATCTTTTTTTCTACTATTTCTCTCAATGCAGGTGTTACGTTAATATTCTTTCCAATTACTGTTACTCTCATAAGGTCAACCCCTCTCTTTAAGTTCTAATTATATTTGTTAAGATTTCAATATTTACTATATGTATATATTACCATTTTTCTTCTCATTACTCAAATATCTTTTTCTGAATTTACAGAAAATTTAAACTTATTATCTCTACATAACTCTTTTTTTCTTTCCTTTTCTTAATATTTTACAAAAAAAAAACATCAATTCTTTCGAATTGATGTTTTTTTATAAAGTTAGCTGACCTGGATTTTGACCCCACACTCGCCTGCTGGAGCTTTTGCTACCCGGAATTAACCTCTCACTACTAACACTCTCAGTATTTCTACTGGCAGGACTTACTTCTATACCGCACCATGCTCATTAACTCTTTGTTTAACTTACGTGGATCGTTTCGCCTGCGACTGGCATCGACTTTCATCCACAGACCTAACTTTACATTACTATTATATATCGCTTTTTGCAATTGTCAATACAATAATCCTTTTTGCGCCATTATTTTTCAATATTTTTTTACATTCATTTATTGTTGAACCTGTTGTCATTACATCATCTATTAATATAACCACTTTATTAAATATATCCCTATTATCTTTTATTTTAAAAGCTCCTTCAACATTAATTCTTCTTTCATCTTTACTTAATGTTTTTTGCTCCTTAGTATGCTTAATCTTTAATATACAATTGCTAATAGGAATATCAAGTAAATACCCAATTTTGTACGCTATAAATTTACATTGATTAAATCCCCTATTTTTAATTGCACTTTTAGTCATTGGTACATAGCAAATTACATCAGCCTTAATTTCATTTTTATTTATTATTTCTAATATAAATTTAGATAACACTTCTCCTGCTATAAAATTTTTACTATACTTAAATTCTAAAATTAATCTTTTTAATATACCACCGTAAAACCCATAGGAAATAGCTTCTTTATTTGCCAAATTTACGTTTTTTATTTTACTTCTACAATAATCACATATTCCTACAAATCCCTCTGTTTGGCATATTATACATTTTTCTTCTCTTGGATAAATTATATCTAATAATTCCTCTCCTACTTTTCTCAATAATTTAAGTATTGTTTTTCCCATAAACTTTTATTAAACATCCTCGTTATAACTTTAGCTTTATCCATTTCTTCTGAAACTTCTCTTGATACCATTATAGCTTCACATTGAATATCTTGAGACATATTTACAGCCCCACAAATATAAAGTATTTTTTTATATGAATAATATATATCATCTGCAAACAACATTATCACATTTAAATTTGGAATGTTTCTAATATATTGTCCACAACTATTAGTTATTATGAACAATGTATTACTATATCCTTGGATTATATCACTAACAAATTTAAAATCTTGATTTTTATTATATCTCACAACTCTTATTTCTAATGACTTCAATGTACTACAATAATGATTATACACTTTATTTAACTTTTCCTCTGATGGAACTACAATTAATACTATTCTTTTATTTTCTTTAAACCATTTAAAATACTCAAATAATGAAAGTGGTATATTTTCTTCTAACTTTATTCTAGTATTCATTAATCTAGGTTCAATTATAGGATATTTTTTCATCATATAATTTATTTCTAATTTTTCTCCAATTGGAAAAATATGATCACTTGCATAAATTATAATTTTATTACAATTCCAATATACTTCTTCAACAGCTTCTCTAATATATTCATTGCTTACCTTTGAAAATAAACTTATATCATCAAATATTACTAAATCATAAAATTCAGTTACTTCACTTATTTCTTCAATAAATATATATTTAAAATTATCTTTTAATTTCTCTGACTCTATAATACCATCTACAAAATTATTTAATTCTTTTATCTTTTCAGAAGCATATTTTTTTTCTCTATTGCAAAATATATAAAGTATATTTTTGTTCTTACATATTGTCTTATTAATTATATTTGAAAAAACTGCTATTGTATTAAATGGTCTTGTTTTTATAGATAAAACCTTTGTCTTTTTTGAATCCCATTTACTTATTTTCTTAAAAACATTACTCAATTCCTTATAATTCATAGTATCAGACTCCATTATTTATTCTTCCTTTATCTTATCATCAGATATAATATCTAAAATTCTTTCTTTTAATGATGAATATCTCTCCATACTATTTGTATTATCTACCATATACTTTAATGCCCTTTGATTTCCAACTACTACAACTAATTCTTTTGCTCTTGTTATTCCTGTATATAATATATTTCTATTCATCAAAAATGCTGAACCCATAAATGCTGGTGTTATTATTACTTTAAATTCACTTCCTTGACTTTTATGAATAGTAATTGCATATGCTAATTCTAATTCTTCAACATATAGGTTATCATATACTATTCTTCTTTCATCATCAAATACAACTGTTACTGTTCTATTTTCTTCACTAATTGACTCAATAAAACCCATATCTCCATTAAAAATACCTACACCTTCATTATCACCATATCCATTTATTCTATTCCATTTTAATGAATAATTATTTTTAGTTTGCATTACCTTATCGCCTTCTCTAAAAACACTATCCTTAAACTTTCTTTCCTTTTTATCTTTACTAGGAGGATTTAATATAGATTGAAGTTCATTATTTAAATTATCTACCCCTAAAATTCCTTTTCTAGTAGGTGAAAGTACCTGAAAATCCCTTATCTTATTCCACTTAGAGTTGAAAAGAGGCAATCTTCTATTTACTAAATCTAAAATAGTTTCTAAAATTTCTTCATTACTTTCTCTATTATCAAAAAAGAAATCTCCACCCTTTTTATTTAAATAAGGTAGTTCACCATTATTTATTCTATGCGCATTTGTTATAATCATGCTTTCTTTTCCTTGTCTAAATATATCCTTTAATCTAACTACCTTAATAAATTCACTATCTATTAAATCCCTTAAAACATTTCCTGGACCTACTGACGGTAATTGATCTGCATCTCCAACTATTATTAGTCTTGTTCCAAGTTTAATTGCCTTAAGTAAACTATTCATAAGCATTATATCAATCATTGATGCTTCATCTACTATTATTACATCACCTTCTAGTGGCTCTCCTTCACCTCTTCCAAAGAATGAATTTTCATTATCACTCACTCCCATTTCTAATAATCTATGTATAGTTTTTGCTTCTCTACCAGTTGATTCTGTCATCCTCTTAGCTGCTCTTCCTGTTGGTGCTGCCAAAAGAACCTTCATTCCATTATTTTCATATATTTCTATTATACATTTAATTATTGTTGTCTTACCAGTACCTGGACCACCAGTAATTATTTCAATTCCATTTTCAAAGGCACCTAATATTGCTTCTTTTTGAGAATCTGCAAATACTATATTATTTTTTCTTTCAAAACTTGATATTTCAAAAGTAATATCAGAGTTTATAGTTTGAAAGTTTTCAATGCTTAAGGTAATTATCTTATTAGTTACTCCTAATTCACAAAAATAATATGGTAATGAGTATACAGCTTCAATTTCATTTATCTTTTCTATCTTTATTTTTCCTTCTAAGACACTATTATATATATTAACTTCTATTAACTCCTTATCTACACTTAAAACCCTTTGAGCTTCATTTATAAGTTTATCCTTTGGCATATATGTATTTCCAAGCCCTGAAAAACTATTTAATACATATTTTATTCCACTTTGTATTCTAAAATCTGATATAGGTTCAACTCCTAAGCTTTTTGCTATTCTATCAGATGTTAAAAAACCAATTCCTGAAATTTCATCACTTAAAATATATGGATTTTCAGATACAATATTTTGTGCATCTCCACCAAATTTTTTATAAATTTTTAAACATTGATTTATAGTTACCCCATGTTTTTGAAAAAACATTATTATATCTTTGAGTTCCCTAGTTTCTAAATATGATTGATAAATAATATTATATTTTTTCTCCCCAATACCTTCTACTTCTTTTAACCTTTCAATATTATTATCTAATATATTTAATGTTTCTTCTCCAAAAGCTTTTACTATTTTTTTAGCTGTTACTGGTCCTATTCCATGAATTATTCCTGTGCTTAAGTATTTTTCAATTTCTTTTGTTGATGTTGGTAAAACTTCTTTATATTCTTCTACATTAAATTGTCTTCCAAATTGCTTATGTTTAATCCATTCACCCTTAACCTCAATTTGCTGCCCTTCTTTTATTAATGGCATTGTTCCTACAATTGTATTTACTTCTTTATTAGCTGTAATTTTAGCTACTACATAGCCAGTATCCTCACTTTTAAATATTACAGCTTCAACTAAGCCATCTAATATCTCCATATTATCGCTCCAAACATTTTATTTTACTTATTAATATTATATAATTATAACATAAGTGAAATTTTCTTTGTTAAATTAGAACTTACTTATTCACTTATACATTATTAGCATGTAATAAAATTGTTAAACATTATTCTGGAGGTCTATTTATATGTTATTAAAAAATTGTAATATCGTTTTTCTCGATAAAATTGAAAAGGGATCTATATTAATTGAAAACGATATAATAAAGGAGATAAATCCCAAAATTATAAATACTAATGAGGAAATAGACTGCAAAGGTCTCTATGTTGCTCCTGGATTTATCGATGTTCATATTCATGGTGCTAGTGGATATGATACTATGGATGGTACATTTGAAGCAATAAATGAAATTTCAAAAACAATTTGTAAGTTTGGTACTACTTCGTTTACTCCAACAACAATGACAATGTCTGCTTCAGACATATTAAAATCTATGTCAGCTATTAAGAAAGCTAAAATAGAAGGTACAGATGGTGCACAAGTTTTAGGTGCTCACTTAGAAGGACCATTTATTAGTCCTAGTGCCATAGGTGCTCAAAATTCTAACTATCTAATTAAGCCAAGCTATGAAAACTTCGAAGCTATGACAGGAGATGCAATGGATGCTGTAGTGTCAATTACTATGGCCCCTGAAGTTGATGGAGCAAAAGAATTAGCTAGTATATTAACTGAAAAAGGAATCCGTTGTTCTATAGGTCATACTAAAGCTACTTATGAAGAAGCTATTGAAGGTATAAAAAGTGGATTTTGCCATTCAACACACTTATTTAATGCAATGACTGGTTTTACCCATAGAGAACCGGGAGTTGTAGGCGCAACTTTTGATACTGATATAACTACAGAAACAATTTCTGATGGTATTCATATATCTTACCCATCATTAAGAATTGCTTATAAACAAAAAGGAACTGATAAAACATTATTAGTTACTGATGCAATGTGTGCTTGTGGAATGCCTGATGGAAAATATGCTTTAGGCGGACAACCTGTTATAGTAAAAAACGGTGCTGCTAGACTTGAAAATGGAGCATTAGCTGGATCAGTTTTAACTCTTAATAGAGCAATAAAAAATATTTATGAAAATACTGACTATCCTTTATACGAAATAATTAAAATGGCTTCTTATAACGGAGCAAAATATTGTAAGGTTGATAATAAAAAAGGGCAAATTAAAGAAAATTTTGATGCTGATTTAGTTGTTTTTGATGAAAATATTGATATTAAAATTACTATAATTGGTGGTAAGGTAGTTTATTCTAATTAATATTTTTTACTCTAGAAACTTTGTATTAATTTCATCATAAGATACTTAATCTTTTAATTATAATAAAAAGCGAAGACTTATGTCCTCGCTTTTTATTATAAGTATTTCTTTATTTCATCAACTTTATTTAATTGTTCCCAAGGTAAATTTAAATCATTTCTACCAAAGTGACCATAAGCAGCTGTTTGTCTATATAAAGGTCTTCTTAAATCAAGATCTCTTATAATTGCTCCTGGTCTTAAATCAAATACTTTTTCAACAATGTTAGTTATTTCTTCATCACTTAACTTACCTGTTCCAAAAGTTTCAACTTCAATAGATACTGGCTTTGCAACACCTATTGCATAAGCTAATTGAATTTCTAATTTATCAGCTATACCAGCTGCAACTAAGTTCTTAGCTACCCATCTTGCTGCATAAGCTGCTGATCTATCAACCTTTGTTGGATCTTTTCCTGAGAATGCACCACCACCGTGTCTTCCATATCCTCCATAAGTATCAACTATAATTTTTCTTCCTGTTAATCCACTATCTCCTTGTGGTCCTCCAACAACAAATCTACCAGTTGGATTAATGTAATATTTAGTTGATTCATCTAATAATTCAGCAGGTATAACAGCTCTTATTACATGCTCCATTAAATCTTCTCTTATTTGTTCTTGACTTACATGTTCATCATGTTGAGTTGATATAACTATTGCATCAATTCTTACGACCTTATTATCATCATATTCCACCGTTACTTGAATTTTACCATCTGGTCTTAAATATGATAAAGTTCCGTTTTTTCTTACTTCTGTTAATCTTCTTGATAATCTATGTGCCATAGCAATTGGTGAAGGCATATATTCAGGTGTTTCATTAGTTGCAAACCCAAACATCATTCCTTGATCTCCAGCACCTACAGCTTCAACTTCATCCTTTTCTCCCTCTCTAGATTCTAAAGCCTCATCAACTCCCATTGCAATATCACCTGATTGTTCATCAATAGATGTTAATACTGAACAAGTATCACAATCAAATCCATATTTAGCTCTATCATATCCAATTTCTTTAATTGTGTTTCTAACTACTTTAGGAATATCTACATAACAAGATGTTGATATTTCCCCCATTACTAGTACCATTCCTGTTGTTACTGCTGTTTCACAAGCAACTCTTGCCATTGGATCCCTTGCTAATATACTGTCTAAAACTGCATCCGAAATTTGGTCACATATTTTATCTGGATGCCCTTCTGTTACTGATTCTGATGTAAATAATCTTTTCATTTTGCTTAGCTCCTCTCATTCTGATATTAATTCTAAGCAATAAAAAAAGTCTCTTGCAAAAAGAAGAGACTTATTATTATCTAATGTCTTCTTATCTTGCAAATTAAAAATTCTGCAGGAATTTGCACCACGTCTACTAGTTTCAAGTATTATTACTTGTCACTATCAACAGGTTGCCGGGTTTCACAGGGCCTTTATCCCTCCACCTCTCTGGATAAGAACTAATATCAAATTTTATTTCTAAGAATATTTTATACATATATCCATACTATGTCAATAATTTTTTTATTTTTATTTATAATTAATATATAAAAAAAGCATGGTATAAACCATGCTTAAATGGTGGGGGAGGACGGATTCGAACCATCGAAACGAAACGTAACAGATTTACAG
>ERZ772901.2832-NODE-2832-length-10383-cov-4.860670_pt1 | contig 10383 bp, 7 predicted proteins | sample MGYA00512123_ERZ772901 | MGnify/ENA primary metagenome ERZ772901 (study PRJEB29015, sample SAMEA2737711) | human gut metagenome | biome: human gut; feature: human-associated habitat; material: faeces | place: China | collected 2012 ...
CGACCCGCGGGCCAAGGCCATCGGGGCCGTGAACACCGTCGTCAATCACAACGGCCTGCTCTACGGCTATAACACCGATTACCTGGGCTTTGCCCACCTGTGCGCGGCCCATGGCGTCGATTTCACGGGCCGCACGGTCCTGATCCTGGGCACCGGCGGCACCCACAACACCACCAGCGCGGTGGCCAGGGACAAAGGCGCGGCCAGGATCCTGACCGTCAGCCGGAAGCCCGACCCCGCCAAGGGTGAGCTCTCCTACGAGGAAGCTGTCCACAGCGGGGCGCAAATCGTCATCAACACCACACCCGCGGGCATGTACCCGAATGTCGGTACCTGCAATCTGGACATTGCCGCTATGCCGGGCCTGGAAGCCGTGCTGGACGTGGTCTATAACCCCGAAAAGACCGAGATCATCCTCCGGGCCGAGGAAGCCGGGGTCCCGGTGGCCGCCAGCGGCCTGGAAATGCTGGTGGCACAGGCCGTGTACGCGGCGGAGTATTTCCTCGACCGCAAGTTTGAGGATGCCCCGGCGGAAATTTCCCGCGTCACGGCGGCCATCCGGCGGGATACGCTCAATGTCGTCCTCATCGGGATGCCCTCCTCCGGCAAATCCACCATCGGGCGGATGCTGGCCGAAAAGCTGGGCAAGCGCTTTATTGATCTCGACGACGAGGTGGTCAAGGCCGACGGCCGCACCATCCCGGAGATCTTTGCCGCCGAGGGCGAGGACAGCTTCCGCCGGAAAGAGACGGAGCAGATCGCCCGGTTTGCCAAAGAGGGGCGGCAGCTGCTCTCCTGCGGGGGCGGCGTCATCAAGCGGCCCGAGAACATCCGGCTGCTGCACCAGAACGGCGTCATCCTCTTTTTGGACCGCCCGCTGGAAGCGCTGACCGTGGGCGGCGGCAGGCCGCTCTCCTCCAGCACCGACGCCCTCCGTGCCATGTACACCGAGCGCAGGCCGCTGTATCTGGCGGCAGCGGACGCCGTTGTGCCCAACCACACTACCGTCACGGACGCGGTGAACGCGGCCATGGAGGCTCTGGATGAAATTTTTGATCATTAACGGCCCGAACCTCAACCTGATGCACTTTACCGAGCCGGGCGTGGCCGGGCAGATCGACTACAACGCCCTGCTGGATTATCTGGAAGTCTGCTGCCAGCAGATGGACATTCAGGTGGAGTTTTTCCAGTCCAACCACGAGGGCGACCTCATCGACGAGATCCAGTCCGCCGCAGGCCGGGCGGACGGCATCGTCATCAACCCGGGCGGCTATGCCCACTACAGCGTGGCCATTCTGGACGCGCTGCGGGTCTGCGGCGTGCCCGCCGTGGAGGTCATGCTCAGCGAGCCGGACAGCCACGAGCCGTTCCGCCAGACGGACGTGGTCTCCTTTGGCTGTCAGGGCCATTTTATCGGGGAGGGCATCAGCGGCTATCTGCACGCCTGCGCCTACCTCGTCCAGCTGCTCCGCATCGACGGCAGCGGGCACACTCACTTGGTGATGTAGCCCTCTCAGGCGCTGGCGAGCGCGAGACGGAGCGGTTTTCAACGATTCAAAAAGAAGGGACGTAAATTCAATGATTATTTCCACCAAAAAAGGCACCCCGAAAGTAGAGCTTGAGAAAATCGTCGATAAATTTGAGAAGCAGGGCCTTGATGTTACCCTCATCACTGGCAAGGACTACAATGTCTTTGGTCTGGTGGGCGACACCACCAAGATCGATGAGCGGGACGTGCTGGCCAACCCCTGGATCGACAACGTCACCCGCGTGTCTGCCCCGTACAAGCGCGCCAACCGCCTGTTCCACCCCGCCGATTCGGTCATTGACTGCGGCGGCGTGAAGATCGGCGGCAAGGAAAAGATCGCCGTCATGGCAGGCCCCTGCAGCATCGAGGGCGCAGAGCAGGCTCTGCGCATTGCACAGGGCGTGAAGGCCGGCGGTGCCACCCTGTTCCGCGGCGGTGCCTACAAGCCCCGCACCTCTCCCTACTCCTTCCAGGGCCTTGAGACCGAGGGCATTCTGGATATGGTAAAGGCCCGCGAGGCCACCGGCATGCCCATCGTCTCCGAGCTGATGAGCGAGGACCGCATCCCCGAATTTGAGGAGTATGTGGACGTGGTGCAGATCGGTGCCCGCAACATGCAGAACTTCCAGCTGCTCAAGGCCGTTGGCAAGATGCACAAGCCCGTGCTGCTCAAGCGCGGCCTGTGCAACACCATCGAGGAGTGGATCATGAGCGCCGAGTACATCATGGCAGGCGGCAACGAGCAGGTCATCCTGTGCGAGCGCGGCATCCGTACCTTTGAAAAGTACACCCGCAACACGCTGGACCTGTCTGCCGTGCCCCTCATCCACGAAAAGACCCACCTGCCCGTCATCGTGGACCCCAGCCACGCCACCGGCAAGGCAAACCTCGTGGAACCCATGATGATCGCCGCTGTGGCCGCCGGTGCCGACGGTCTGGAGGTAGAAGTGCACTATGACCCCCGCCACGCCTGGAGCGACGGTGCCCAGTGCCTGACCCCGGACGCCTTTGCACAGGCCATGGCCAAGTGCCGCCAGGTGGCATGGGCCATCGGCCGCGATATGTAACGGCCTATGCTGGTAACCATTCATTCTTCCCGCCTTATCGGCGGGAGCATCACAGCCCCGCCCAGCAAGAGCATGGCCCACCGGGCCGTGCTGTGTGCGGCGCTGGCCACAGGCAGCTCCCACATCACGAATCTGGAATTCAGTAAGGACATCTCCGCCACGCTGGCCGCCGCAGGCCAGCTGTGTGCCCGGGTTACCACCGGCCCCGCAGATGCTGTGGTGGAAGGGCTGGGCCGGTTTGCCCCCCTCACTGCCCCGGTGGACTGCTGCGAGAGCGGCAGCACCCTGCGGTTCCTCATCCCCATTGCCAGCCTCACCGGGCAGGAAATGACCTTCACCGGCCGTGGGCGGCTCATGGAGCGGCCCCAGTCGGTTTACAAAACGTTGTATCGGGAGCAGGATCTACGGTTTGAACAGACCTCTGCCGGTCTGACCGTGGAAGGTGCCCTCACACCGGGGGAGTACCGGCTGGCGGGCAACGTGTCCAGCCAGTTCATCAGCGGGCTGCTGTTTGCCCTGCCCCTGCTGGACGGCGACAGCACCCTGCACCTCATCCCGCCGGTGGAGAGCCGCAGCTACATCGACATGACCCGCGCGGTGCAGGCCACCTTTGGGGTGACCAGCCGCTGGCTGGATGGGAATACGCTGGCCCTGCCGGGCCGCCAGCACTATCATCCCTGCGATCACGCCGTAGAGGGCGACTACAGTCAGGCGGCCTTCCCGGCGGTGCTGGGTGCCGTGTGCGGCGGGGTGACCGTCACCGGCCTGCGCCCGGACACTTTGCAGGGCGACGCGGTCATTCTGGATATCCTGCACCGGTGCGGCGCACAGTTCACCCGTGAGGGGGACACCGTCACCTTTGCAAAGGCGCCCCTGCACGGGGTGGACATCGACCTGGCCAACTGCCCGGACCTTGGCCCTGTGCTCATGGTGCTGGGCCTGCTGTGTGAGGGCACCACCGTCATCCGCAACGCCGAGCGCCTGCGCCTGAAGGAGAGCGACCGCATCGCCGCCATGGAAGCCGAGCTGCGGGCCTGCGGCGGCGTGCTGGAAAGCGAGGGCGGCACCATCACGGTGCACGGCTGCGCCGAGCATCTGCACGCGCCGGAAGGCATTCTGCACGGGCACAACGACCACCGGGTGGTCATGAGCCTTGCGGTGCTGAGCGCAGCCGCCGGGCTGCCCCTGACTGTGGATGACGCCGAAGCCATCCAGAAGAGCTGGCCGAATTTCTTTGCAGCCATCCGGCCTTTGGGTGTGGAGGTAGAATATGCTTGACAAAACAAAACGTTATCTCGTGGTGGGTCTTGGTCTGCTGGGCGGCAAGTATGCCCTGGAGCTGACCAAAGCCGGTTTCCATGTGGACGGCATCAACCGCAGCGAGGGGCACCTGCAATATGCCCTCGACCACGGCTACATTGCCAGCGGCAAGACCCATGATTTTGAAGATCTGGTGCAGCAGGCCGACCACATCATCTTTGGCCTGTACCCCACGGCCCTGCTGGAATGGTTCAAAGCCTACGGCCCGCTCCTCAAGCCCGGCTGCATCTTCACGGATGTGTCCGGCGTCAAGACCGGCCTTGTGGAGCCGGTGCAGGCCATGTGCCCGGCAGGGGTGGAGTTCATTGCCAGCCACCCCATGGCAGGCCGTGAGACCTCCAGCGTGGAGCACGCTGCCGAGGTGAACTTTGCCCCGGCCAACTTCATCATCACCCCCACCGACAAGAACACCCCGGAGGCCATCCAGTGGGCAAAGGAGCTGGCCCAGGTGCTGGGCTTCAAGCACATCTGCACCCTGACCGTGCAGGAGCACGACAAAATGATCGGCTACGTCAGCCAGCTGTGCCACGCCATCGCCGTGAGCCTGATGTGCGCCAACGACAACACCTCGCTGTGCGAGTACACCGGTGACTCCTTCCGGGATCTGACCCGCATTGCCCGCATCAACGACAAAATGTGGGCGGAACTGTTCCTGTGGAACAAGGAAAACCTGATCAGCGAGATCGACCAGTTCGATGCGGCCCTGTGCGAAATGCGCAACGCCCTCGTGGCCGATGACCGGGACAAGCTGGAAGAGATGTTCCGCCTGTCCACCCAGCGCCGCGCTGCCTTTGACAAAAAGCTGCCGTAAAACAAGGGAGGTACTCCGCCATGCCCAAGCAGGAAGGACAAAAGACCAAGCTCCTGGCATTGCTGCACATCTTTGAGCAGAAAACCGACGAAAACCACCTGCTGAACGTGCCCCAGCTGGTGGAACTGCTGGAACAGCAGGGCATTCTGGCCGAGCGCAAGAGCATCTACAGCGACATCGACACCCTGTGCGCGCTGGGCTACGACATCCAGCTGCGGCGCGGGCGCGGCGGCGGCTACTGGATGGCCAGCCGTGCCTTCGAGCTTTCCGAGCTCAAGCTGCTGGTGGACGCTGTGCAGGCCAGCAAGGTCATCTCGGCACGCACCAGCAAAAAGCTCATCCGCAAGCTGGAGGCCCTGTGCTCCGAGTACGAGGGCACCCAGCTGCAGCGTCAGGTGTATGTGGACGGCCGCCCCAAGGCCGACAGCCGCACCTTGCTGTACAGCATCGACGCGCTGCACACGGCCATCAGCGCCGGGCGGCTGGTGCAGTTCCGCTACAAGAACAACAGCACCTGGACGGTCAGCCCCTGGCAGCTGGCCTGGGAGGGCGGCTGCTACTACCTCATCGCCTACCAGGATGAAAAGGATCCAGCCAACATCCGCAACTACCGGGTGGACCGCATGTCCTACGTCAAGGTGCTGGACCGCCCCCGCCGGGGCAAGGAGGCCTTTGCCGCCTTCGACCTGCCCAGCTATCTGCGCAAGCATTTCAACATGTTCGGCGGGCCGGAATACCGGGTGACCCTGCGCTGCACCGCCGACCTGGAAGCCGCCATGCGGGACCGCTTCGGGCAGGACACTCTCTTTTTGCCGGAAGCAGACGGGTACTTCCACTTTGATGTCCCGGTCTGCGTGAGCGACCAGTTTTACGGCTGGGTCTGCGGTTTTGGCGGCAAGGTGGAGATCACCTCCCCCGCCGAAGTACGGCAGGGCCTGCACGACATGGTGCAGGAGCTGGCCGAGCAGCACAACTGATCCAGAATCAACGAACCCCCGGCAGGCCGCAGCCTGCCGGGGGTTCGTTCGTTATAAATAATTCTTTCTCATTCGTCAAATTCCAGGTCGCTGGGCAAGATCAGGTCCAGCGGGGCGTTGGGCTCTGCCACAAGGCGGCGGCTCTGGTTGAAGATGGCCTTTTCCAGCGTGTTGCGGGCAAGGCGGCCGTTGCCGGCGGTGCGGCTGTCCAGCGCCTGACGGCGCTTGTAGTAGCCCAAAAGCGGGAAGGTACAGCCCTCGGCAAGGCGGTAGCCCTTGCCCTTTGCCAGCACGTTGGTGATGTCCAGCAGCTCGTCTGCCGTGTAGTCCGGGAACTCGATCTTGTTGGGGAAGCGGCTGGCAAGACCGCTGTTGGCGGTAAGGAACACCTCCATCTCCCGGGTGTAGCCCGCCAGAACGACCACCAGCTCGTCCCGGTGATCCTCCATGCCCTTCACAAGGGTGTCGATGGCTTCGAGACCAAAGCTGTCCTGCTCGCCGCGGTAGAGGCTGTAAGCTTCATCGATAAACAGCACACCGCCGAGGGCACTCTCGATGACGCTGTTTGTCAGCGGGGCGGTGTGGCCGGTGTAGCGGCCCACAAGGTCGGCACGGGTCACTTCCACCAGCTGGCCGCCGCGCAGTGCGCCGATGGCTTTCAGATACTTGGCCAGAATGCGGGCAATCGTGGTTTTGCCGGTGCCGGGGTTGCCGGTAAAAATCATGTGCATGTTCACATCGGCAACTTTCAGGCCCTGGGCCTTGCGCTTTTGCTGGGCCTGCACGTTCTGGGCAATGCCGCGCACAAAATCCTTTACTTCGTCAAGGCCCACAATGGCATCTAGCTCCGCTTCCACGGCATCCACATCGCCGCGGTACTGGCGGGGCAGCAGGGCCAGCAGGTCAAACGGTTCACCGCTGCCAATGGCGGCCATCAGGCGGCTGCCGTCCACCGTCAATTTGGCGGGCGTTCCGGCGGTAGGAATGTCGTCCGCATCCAGAACGTACTCTGCAAAGGCGCGGTAGATGCTGTCGACATAATCGCGCATGGCGGTCATGCCGCTGGTTTTGCCGTACTGCGCGGCAACCAGGTCCCGCACATCGCTGCCCATGGCAAGCACAAGGCCGCACTGCGCCTTGACCCGCTGGGCCAGGTGGTTCAGCTCCCGCGCGGCAATGGCGGCCAGGCTTTCGGGGGTGAACGCCTGGGTGCGGCAGATGTCCCCCTCCAGCGCGTCCACGAACCGCGCGCCGAACTTGTCCGCCAGGGCGGTTTCGTCCCGGTTGGAGAAAAATACAAAATACTTGCCGGCAGCCTGCAATTCGCCGATCGCGCCGGGGGCCAGGGCGGTGCCCACATCCACCAGAATGCCGCGCTGCAATACATAGCGGCTGGTCAGCGGCAGAGTGCCGTCAATGGCCAGCGTTGCCAGCATGTTCAGGTAATTGGATGCACAGCTTTCGTAATGGTCAAAGGCCAGAACCTCGGCGTCAGACTGCAAGGCGGCATACAGGTCCTGCAAAAACAGCTTTTCCTGTGCGGGGCCGGGGTACAGGGCCAGATCCATCGTTTCAATCAGGGCGCTGTGCAAAAGTCCGCGGCCTGCCATCTCGTCCACAATGCAGGTCAGGGCATAGTGCCGCCCGGTACCGGTGGGGCCGCACAGCAGCATGCTGCCGCGGGCATGGGCGGTATCGGCGGTACCCATCACAAAGGGGCGGCGGAACGCCTTGACCACCTGCCCCACAAAGGCATCCTGCCCCAGCACCTGCTGGCGCACCCGGTCGGCCAGGCCATTAAAGTTTTCCGGGCCGGCTTTTACCGGTTCTGCTGCGGGGGCAGGCTGTGCGGTTTTGCCGCCCAGCAGGCCGTCCTGGCGCAGGCTTTGGGTCAGCTCGCTGCTCATGCGGCGCACACTGTCCGCGGTGGCGGCGCTGGCGCGCTGCACGGCGTTCAGGGCGTCCGCGGCAGATTTCTGGCGTTTTTGGCTTTCAGCCAAAGCGTCCAGCTGGGCCTGCATGGCGTTCAGGCTGTTTTGCGCGGCATCGCGGTCCTGTTTGGTAGCGCTGTGGCGGCCTGTACCGGTCACACTTCGCACCCAGGCATCGTATTGATCTTCCAGGCTCATGGCTTTGCCCTCCGTTATATCAGTCGGCTTTTTTTACGGTAATTTTATAAAAGTTTTTGGTACTGCACCCGGCGCGGCCGCCGCCCGCACACGCGCAGGCGCATGCACAGCTGGAAACACAGGCACACGCACACGCGCAGCTGGAATGGTTGGAGTGATCCGAACCGCCGCTGCGCCGCCCGGCACCACCGCCGCGGGTCTTTCCGCCCCCGGCCTTGAAGTTTGCGGGTGGGGGAACGCGATGGTAGCCTTCTGGCGGGGGCAGATTACGGGCAACATGGATATGGGTGTGCCCGTTGGAATACCAGTACCAGTCGTCGGGGTCATCCTCGCCAAAACCACCGTTCCAGATCCCGTTTGTGCGGGAAACGGAAACCGTGATCAGAGCAATCACGATAATGACCAGAAGGAGCACGAAGAAGAAAACCAGTACCTGGTCACTGTCGTCATAATACATTTCGCTGTCCGTTGCGGCAGCATCGGGGGAGTAGTTTTGTGCTGTATGGGCGGGAACGCTGACATGCACCGTGGCGCTTTCGCCATGGTCCAGCGGGCCAAAGTTCCACACAAGATAGTTGCCGTCCTGGCTGTCGTTATCGGCCTGGATACCGTCCAGCGCCACCCAGCGGATGGTCAGCTTATCCACACACAAATCATCGAACCAGCCGGGGGTAAAACTGTAGTCGGCGTTGCCGTCCTCGTTCAGCAAAAACAGATGGGACTGGTGTACCTGGAACGCAAAGTGTACGCTGCTCTGTGCGCCGATGGTGGCGGCAATATCCGGCGGGAAGTAGGCGTTGATAAAATCAACCTTGGCAAAGGAACCGCCGTCATCCACGGAACTTACGTTAAGAACTGTATCCGGCGTCAGGTTGACCAGGCTGTCGTTGTGGCTGTTGGGCAGGCCGATGCGCACCCAGGTCAGCGGTTCATCCAGGCTGCCGCCGATCACGTTCCAGTCCAGCTCATAGGTGATATCGGCGGAGCCATCGGCGCGGGTGTCCACTGTTACGGTATAGTGGGTGATCTCATCCATGTCGCCGTCATCCGCATGGGCGGGCAGGGCGGCGGCAACAAACAGCAGCAGAACGGCCAGCATAGCCCACAGCTGCGCGGCAAAGCGTAAAACGGATTGTTTCATCACAAACCTCCCTGTGCGGGAACGGTTGTGCCAAGCTGGCAGATGTGTTCCATTTTCGCACTTTCTTCCCGCACACGGCGGCAGGCGGGGGCATTCCAGATCTTGTGCCAGGGGTCATGCAGGATGTTGCCCAGGCCAGCGCCCTCCCGCAGCCAGCTCTGGCAGGGCAGAACGGTGCCGTCCGGCGCAACGGCCATGTTGGAAAGGCAGGCCCCGCAGCTGGGCACCTGGGTAAAGCCAAGGTCCAACAGTACCGCATCCGGCAGCCAGCCGGGGCTGGTAAAGTTGATCTCCATGTGGTTTTGTTCAGCATAGGCCATCGCGGGGCGCAGCACGGCGGTCAGTGCTTCCGGCGTTAAGCGGGTGGCCTTGCTGGGGTCGGTTTCGGCCCCGCCGGTGGGAATTAGCCCGCTGCAGGTGGCATAGCGCACGCCAAGAGAGTTGGCCAGCGCCAGCGTTGCGGTGTAATCCTGGTTCAGGCTGCACAGCGGGGTGTTGATGCTGACATTCAGCCCCGCCTCCACCGCATTGCGGATGCCGCTGATGGTGTCCGCATAGCCGGGGGCACTCACCAGCGTGTTATGGATAGCTTCATCCGTCGAATATAGGGTGACCTGCACGCTGTCCAGGCTGGCGTCCGCCAGTTCCCGGCAAAGGGCGCTGGTCAGCATGCGGCCGTTGGTGTTCAGCCGGGTCACAAACCACTGGGCCGCCTGCACCAGCTTGATCAGATCATGGCGCAGCGTAGGCTCGCCGCCGGTAAAGGTCAGCTGCGGAATGCCCGCCGCGCGGCATTTTTGGATAACAGCCAGCCATTGGTCGGTATCCAGCTCTTTCACCGCGCCAAGGGGCTGGTTGGCGGCGTAACAGTGCAGGCATTTCTGGTTGCAGTGCCAGGCACCGTCCTTTTCCATGGAGCTTACCATCAGGTCCATACGGTGGGGGGCTGCCATATAGCGGGCGTAAGCGCCCAGGTCCATCGGTTGCACATGCACGGGCGGTTCCTGCCCGGCGGTCAGCGCGCGGAAGGAGGTCAGCATGGCATTCAAATCCGCGCGGATCTGGTCGGGAGCCGTTTTCGGGTAAACAGCAGCGGCGGTTTCCACAGCCTGGGCGGCAATGCCGGCCCACTGGTCCTCGGTGATCTCCTTGCCCTCAAAAGGCTGCAGGGCGTCCATCAGCCCTGCCAGCAGAATGGCCCAGGAAACGCTGAGCGGCAAAATATCCTGCCCGTTCAAAAGTGCAACAAACGGCACATTGCGCCGTGCTTTTTTGCAAGGGAGCAGGTGAATGCGCAGCACACCGGGGCCCTCTGGGTCCAGGGTGACATGGCGCACAACGCTTAGGTGCTGGTGCAGATAAGAGGACTCTGCACGCGATAAAAACATCATCTAAAACACTCCAAAACAG
>ERZ772901.2834-NODE-2834-length-10381-cov-2.682646_pt1 | contig 10381 bp, 7 predicted proteins | sample MGYA00512123_ERZ772901 | MGnify/ENA primary metagenome ERZ772901 (study PRJEB29015, sample SAMEA2737711) | human gut metagenome | biome: human gut; feature: human-associated habitat; material: faeces | place: China | collected 2012 ...
GACTCCTGAATCCTGTTAAATGCCGCTTGGAGTTTTTCTCGATTAAATGAATTATTCTTTGCACTCTTAAGCATACTTACATATGTCATATCCGAATCTAAAGTATAATGAAGTGACTCTTTTAATTCTTCAAGCAAATCTTTTGCATCCTCACTCTCCATCACTTCTTCATAACACTCTTGTGCTTCTTCAAGGCTGTCCGGTTTCTCATCGTTCATCAAATCATATGCCTTTGACAAATACGAATCTGATAAATATTTATAAAAAACCAGACCAAGAAGATATGTTTTATACTCATTTGCATCCATCTTCCCTCTGAGTACATCTGCCCCACTCCATAATACCTGTAATAAATCCTTTCCTTCTGTCATCTTTTGAACCTCCATCTTATATAAGTGTAAAATAATGCAATCCATGGCATTAGTTGGGGGCAAAATACCTTTTGATCCCAACATCATTAAAATTATACCATAAATTTGCGTTGTAAAATAACTTATTCTGCCAAAAACAATTCCCCCTATCTTCCCCTGCATACCGCACATCCACCTTTGTTTCCCACGCAAAATGCACAATCCTTTATCCTCTCCCCATACTCTTTCTTCGTCACAAGATAAATCCCAACACAACTTTTTGCCGGGTGCATATTTCCGCTTTTATCAACTGACACACCTACTTTCTCTGCCCCCGTTATTTTCACAAGTTTTGGCACCGCTAATATATCCATCCCATAAAATCCCGGTCCAAATGAATCCGTCACATATTTTTTATGCCTTACGCTGTGCTTTCTTTCTATATAACTTCTAATCCAGTCTCTCAACACATCTGTTGCCGCTATCATCAGACATTCGACATAATATTTTTCAAGAAGTGAACTTTCTTCCAACACTTTTTCATCAATATCCTTTATTCCAAATGCGTACAGATAAGCACTGTCTATGTCGCCGTACGCCACATTCATTTTTTCCAGTGCGTTACATTCTATTGTCTGCTCTCCAAATACAAATCCGGCGGTTGTCACCACACTTTCGTCAATCTGTTTAAGAATGACTTTTACTTTTTTCTCACTGAAAAATTTATCATATGCTGCATTTATTATCTCCTTATGCTGTCTTTTCATCTCCGCATCCATTGACTCAAATCCACATGAATGTTCTATTTCCGTCTCCATATCCACAATCAGCTCACTTATATTCACTTCAAGAATTTCATCTTTTGACATAAGGCACTTAAGCATCTCTTCATAATTTGCCGCCCTGTGTGGAAAAGTACATTTTGAACAGTCTTTTATTTTTTCTCCATTTGCCGTCACAAAGTAAACAGGATTTCCGGGACACTTTTCTTTAAGATATAAAGGACAATAGCAGAAAAGGCAATTAAAGTCCTTTTCTGCTATCTCATCTGACACTTTGTGGCATGGAAAATACTCGCATTTCTTATTTGAAAAAAATGAATAATTTTCTGCCATCTTTATTCCTCATTTCATTTTTATTGCTTATTTATTTGCTCTTGCAATCGCTCTTGCTACATGAACTCCACTTGCCGATGCGTGTGACAATGAATGTGTTACACCGCTGCAGTCACCGATAACATAAAGTCCTTTAAGCGGAGTTTCAAGGTTTTCATCTATCTCAACTTCCATGTTATAGAACTTGACTTCAACACCATAAAGAAATGTATCATCATTGGCTGTACCTGGAGCAATTTTATCTAAGGCATAAATCATTTCAATGATTCCATCCAAGATACGCTTTGGAAGTACAAGGCTTAAATCACCCGGAGTTGCCGAAAGCGTAGGTGTCACAAATCCCTCAGCTATACGAGTTGCATTGCTTCGTCTTCCTCTTATAAGGTCACCAAATCTCTGCACTAAGACACCGCCGCCTAGCATATTTGAAAGTTTTGCTATGCTCTCTCCATATCCGTTGCTGTCTCTGAATGGCTCTGAAAAATGTTTTGCAACGAGAAGTGCAAAGTTTGTATTTTCAGTGTGTTTGCTTGGGTCTTCATAACTGTGACCGTTTACCGTAACTATTCCGTTTGTGTTTTCATTTACTACAACACCATGCGGATTCATGCAGAATGTACGGACAAGATCCTCAAATTTCGCTGTTCTGTAAACTATCTTGCTCTCATAAAGTTCATCCGTGAGATGTGAAAATACTTCTGCCGGAAGTTCAACTCTGACACCAATATCAACACGGTTTGATTTTGTCGGAATATCAAGCTCTGAACAGACTTTTTCCATCCATTTACTTCCGCTTCTTCCCGCTGATATGATACATTTATCACACTGATAATCACCTTTTGCCGTCTTTATAAGATAACCGTCACCATTCTGTAAAACACTGTCTACAGGCGTGTCAAAATAGAAATCTACTTTGTCTTTAAGTTCTGCATAAAGATTTTCGAGAACAACATAATTCTTATCTGTTCCAAGATGACGGACAGACGCATCAAGAAGGTGAAGACCATTCTGAACACAAAGTTTCTTTATCTCTGTATTGGCTGTCGAATAAAGTTTTGTACCCTCACCGCCATATTTAAGATTTAACTCATCTACATAATACATAAGGTCGAGAGCCTTATTTTTTCCTATATATTCATATAAAGTACCGCCAAACTGATTTGTTATATTATATTTACCGTCTGAAAAAGCCCCCGCCCCGCCAAAACCGTTCATTATAGAGCAGCTTTTACAATTTATACAGCTTTTTATCTTATCGCCGTCAATAGGGCAGACTCTCTTTTCAAGTGAATGACCTGTCTCAAATACGGCAGCCTTAATCTCAGGATTTTTCTTAACCAATTCATATGATGCAAAAATACCTCCAGGGCCTGCACCGACTATAATAATGTCATATCTCATACGCATAAATCCTCCTTTCAGGACACAAGAGTTACTTAGCCATTAACAAATCCTGACATTCCGTATCAGACCTGTAAATGAAAAATAACTACAAAAATACAGAAGCAGGGCTAAATCCATTTCAAAACTTAACTCGCTTCTGCATTTATTTTACACTATATACATTATTTATGCAATTAAATATGTCAAATTATATGCCCTCAACCATTTTTAAAAGGAGCAGTTTTTCCCCTTTATGGACTATGTCACCACTTAAATCATTTAGCTGGCTGATACTCTCAATGGTCGTGCGATATTTTTTCGCAATATCCCACACCGGTGTATCTTTTATTGCATAATAACCTACTATTCCAGGCAGTTTATGAAGCCGCTCAAAATCAAGTGGTTCAACATTTACATCAAAAATATAATTCTCCTCAAAATTTGAAAAAGCAATGGCACATAATGTTATATTTGCCTTGACCTCAATTTCCGAACTGTCAAGCATCATAACATTTATGTTGTTTATCTCAAATTGCAATTCATAGTAACATTCAGGACTAAGGCCATCAATCTCGATAACATGACGAAACGGCATTACCACCTTTTCGATAGATAAAGGATTTGAATCATTTTCCGTCATATACAAAACATCAAGCTGCATCACGCCGTCAAGCTGTATCCCGTCTTTTACAACCTGCTGTTCATCAATCGTTATCTTTCCCGTTGTATTGCATATCTGAAGTATTTTATCCTGATTGTCTATATTAAATTGCTCAGAAAGTCTCAAAACACTCTGATTTTTCATAATAAGCCTGTTTAGTGACATAGTCTTTCTTACCGGCTCAAGCTCCATTGCCGTTGAATAAGCATCGTCGAGTATCTGAGTTTCTTTATTCTCATAAAACTTCATTTGCAATTTCAGTGTCAGTTCAAAACTTATTATCCTGTTTTCACCATCCTCATCAGGCTTTCCTGAAAGCTCCCTGCTGCCGACACTCACATCAATATCAGGAATCATATCCTCATTGCAGTTATTACAGTTTATAATCTCGTCAAAAGCCGCTTCTGTCTCAAAATATTCAAGGCTCCGCTCCTCATTTTCAGGAGTATATAAAACAAAAATATTCAAATCCCCCATAAGTCTTACACCATCCTCGACAACTTTAGTCTGGATGTTAAGAGGTCTTATATTATAATACAATATTGAATCAATATTCGGTTTTGCTTTCGGCAGATTTATCTCCTCGTAAATACGATGTATATCATTTTTGCTGATAACAAGATGTGTATATGCTACATTCTTTAACTTTGAATATAATCCCTCCGACTCCGTCATTCCTATATCCTCAGAGTCCGAAAGTGATGACACTGCCTCATAATTATCGCTCACCGGCTTGCAGCAATGTATCCCTATAATGGCATTTATGCTCAGTTTTCTTGAATTTATAAGGTTTGCCTGACAGTCATCAATCTCAAAATGACAGTCAATATCATCTCCCTCCGAAACCTCATCAAGCCCTACCGACTCATCAAAATTTATACTTCCGGAAAGATTATGTACTGGAACAATATCGTCACTGCTCGTATATAAAATAAAATAATCAAGTGTTCCTTTTATGCCTGCCCTGCCGTCAAGTGCCACAACCGAATTAGATAAAATATTTCCCTCTATTTTAATTATCTTATCTATATCGGGTTTACTGTCAGGAACATTCATATCATTTTCCAATGTAATCTGTGTATCACTGTGACAAACTATCTGATTTGAAGTTATCTGTGCGGTTTTAAGTTCCATAGAAATCTCCTTAAATTTATTTAATTGCCATAGATGATTGCGAAACTAATTATATGTTGTGTTAACTGTGAGATTATGATAGTTTCGCAAATGTCTAATTTTATTGTCAGGGTAAAAATTGCCCCGCTGATATATAATTCATATGCAATAATATTTTATTCAACTGCATCTAAAAATATTACATCTTAGCAACTGTTCAGGCATAAAAAGAGTATCGGCATATAACGAGCTTGTTCATTGTTTGCCAAATTTTCTTTTTATGACAGAATATCAAATAAGACTAACCCAAAACATTATACTTGTGGTAAAATATATTAAGAAACAAAAAGACTGCTTTTTAAACATACGGCTCTGTAAGTAACAGTCGGAAATGTCTGTAATATTGATTTGCAAATACAAACATAAAATCAAATACAATGAAAGTCTATAAAATTGATGTTTAAAAAGAGCAGCCAAATATTTATATATAAACCAAAAAAGGATAACAAACATTATGAACAAAGAAACTAAGATAACATATGTAAACAATATAAGCGTTGAAGATTATAATGCACTCAGAAAATCAGTAAACTGGATAAATGTAACTGAAAAAAGGGCAGCCATTGCCCTTAAAAACTCATTTTATCTCTGCGTAGCAGTCTGTGACAATAAACCTGTCGGTATGGCACGCATCGTAAGTGACGGCGGCTATACATATTTCATAACAGATGTAATCGTACACCCAGACTATCAGGGACATCACATAGGTACGGAACTTATACGCCGTGAACTTGACTACATACAAAAAGATGTAGTGGCAGGGGAAACCGTAATGGTAAGCCTTATGGCAGCCTACCATCGTGAAAGTTTCTATGAAAAATTCGGTTTCCACACAAGACCATTCGGAAATCACGGTCCCGGAATGTCAATGTGGGTGTCACGCGATGTAACCGGAAACCCCATGACTTTCTGATTTCCACCTCAATACTAACCAGAAAAACATCCCCTAAAATAATTCAATGCACAGAAACAAGGAGATATATATTTTCTTAAAGGCGACATTCTCAAACGCACCTGCACTTATGTGCTGTCTTTTAGCACATTATGTACAGCTGTGTGTTTGAATAGCGAAAGCGTGCCGCCGCAAAAAATATACATCTCCTTGTTTCGTCAATATTCAGATATGTGTTTTCAAACAAACTTGTTCATGCTGCCATCATACTTATAATCGATGGCAGCAAGTTTATTTTCAAGTTCTTCCCTGTCAATGTCAAGTGATTTGCACATTTCTTCAATGTCAGGGTAAAAATCCCTAAGCTGCGTATTCACATAACTAAGCAGCATCACCGGGTCTTTTGGTATCGAACCATTGCTCATTTCAATCCTCCATTCTATACCGTCCTTTTGCATGGCAGTGCCACTCAAAGTCAATAATATTCGCAAAATACTCTACTTACTAGTAACAGTTCAGTCTTGCATTTCTTACTTTGTACCGCTATTCCATTTTCAGCCAAACAATGATTACTTAGCGGCACTGTTTATAAGACCAACTATCTTTTCTATTGAATTGTTAAGCTGGCTCTTGTTCATTGCAGCTATATACTTTTCTTTATTGTCAAATGCCTCATTTACGGCGGCAAGAAGTTTTTCATTGGTAACTTCCTCCTCCTGAATAACTATACTGTAACCGAGTTTTTCAAATGATGCCGCATTTAATATCTGGTCACCGCGGCTTGCCTGTGCAGACAATGGTATGAGTATATTAGGCTTTTTAAGTGCAAGTATCTCACATATGGCATTTGCCCCGGCTCTTGAAATCATTATATCAGAAGCCGCCATAAGGTCAGGAAGTTCCTCACTTATGTACTCATACTGCACATAACCTTTTGTACCTACAAGTGAGTCATCTTTCTTTCCTTTTCCGCAAAGATGTATTACCTGAAATTTCTTCAAAAGTTCTGGAAGTATCCCTCTTACCGCATTGTTTACGGCAACTGCTCCAAGACTTCCTCCTATTATAAGAATAACCGGTTTTGAATTATCAAATCCACAAAATTTAAGTCCTTTTTCTTTATCTCCCTTAAAAAGTTCCTCCCTTATAGGCGAACCCGTAAGTACTGCTTTTTCCGCCGGAAGATGCTTTAGTGTCTCAGGGAAATTTGTGCATACTCTCACTGCACATGGAATACATATCTTATTTGCAAGTCCCGGTGTCATATCTGACTCATGTATGATACATGGAATTTTTCTTGATTTTGCCGCAACAACAACGGGAACTGATACAAATCCCCCCTTTGAAAATACAACATCAGGCTTAATCTTTTTAAGAAGTTTCCTCGCCTGTGCAAATCCTTTTAATACCTTAAATGGGTCGCTGATATTCTTAAGATCAATATATCTGCGAAGTTTTCCGCTTGAAATCCCATAATAAGGTATCCCCAGTTTCTCTATAAGTTTCTTCTCAATTCCCTCATAAGAACCGATATAATAAATCTCATATCCCGCTTTTTTAAGCTCCGGTATAAGTGCGATATTGGGTGTGACATGACCAGCTGTTCCACCACCGGTTAAAACTATTTTCTTCATTAGGAAATATCTCCTTTCAGATCTATTTTAAATAGGCGTTTGCGAAACTAACTATATGTTGTGCTAATTGTGATACTATTTGTTATATCCGCACAATTTAATCAATATTTATGATAGTTTCGCAATTTTCTGCTTTTGACTCCTGCATCACATTATTATAATACAAAAAACAGAAAGCAACAATATATAGAATTTTTAACATTTTTGTAAATAAATTGAACTTTTTGTAAATCGAAATAGCGATATTGCACAAATTTAAACCGTATTTTTTTGCTAAACCAGCATTTATTATAGTAATTGTGACGAAATCTTTAATATTCTGTGAATAATAATTGCAAATATTTCACAAAAAGGATATTATGATGTTGTATTGAAAAACAAGCACTTAACATGAAAGGAGAAAATTTATGCGACTTCGCAAAAAAGTAATGGCTGTATTATTATCAGCAGCCATGATCGCCACAACAGTTTGTATTCCGGAGAAGAATGTGCAGACTGTTTCAGCATCATCATTCAACAATCTTAATCAGACAGAGATCACCAAAGCAATGGGAGCAGGCTGGAATCTTGGAAACCAGCTTGAAGCATCCTCAAACGGAACACCAAACGAGACAGCCTATGGCAATCCAAAGATTAACGAGGAACTTATCCTTGCGGTAAAAGATGCAGGATTTAAGTCAATCAGAATCCCAGTGTCATATCTTAGCATGATTGATGACAGCAACGGATATAAAATTGATTCCTCTTGGCTCGACAGAGTTAAACAGGTTGTCGATATGTGTGTTGACAACGGACTCTATGCCATAGTCAATATGCACGGTGACGGATATACGACCGTTTCAGGCGGCTGGCTTCTCTGCGGAAATGGTGAACAGACTAAGATTAAGGCAAAATACAAAGCCTGCTGGGAGCAGATAGCCGACACATTTAAAAACTACGACGAGCATCTTATATTTGAATCAATGAATGAAGAATTTGACGGTACATATGGAAATCCTTCTTATAATGCATATGCAAATATAAATGCTTATAATCAGATTTTTGTTGATACAGTCAGAAAATCAGGCGGCAACAACGATAAAAGATGGCTTCTTATTCCCGGTTGGAACACAAATATCAACTATACGGCAGATAATTATGGATTTGAAATGCCTTCAGATAAATATCTTTCATCTTCAATTCCATCAGGCCAGAAAAGAATAATGGTTTCCGTACATTATTATGACCCATGGGATTTCTGTGGTACAGAATCATCAACCTGCACACAGTGGGGCGAAAAAGCTACAAAAAGTTCCAAAGTGGCAAGCTGGGGCGATGAATCCTATATGGCATCACAGTTAAAGAAAATGAACTCAAAATTTGTAGCAAACGGTTATCCGGTAGTAGTCGGCGAATTTGGTGCGATAGACAAATCAGCCTTTGATTCACAAAATGCTGCCTGCCGTGCAGACTACTACGAAAAATTCTGTTATTACTCAGATATGTACGGAATCATTCCTGTTGCATGGGACAACGGCTACAACGGAAATTATGGTTTCGGCTTATTTGACAGATATTCGTACAAAGTTACACAGCAGTCAGTTATCAATGCAATCATGGAAATTTACGGTGACTCCTCATCGGCAACTGCCACCGGCATAAAACTTAACCAGACTTCAATGATAATAAATATCGGTGATGAGAAAAAACAGCTCAATGCAACTCTCACACCCGCTGACAGCAAAGACAAGATTACATGGAAATCAAGTGATGAAGAAGTGGCAACTGTCAATTCTAAAGGACAGGTTACGGCAGTAAATGCAGGCACTTGCAAAATCACGGCATCAGTCCCTCTCGGCTACAGTGCTTCATGTGAGGTAACAGTGCCAAAAGCCAATTATGTACGAGCTAAGCTCTATCTCCTTGAAACAGCAAACTGGCAGTCAGTAGTCAGCGACGAATATGTTGATATTTATTCAAAAGGAGGTACATTCTCACTCAGTCTCGATGCAACACAGAGCCAGTTAAGCAACATAGGCTCACTTTACATAAGAGACATAAATGTAGGTGATGAAGATGCTTCTGCTTTTAATAAAGCAACTATAAAAGTTTCATCAATAGAGGTAAACGGTACTACATATTCAATGAAGAATGATACTTTCCTCTATGACACATCAAAGAAAGCTTCTGATGACGGACTCACCTGCCCGATATTCAACTTCTCATTTATAAATGTATGGGCAAACACACATGTAAATAATGTCACTGTAGAAAACGGAAATTATAAGGCATACTTTAACAATGTATCCTATCAGACACTAAACAATGTAAAGATTAACTTCACTGTATCTGATATTGACGGTAACTCAGCAACAGCAGAACCAACAGCAGCTCCAACGATTGCCCCGACTGTTGCTCCGACAGCGGCTCCGACAGTCGCTCCGACAGTGACTCCGACAGTCGCTCCGACAGTGACTCCAACAGTGGCTCCATCAGTGGCTCCATCAATGGCTCCATCAGTGGCTCCATCAGTGGCTCCGACAGCAACTCCGACAGTCGCTCCATCAGATTCTGATGACATAACCGGCTCAGTAAAACTTGAAAGCGACTGGGGAAGTGGCGGAATCGTTACGATTTCACTCAAAAACAACACTTCTAAAACATTTACATCGGGATGGATGGTCGAGTTTACTCTCTCAAGAGAAATCACATCAATGTGGAGCGGTAATTGCGAAAGTCTCGGAAGCAACCGCTACAGAGTAAGCAATCCTGCATGGTCCGGTTACTGGGGTGCTTCAGATACCATCACACTTAACGGTGCTATTGGTTCAGGAAGCGGTACACCTGTTATCACTGATATAAAACTTGTAAAATAATATTATAACCCCCACACTTTATAAGCTATAAAAATTATTTATCAGACAAATAAATGAGCAGAGGAAAAATTTTCCTCTGCTCATTGTAATTTAATACTCTTTTCTACACACATTTTTGAGTACATCGGTTTTTGACAAGTGTACTAAGACACAAATCCGTGTGTGAAAAAATTTATTAGTGTTAAATTTATTTGATAACTTTTATCCATCCTTCAGGAGCTTCGATTCTACCCATCTGGATACCTGTAAGTGTATCATAAAGTTCTTTTGTCTTTGGTCCCATCTGCTCCATTCCGCTTGGGAAACAGATTTCTTTGC
>ERZ772901.2837-NODE-2837-length-10379-cov-2.629988_pt1 | contig 10379 bp, 10 predicted proteins | sample MGYA00512123_ERZ772901 | MGnify/ENA primary metagenome ERZ772901 (study PRJEB29015, sample SAMEA2737711) | human gut metagenome | biome: human gut; feature: human-associated habitat; material: faeces | place: China | collected 2012 ...
TAACGCAAAGATCCATGTTACCGGATCTGCCAGCGCCTTTGGATCGATTCTGAAAATATATTTATATCCTTCTGCTGCCCCCGGCTGGAATGCTACATAAACTGCAAGGATCACGAACAGCCCGAAAAATAACGGCATCATAAACTTATTTGCTTTCTCGATTCCACTGACAACTCCCAGCATCAGAATCCCCATACATAAGATCAGTGCGGCAATCTGCCAGCCATTATTTCCAAATGCGGATGCCATACTTCCAAATGCTCCGCTAAATTCCTCCACACCCTTCGGTGCAAGTGTCTTTCCTGTAAACGTTCCCACTGCATACTTCAGGATCCATCCCATCACAACCGTATAACCGATTGCCATCGCCATTGCCCCAAGTACCGGGATCATCCCCAACGCTTCCCCGTACTTTCTTTTTCCTTTCCGCTCACATGCGATTCCAAACGCATCTACCGGGCCGGATCTTGTTGCACGCCCGAAACTCATCTCTCCGATCACCCCGGTAAATCCGACCAGTGCCACAAAGATAAAATAAGGGATCAAAAATGATCCTCCTCCATAGGATGAAACTCTTGTCGAGAACATCCAGATATTCCCCATACCGACAGATGAACCAATGCACGCTAAAATAAAGCCCCACTGGCTCTTGAACGACTCTCTTTGCTTTTTCATAAATTTTCTCCTCTATCTCTCCGCTCATTAGTATAATGGTGCCAGGGTCAAAAGGTCTGAAACCACGTGGGTTTGCTCATAAGTGAGTGAAAGACCTTCCCCCAACATCATAATAATAACAGAGATCTGAACATGTTAAAAGGGGAAGTTCCCCTCGTCACATAGAAACGCCACATAGGAAGTGTCACATAAGAAACATCACCCAGAAAGGAAAGATGAAATGAAACCAGGAGAAGCACTTGACATTGAATCACAGATATTTTCCGACTGGATCATAGGACACTATCAGGAAAAGAATGTCAGATATGTTATCACCTACGGAAATGACTATATTATTTTTTCTGGCAGGATTCTGATCTCTCTAATCCAGATCTTTCTAACACTGCCCCTATTTCCTCACCAATAAGCTGCAAAACATCAATAACTACTGAATTGCCAAACTGCTTATATGCTTGACTTTTACTGTCAGAAATCTTATACGTGTCGGGATATCCCATAATTCTGGCACATTCACGGGGATGAAGTTTTCTCGTCTTTCCATTGATCAAATATCCGCCCGTCTTGGCAAAAACACCGCCACCGGATGCAGAGAGCGTGATCGCGATTCCCTTTGTGCTGTAAATTCTTTCTCCCTGTCCACCTTTATTAACAATGCCCAGTCGGATCGACTTATTACTGTATTGATCGTCCTCAATCCCATTGAAATAAGTATCAGGTCTTTCCACATACAGATCTTTGACCATTTCTTCATCATCAAGAAGAAAATTTTCCACATGCCGGGTCAGTTTAAACGGTTTTGGATAGCTGAATCCCGTAATCCCCAGATCATTCCTGAAACAAACCATATAAATTCTTTCTCTCTTTTGAGGTATGCCATAGTCAACAGCATTCAGCACTTTCTGATAAAATGTATATCCGAGCGTTTCCATCGTTCTTTTGACAACCTCTAAGGTCTTTCCATGATCATGAGTAGCAAAATTTTTTACATTCTCCATAAAGACGACTTTCGGTTTCTTTGCTTTTACAATTCTCGCAACATCAAAAAATAACGTACCCCTGCTGTCCTCAAACCCCCGCTGCTTCCCGCTGATCGAAAACGCCTGGCATGGGAATCCGGCACAGAGGATATCATGATCCGGTATTGTATTCTCATCTACCTGCGTAATATCGCCTTCCGGAATATCGCCAAAATTATCTGCATAAACTTTTTGCACCGGAACATTCCATTCATTTGAATACACACACTTCGCCCCCAGCGACTCCAGTGCAATTCTGAATCCGCCCAGTCCTGCAAATAAATCAATGAACGAATACCCTGCCAATGACTTTTTTTCTATCGTGATCATTTAAATAACTCCCCATCTACTTTCTCTCGATTATAACGCACAGCACTATAACTTTCAATATTCCAAAAGTTTCCGGTTCCGTTTATTCTTATGATGCCAAGGTCAAAAGGTCTAAGCCCACATGAGCTTGCTCATAGGTGGGTGAAAGACCTTTTGACCCCGACATCATTCTTATTTCTTCTCATTTATATCCTCACTTTTCTTCGTAAATTGCAGAACACACTCTGCCAACTTTCTCTCGATAGTCTCCTGTATGAATGGGCGGGAGCCATTGGTGAGATTTGAAATCATCCATAACCACCGGAATCATTTTTTCAATAAAGGTTTGCTCATCGTCAAGGCATCCTTTTTCCTGTAAAGTCTCCCTCAGAGGCTTCATACCAAGGCTTTTGTAAAACGATAAAATTGCATTTGCCACATGTTCGGCATCCGTTTGGGCATCGCCGGTTATCGGCACGCCGACCCGAACGGCAATTTGTCCGATTGCTTCCTGTGCGGTTTCTGCAAAATGTCGAATAACTGCAGGCAAAACCATCATACAGGCGTGGCCGTGAACCACATGATACAGCGAGCCGATGGCGTGAGCAACTGCGTGGCCGTTGGGAATCCCGCCATTTGCCAGTGCATTATGAGCTGCCCAGGAGAGCTGTTCACGGGCTTCCAGATTCTCCGGCTCCTGTACCGCAATCGGCAGCCATGTCCAGATTTTCTCCAAGCAGGACAACAGGATCGTATTAGTATACGCATTGGCTCCCGTACCGACCAGAATTTCAACTGTATGTGCCAGTGCATCCACGCCGCCATAGGCTGTTGGCATTGCAGGCATTCCCAGCGTAAATTCCGGGTCGATGATACACAAATCAGGAGCCATATTCCGATTGCCAAAGCTGAATTTCATTCCATGCTTTTCGCTGGAAATAACGGCACTGACCGTTGTCTCGGCTCCTGTGCCTGATGTAGTCGGCATCAAAACCAGCATACAGGGACGGTTCCACTGCTCCCGCATGCGAGTGCCGGTCTTACCGTATTCATGCAGATCTTCAATATCTTCCGGGATTCCGGCAATCAAAGAAGCTGCTTTTGCCGCATCCATAGGACTGCCGCCGCCAATGCCCAGAATACAGTCGTAGTGATTGCACTTGATTTCCTGTGCAATTTCGATACACAGAGAATCGGTAGGTTCCGGCAATACCCGGTCAAAAACATCACAGGGAATGCCAATGCTTTCCAAGGAATGAATGATTTTCTGGGTGATGGGATGTTTGATGACATGACTTCCCGATACGATCAGACATTTCTGCACATCAGCACTTTTCAGTTCAGTTCCCACACGGTCGGCACTTTTGCTCCCCCAGATAATTTGCGGGAGCTTTCCTTTTTCGTATGACTTCATCATGATCACCTTCCTTTCAGACCTGAAACCCCTGTGCAGCTTTCAAAAAGGCATGAACGTCCTGACCGGTGGTGCGGGGCGGGAAGCAGCTATGCCCTGTATCAAGGGCGGTGATCTTCTCCATGTCTTCTGCTGAAAGCACAAAGTCGAAAACGTCAAGGTTTCCTTCATTCGTTCAGGCTTTACACTTTTCACCAACGGAATGATGCCACGCTGGATGAGCCACCGCAGAACGATCTGCGGCACAGACTTCTGGTATTTCTGACTGAGTGAAAGCAGCAGCGGATTTTCAAGCAGTCCCTCGCTGCCGGCAGCCAGCGGCGACCATGCCTGCATCTGGATTCCTTGACTGTTTAGATAGGCAAGGTCATCTTCACGCTGGAAAAAGGCATTACATTCCACCAAATTGACCGCAGGTTTTACCTTGTTGAAGAAGATAAAATCAGCCAGTCTGCCCTGCGTAAAATTGTCCACACCGATGGCTCGGACTTTTCCCTCTGCGTACAGTTCTTCCATGGCTCTCCATGCACCGTAGTAATCATGGAAGGGCTGATGGATCAGATAGAGGTCGATATAATCCAGCCCCAACCGCTCCATAGAGTGCTGGAACCCCCGCTTCGCTCCTTCATAACTGGTATCCGTGATCCACAGCTTGGTGGTCACGAACAGCTCCTCACGGGGAACGCCGCATTTGTTAATAGCGTTTCCGACCGCTTCCTCATTGCCGTATGACTGCGCTGTATCAATCGAGCGATACCCTGCACTGATTGCGTCTAATACGCAGCGTTCACATTCTTCATTTGATAACTGATATACGCCGTAGCCCAGCTTCGGCATTTTGATTCCATTGTTCAAAGTTACATATTCCATAATTTATTTCTCTTTATTTTATATTTGCATAATCTTCGTTGCTGACAGGCTCGCGCCATTCGGTATGGGTATTTTCTCCCGGTACTTCCACCACAAGATGAGAGAACCAGCTATCCGGAGCTGCACCGTGCCAATGCTTCACGCCTGCCGGGATATTGACGACATCACCCGCCGTCATACAGATTGGTGTCTTGCCCCATTCCTGATAAAAACCTCTGCCGGCAACGCAGACCAAAATCTGACCGCCGCCTTTCTCGGCGTGGTGGATATGCCAGTTATTACGACACCCCGGCTCAAAAGTTACATTGAAAATGCCCACCTGTTCTTTTGAAACAGGGGCAAGATAACTTTGTCCCACAAAATACTGTGCAAAGGTATCGTTTGGCTGTCCGATTGGGAACAGCATAGATTTTTCATAAGCGGTCTTTTCGTCCGCTTCATTTGCGTCCTCTTTCCAAATATCTTTTGCCAAACGGAAAGCCGCCCACGCTTTGGGCCAACCTGCATAAAAGGCTGCGTGTGTAATAATTTCGGCAATTTCACTTTTTGTAATACCATTCGCCTTTGCCGATTCCAGATGATGAACGAACGAGGTATCAGTAAGTCCTTGCGAAAGAAGCGCTACCACGGTAATCAAAGAGCGTTCTTTCAAAGAGAGTTTATCCTCTCTACTCCATACCTGACCGAAAAGTACATCATCATTGAGTTCTGCGAATTTAGGCGCAAATTCTCCGAGGGCGGTTCTTCCTGCTGTTTGCTTTACTGCCATATTGCTATCCTCCTAAAATGTGATATTAGAGCTTCTTTGATAATTTAGCCGCTTCGGAATAGTTGGTTGCCATACCGGCATATTTCATTCCGTAAAGTCCGGCAAAGCGTTTCATCGTATATTCTCCGGCTTCCAGCATCCATTTTTCCGGCGCAGCACCCTGAAAGAGGAAATAAAGTGTTCTGCCCGACAATGAGCCGTTTTCCACCAAACCGTAGAAGCGATCCAGTATATTTCGCACTGAGCCGCAGATATTGTGCCAGTATAGCGGAGAGCCGATAACAATTACCTCTGCCTGTTTCATTTTGGCAATGACCTGATCGAGTTCGTCGTCCTCAAAGTTTTGTCCGTAACTGCCGATCCTGTAATCAGTCAGATTCAACGTTTCATATTCTTTCCCTTGCAAAAGCTCTTTTGCGAGGGCAGCAGTATTCCCGTTCAAATTTGGGCTTCCGTTGATAAACAAAATGTTCATTCTTTATTCCTCCTGATTTTATCTGCTAAACATTTTTACCCATTTCATAGGCTTCAGCCATAGCCGGGGTATTCAGCACCTTACCTTTTTCATAAACGCCTGTGCCGTAAATTACACCCATTTCTTTTGCACCGTTTACGCAGTCGGCGTAGCCACGAAAACAGGCAAGCGTAGTATCCATAGATGATTTATCTTCATCGGCAGCGGTCATAATGTAGTAAAATTCTTTGTTTTTCACTTCCAGCCAACGTGCAACCGTTCTGTCGATCACCGCCTTTAATTGTGCGTCAATGGAATAGAAGTAAACGGGGCTTGCAAGCACAAGCACATCGGCGTCAATCATCGCTTGCAGGATTTCAGCCATATCGTCTTTATAGACGCACTCGCCGCCGTGTTCACCGCAGAAATAGCAGGCGTGACAGGGCGCTATCTTTTTGCTTGCAACATTGATTTTGGTTACATTGTTGCCGGATTCTTTTGCTCCACGCATAAATTCATCGCAGAGCAAATCGGAGTTGCCGCCTTTACGGGGGCTGCCGGATAAGATAAGTACATTTTTCATCGTTTCAAATTCTCCCTGTTTTTTAATTGTTGTAGCCAAGCTCGGTAAGCCATTCGTCAACTGCGCTTTCGGCTTCGTCAACATTGTTGCCCGAATAGGTAAAGTAGTCATCGGTCAGTACGGTGGAATCCGGGCAAAGCTCAGCTACGGTAGAAATGCTGCTCGCTCCGGACGAACTGCCGTTATGGGTAAAAAACGGAATAATTGTCTTGCCGGACAGGTCATATTCTTCAAGGAAAGACCAAACAGGCATTGGCAGGTCGTACCACCAAATGGGGAAACCGACAAAGATAACATCATACTGTTCCATAACCTCTTGATCTATATGTGAGGAAAGCGGCGGGCGAGTACCATTGTTTAGTTCGTCCTGCGCTCGGTCAAATACATCGTCCTCTGTATATTCCACTTCGGGGATAATTCTGAACAGTTCACCGCCCGTTTTATCGGAAATCCAGTTCGCAACCTGCTGTGTATTGCCCGACCACGAAAAATAGGCTACCAAGATATTAGAATCTCCTGCGGTACTTTCTTCGGGGGTGATATCGGCAGAATCATCTGTATTGTCGTCTGTGACATTATTATTACTTACATTTGTATCGGTGTTATTCGCAGTAGTGTCGTTGTTCTGCTTACCGCAGGCGGATAGAGCAAGAACAAAGCAAACGCATAAAACAAGCGAAAGAATGGATTTTAATGTTTTATTCATGGTGCCTCCTTAATTTTTTAGATTTTTGTCTGTCTGCTTTTCATTTGCAGCAGCTTTTTGCCGTAATAGGATAAGGTTGCAAAGGCAGCCGACATAGCAATCGTCTCAAAAAAGTATAGTGCAGCCGATTTGTCGGTATCAAAAAACTTAAACTCAGTAAGGTAAAACAATTCTTCATAAAAGGCTCGGTCAACGAATACATAAACACCATATGCCGCTAATAAAACAGCAATGATTCGACCTGCCCACAGGAATTGTCTGTGCTTTTTCAGTTTGTTTGCGAACGGTGCTAAATGTAATCCCAAATGCAGGCTCATCAGTACAAAGACCCACGCAGTCGATACGAGGTGAAGCGTCCTGCCTATCCTTGCACCGCCCAAATTCAGAAAAGCAAAAACCTTTCCCGAAACCAGCACCGAACTTACCATACAGCACAGCATAGCAGCAAACAGCGCAATATTGATAACTGCTGATGTTGTCCTTGTCGGAGTGTATTTTCCTTTGAAAAGGGACTGATACCAACGGAAATTCAAGATGGTATGGACGATAAACAAGGTAAACAGCGCGATACCGAGCCATTCGTGTAATCCGTCCCATAGGTGTTCCTGCATAAGAGCGACAAAAATCAGATACATTGCAATGTCAATGATGAGTTTGACAACCTGTTTATATTTCATTTTTGTCACCTCCATATTCAGCACAGTCCGTTATAAAAGTAGAGCATAGCGTAATATCCCGAATAGGCGAAATCATTCGTACCCGAAGCGGCAAAGATAAAGAAATCGTCCCATGGTAGGCTGCTGTGCTTCGGCAGAAGAATCAGGCTGTTCTTCAGCTTGTTTCAGATCAAGAGAATTTACCCAATCTACGATTTCCTGCTCTGCGTCTTGAATATCATTGCGGGAGATAGATTTGCCGTCCAACACCTCGGCGTTGGGTTCAAGCTCTTTGATTGTGGAAATTGTACCAGAAAAGCCGCTGCCGCCGTGGGTGTTAAAGGGAATAATCGTCTTGCCGGAAAAATCGTACTCGTCAAAGAAAGAGTACAGAATCATCGGCATATCGCCCCACCAGTTGGGATAACCGACAAAAATGTTTTCGTAGGTATCAAAGTTTTCAATCGTATCTTTGATTGCCGGTCTTGCATTATTGCTTTGTTCTTCACTCGCAAGGTCAACCAGTTCGTCGTGGTCGGTGGGATAGGGCGTTTCCGGCTCAATGCGGAAAATATCAGCACCGACGGTTTCCTGAATCACATACGCCATATACTGCGTATTACCCAGCGTTTCGCCGTCGATTACAACCGTACTGTCATCAACATTATCGGGCATCGAGAAGTACACCACAAGATTTTTTCCGTTTGTGTTACTCGGCGTAGGGGTGCTCTCGTTTGTCTGCGAACTGCTTTCTTCGGGTGTTGATTCGCTGGGGGATTGATTTGTCGAGCAGGCCGCCAGCGACAGCACCATAGTAAGCACCATAAAAAGCGAAATAATCTTTTTCATCGCTTTTCTTCCTTTCTGTTTTTAATAACATTCCTTGAAGATTCCAAGGATTTCTTCGTGGGTCATTTTTTTGTAACTGCCGGGCATAAGGGCACAGGAATCTGCAATTTCTTTCAAATCGGTATTTTCATTCACGCCCAAGTCCTGCAAAGATACAGGCAGTCCGATTTCGACAATGAAATCTTCCAAAGCCTCAATACCTGCAAGGGCGATTTCTTCGTCCGTTTTGGCCTCTGCCGAAACTCCCATAACCTCGGTTGCAAACCGTTTGAATTTCGGCAAGCCGTATTTGTAAATATGGCGGTAATAAACGGGGTGCAGAACGGCAAGCCCCTCGCCGTGGTTGCAGTTTGTGTACGCGCCGAGTTGGTGTTCCATTTGGTGGCACTCAAAATCCATTCGCTTGCCCAGTTTGATAACACGGTTTTCCGCCATTGTCGCCGCCCACATCAAATTGCTTCGTGCGGTGTAGTCCTGCGGATTCTGAATAGCAGCACGCAGGTTGCGGATTGCACTTCGCATAAGCGCCTCGGAAATATCGTCCGATACATTGTCCTCATTCGGCTCGCTGAAATAAATCTCCATAATGTGCGACAGAATATCAAAGCCGCCGGAAACCATTTGCTTTTTTGGAACGCTGTAAGTATAGGTGGGGTCAAGCAGGGCAAATTTAGGGTTGCATTGCGGATAATCTCTGCCCGTCTTGATTTTCAATTCCTCATTGGTAATAACTGCTCCGCCGTTGCACTCGCTGCCCGTACCTGCCACAGTAACGATCACGCCTAGAGGTAACGGCTCGAAGTCAAAAACACCCGGTCTTTTCCAGAAATCTTCCCATACATCGCCGTCATAACGGGCGGCAATCGAAATCGCCTTGCAGCAGTCCATAACCGAACCGCCGCCGATTCCCAAAAGCAGACTGACATCATTTTTCTTTGCCAGCTTCGCACCCTCCAATACCTTCGCATAGGTGGGATTCGCCATAATACCGCTAAACTCCACAACGGTTTTTCCTGCGGCTTCCAAGATGTTTGTTACCTCGTCATAGATACCGTTTTTCTTGATTGAGCCGCCGCCATAACATAGCATAACGGTATCGCCGTAGGCTTTCGTCAGGCAGCAAAGGTATTCCTTTACACAGCCTTTTCCGAAAAACACCTTTGTAGAATTTTCAAAAATAAAGTTATTCATTGTCATAGTCCTTTCTCTGATTTATTGATAATTTGAGCTAATCATTGCATTTGATTTTCCCAAAAATTCACAGCGTCGTTTATCCAACCCTCTGCAACCGTTCCCGTTCCGAGACCGAAGCCGTGGCTTATTCAGCAGACATTACATTCGCCTGAATCCAATTTTCAATGTGTTCCGCGATCACATCGTTGTTCATGTCCTGGAACATGAAGTGGTCGTTTCCAGTGATGCCCTCGTCAGGAAGATGGACAACAGTGCTGATGCCGCCTGCCGCTGTATAGCTTGTTGTAAAGGTATCGGCGGTGGAGGCCATAAAGCCCCACATGGCTGCTGCCGGGACATCGGTAAATTCCTCACCGATGTAGTCGCCGTAATAGAAGGTGACAGGAATTTTCTTTTCCAGCAGTGCCTTGTAGTCATCGCTGTCCACCTGGGGAGCCATACCGGGCTCAATCGCTACGATGGCTGCGATGTGATCGGTATACCTGGCGGTCTCCCAACCAGGCATACCGCCCTGAGAATGGGTCACCAGAATGGAATCTTTTCCTGTACGTGCATAGACCTCGTCGATGGTTGCTGCGACGGCCTGGGCCACCACGGTGTTGTCGATGTTCTGGTCGCCGCCAGCATTGTCCATGCCGGTATCCGGCGTCATCTGGCGGAAGAATTGGTCAAGTGCTTCTTCTCCGGCAGGAAACTGGGAGCCTTCGTTGTAGGTAAATTCGTCATTCAGGTAAGTACCAATGCGGAACTGGGTGTACCAGGTCTGGTCGGAGGGTTCGGTGTTGATGGTACCGGCTACGGAGGTCTGCCCGGCTTCGCCCCGGCGGGGCTGGTCGATCAGGAATACACTATGTCCCATTTTCAGGAACATATCGGACCAGCCT
>ERZ772901.2838-NODE-2838-length-10377-cov-25.770103_pt1 | contig 10377 bp, 6 predicted proteins | sample MGYA00512123_ERZ772901 | MGnify/ENA primary metagenome ERZ772901 (study PRJEB29015, sample SAMEA2737711) | human gut metagenome | biome: human gut; feature: human-associated habitat; material: faeces | place: China | collected 2012 ...
AGCTTTCCAGCGATGACCGCAAGGCGATTCAGGAGGTCAGCTTGCAGCACCTCGATACCATTCCGCAGTCTGGTGTCCGCAGGCGGCGCATCTGGGATGACCCCACAATTCCTAGAGATGATGTCCGGCTCATCAACAGCCACTACGATGATCTCTACCGTGTGCCGAATCACAGCGTAATTCAGATTGACCGCTCCGATGGCAGCAGTTACACGGCGCGTGTGGAGCATCTGGACGATTATCATTTTGATTTGGGAGAGTACGGAAACGTCTATCACATCTGTCAGTTTGGCGAGATAATGGAGCGCAACGGTTCGACCGCCTACCCGGAAATCCAGACGCAGAACGAGCAAGGCGCATGGGAGCTTAGCGGTAAGGGCTATCTTGCCATCCAGAGCTGTGAGGATGGCTGGGATTATACCATTTATCACAGTGATTTTTCGGTGATGGACGGTGGGCAGCTTGACGAACCGGAACTGACGATTCAGGAAGTTCGTGAGGAAATTCTGGAAGCTCACCACATGGAAAAAGGTCGGCGTGTACTGAAGGACTATGACCTTATCATGGACAAGGTTGCCGATGCCGAAGAACTGGGGCTGTCCAACCGCCCCTCAACGCTGGAAAAACTGGCAGAACTGGCGGGCGCAAGAGAAAAATGTGATGCCCCGGAATGCAACCCTTTTGGATGTAAGAAAGCGAGGGTTGCTCATGAACTTTAATGGTGAAGAACTAATGCTGATGATGCTCTACAATCCGGGCACTCGGCTGGGTTTGATGCAGGAGCTTCGGCTGATGCAGTGTTATCTTCTGCCAGATGAAACTGCCCTGCATGAACTTTCGGAGTGCGTTATCGAGAAGCTGAAACTCATGACGGATGCAGAATTTTCTGAAACTGAATTTCCGCTTGAATAATCGCTGCCGCCGACGGGCGGCATACATAAAGAGTTTCATGTCATTTAATATTATGGTACAATAAAAGCACAGCGTATTGATTGGGAGGCAATTTATATGAGAATCAAAAGCAATTTGGTTGGAACAAATATTTATATCAAAAATTATGAATTAGCTGACAAACTTTTTTGTACAAATATGTGGTTTAACAAAGTAAATGGCAAATACTTAAGCGATCCCACAGAAGAATTTGTAGATGACAATTATTGTCAAGCTGTTGATGATATGTACAACAGTCCAAACGGTTATTATTTTATAATCACTCGCATTTGTGACAATTCGCGGATCGGGAGTTTCTGTGCTTTTCCTGATGAAACAGAACAAATTATAGACATAGGATATTGTATCCATCAGCTTTATTGGCGACAAGGTTATGCAACCGAATGTCTAAAAATGATTATTGAATGGGCTCAGACTCAAAATTTCACTACTATTACAGCCGAAGTTGCAAAAGATAATATCGCTTCCTGTAAGCTCCTTGAAAAATTCAATTTCAAAATAAAGAAGGAATCTTCTTACAAAAAATATCATATGAACATCGAATTCAAAAGTTATATATTTGAATATCATATCACAAAGCCACACTAAGACTGTTCCCTTGCATTGCTATTGACATGTTTTTACAAATAATTATACTGCGAGGTCAAATCATGGATACCATTCCTTTGACATCCCTAAACCGCCTTCTCCTTTCTACTTTTCTAAAGAATTGCACCTTTTGCCACAACTCACGAGACAAAAAAGGTACATTTACCTTTGAAGAATATCAACAGATCAAGAATGAAAATGTTGAAATTATCAATGATGATTCCACCTACCCGTTCATCAGCTACCTGTCCGACCTCCTTGCAAAATCCAAGCCTTTCGATGCCGCTGTCAAAAAGCTACATGACCTCATCGACCAGATTGCCGCAGCGACCGGGCATGACAGCACCGATGTTTTCCGTGCACTTCTCGTAAAACTGATTGAGCAGCCGGAAGAACAACAGACCTTTGAACGACTGTTGGAAACGGCAGAAAAGTTTGCCGCAAAATACGAATAAAAATAAAGTGGATTCCATAGCGAGTAACCCGAAAGGGCTGCTCGCTTTTTTGTTTGCTACAAAATTGAAAGGAGGAACGCTATGCCATCTAAGACACAAGAATACCTTAAACTTGCCAATCGGACAGCAAACGGTATTACGCGGTACTGGGAACACTGGACAGATTTTCTCACAACTGCATCCAGACTGTATAAGTACAGTTTTACCGACCAATTGATGATTTACGCCCAGCGTCCTGATGCGACTGCCTGCGCAAGTTTTGACATCTGGAACAATCGGATGAACCGCTATGTGCGCAGAGGGTCTAAGGGTATCGCTCTGCTCGACCAGTCCAGCAGTGTTCCCCGGCTGCACTATGTCTTTGATGTGAGTGATACCGGGGTGCGGCGAAATTCCCGTGACCCGGAGGTGTGGCAGCTTAACGATGACCTGTTCCAGCCGGTATCGGAAATGCTGGCACGAGAATACGGCATCCACCATGAACGGCTCAGTCAGCAGATTGCGGACATTGCCGGAAAGCTGGCAGAATCCTACTGGGATAACAACAGTTCCGACATTATTGGCATCGTTGACGGTTCATTCCTGATGGATTATGATGATGCCGGACAGGAACTTCAGTTCAAGAGTGCCGCCGCAATCAGCATCATGTACACCATCTTGGAACGGTGCGGTTTTGAACCGGAGGGCTATTTTGACCGGGATGATTTTCAGGCAATTTATGATTTCTCGACCCCGGATGCAGTCTATGTACTGGGTACGGCAGTCAGCGATTGCAGCCGAGATGTGCTGCGGAATATCGAGCGCACCGTCAAAACCACCATCCGCCGCCGCAATGTAGAAAGGAGCCAGCATGAATATGAAGAACAGGAACGTGACCTACTCGACCATCGGGGATTACCAGCTCCCGAACCTGACCCTCAGCCAGCCGAAGATTCCGTTGGGCAAGTACGGCAGGATGCGCCGGAACTATCTGAAGCAGCATCACCCGGTGCTGTACAACTCGATGCTCCTGAACGGAACGCTATACCCGCATCTGATGGAGCTGGAGCAGACGGCAGAGAGCCGGATGCAGCAGATGATGACCGAACTGCTGAAGCAGAACCCAGCCCCGGACAAGGAGAAGAACCAGATGAGCTGGGTGAGGCACATGAACAGCCTGCGGGCGCAAACCGAGGAAATCATTCTGACGGAGCTGATTTACAGCTAAGTTTTCTGGATGCCGCCATCCCTACCGAAGCAGAACAGATTAAGAACATCAACCGAGCGGAGAGCGAGAAATCGTCCTCCGCTTTTGTTTTGTCGCAGGCTGAAATCGAGAACGAACTGCGTAAGCATGGTTCTGGGTTTGCAGGTGGCAAGCAACGCATTATGGCACTGTACCAGACCCAGCCTGACCGAAAACTCCGTGCCAAGGCGTTGGCAAAGGAGTACGGCATCGGTGGGCATTCCCACGATTTTCTGGACGGAAGCCGGGGCTTTGTGAATCACGACTGGAAGGGACTGGAATTTGACCATTACCCCGACCACCAGAAAATCACCCTGAAATGGGCGCAGGTGGAAAAGTATATCGACCTGATGATCCAATCCGACCGCTACCTGACCGATGAGGAAAAAGAGCAGCGTACCACTGTACAGGAAGAAAACGGCTACAAAGTCGGTGACGATGTAATGGTTGATTTGCCCACTGGAACCATCGAGGGCACCATTGGCTATATCGGCGAAACGGATGTTCGCATCGACACCAGCGCACACGGACAGTCGTGGGATAACGAAGTTATCAACAAACGACAATTCGAGGACGGTCTGCGGCAGAATGAACCTAGCCAGCGTGTGGATGAAATGCTGGAGCAGGCAGAAACCATCTACAAGGAATCCGAGGTGCCGGAATATGAGCGTTTTTCTGTCCGCGAAGTGGTCGGAGGTACGTCCCAGCTTTTTGCTATCTGGGATGATCTCAATGAGGGCTACTATGCAAACGATAACGGAATGGCGCAATTTCCAGACAAGGAGCAGGCCGAATCCTATTGCACCGCTTTGAAAAAAGAGACGGATGAACGAACCGCCGCCGATTGGCTTGCAGTGGAAAAGGCAAAGTTTTTGGCGGAAAATGAACCTGTTCTCGCTCTCCCAAAAGAGCGTGATTACCGTGTGGGCGATACAATCCGTCTGGACGGTAAGGATTTTACGGTCGAAACTGTCGGAACTCTGAACATCCAGCTTCGTGACCCGGATGAGGTCTATCCGGTTGCCCGCTCGGAAAGCAAGGAAAATCTGGAACGGCTGCTGCGCCAGCCGGGCAACATCCATCTGCACAACCTGACGGTCAATCTCACTCCTGCGCCGGAGCCTGCCGGGAACTTCCGCATCACGGACGACCATCTGGGCGAGGGCGGCGCAAAGCAGAAGTATGCCCGGAACATTGAAGCCATCCGCACCCTGTTCAAGCTGGAACAGGAGCACCGGGGTGCCACCGCCGAGGAACAGCAGGTGCTTTCCCAGTATGTGGGCTGGGGCGGTCTGGCAGATGCCTTTGACTCCGGCAAAGACAGTTGGGCAAAAGAGTACGTCGAACTGAAAGGACTGCTCTCCGAGGACGAATACGCCGCCGCCCGTTCCAGTACCCTGAACGCCCACTACACCAGCCCCACCGTTATCCATGCCATCTATGATGCCGTAGAGAAAATTGGATTCCGCAGCGGTAATATTCTGGAACCCAGCATGGGTGTCGGCAACTTTTTCGGGATGCTGCCGGACACCATGCAGGACAGCCGCCTGTATGGTGTGGAGCTGGACAGCATCACCGGGCGCATTGCGCAAAAACTGTACCCGCAGGCTGACATTACGGTAGCCGGATTTGAAACCACCGACCGCCGGGATTTCTATGACCTTGCGGTAGGCAATGTCCCGTTTGGCAATTATAAAGTTGCCGACAAGGCATACAACAAATTCGGTTTCAGCATTCACAACTACTTTTTTGCCAAGGCCATCGACCAAGTGCGTCCGGGTGGCATCGTGGCGTTTGTCACTTCCCGGTACACGATGGACAGCAAGGACAGCACCGCCCGCAAGCATATTGCGGAACGTGCTGATCTGCTGGGTGCTATCCGCCTGCCGAACAATGCGTTCAAGGCAAATGCAGGCACAGAGGTTGTCAGCGACATCATCTTCCTGCAAAAGCGTGACCGCCCGATCGACCGGGAACCGACATGGGTGCAGCTTGGCAAAACAGAGGCTGGCCTGACACTCAACAGCTATTTTGTGGAACACCCTGAGATGATTCTGGGAGAGCTGACTACGGAAAGCACTCAGTACGGCCACGATCTAACTGTTGTGCCCATTGAGGGAGCAGTGCTGTCCGACCAGCTTGCCGAAGCGGTACAGCATATTGAGGGGCAGTACACCGAAGTCGAGGTGGAAACACCAGATATTGCGGACGAAGAAACGGCGGGCAAGGTTCTCCCGGCTAACCCGGACGTGAAAAATTTCTCCTATGCCGTGGTGGACGGCGAAGTATACTATCGAGAAAATTCGATTATGACGCAAATCGAGTTATCGGACACTGCCAAAGCCCGTGTCACCGGAATGGTGGAACTGCGGCAAATCGTAAACCGGTTGATTCAGGAGCAGTTGGACGATTACCCGGATTCTGCCGTGCAGGAAACGCAGGCGCGTCTGAACGCCGCCTACGATGCCTTTACTGCAAAGCATGGCCTGATTAACGACCGCCGCAATGCACGTCTGTTTGAGCAGGATTCCTCCTACTATCTGCTCTGCTCTCTGGAAAATCTGGACGAGCAGGGGCAGTTGAAATCCAAGGCGGATATGTTCACCAAGAGGACGATTCGCCCGGAACGCACTGTCACCAGCGTGGATACCCCCAGCGAAGCACTCGCGGTGTCCATCGGGGAACACGGCAAAGTCGATTTGCCCTATATGGCAGAGCTGCTGGGTACCCCCGGCGAGTACGGGCGCATTACCGCAGAACTCTCCGGCGTGATCTTCAAAGACCCTGCCGCCGACCCTACCGACCCGGAAGCCGGCTGGCAAACTGCGGACGAATACCTTTCCGGCAATGTGCGCGATAAGCTGCGCATGGCACTGCTTGCTGCGGAGAGCCACCCGGAGTTCAAGGTCAATGTGGACGCACTGACCAAGGCGCAGCCCAAAGATCTGGAGGCGTCTGAAATTGACGTGCGGCTGGGTGCCACATGGCTTGACTCCTCTATCGTACAACAGTTTATGATGGAAACTTTTCAGCCGCCCTATCGTATCCGCTACAACAATGCCATCACCGTTCGCTACTCCCCTTACACTTCCGAATGGCGAATCAGCAATAAATCTGCTACTGGCTTTGGTGACATTATGGCCACCGAAACCTACGGTACCCGCAGGGCCAATGCTTACAAGATTTTGGAAGACACCTTGAATTTGCGTGACAGCCGCGTTTATGATACCATCGTGGAGGATGGGAAAGAAAAGCGTGTGCTGAATCAAAACGAAACCACCCTCGCCCAGCAGAAACAGCAGGCCATCAAGGACGCTTTTGCTGGCTGGGTCTGGAAAGACCCGCAGCGGCGCGCCTTACTGGTAAAAAAGTACAACGAGCTCTTTAACAGCACCCGGCCCCGTGAGTATGACGGTAGCCACATTCATTTTGTGGGCATGAACCCGGAGATCAATTTGCGAGAGCATCAGCGCAATGCGGTTGCCCATGTGCTGTATGGGTACAACACCCTTTTGGCGCACGAAGTCGGTGCCGGCAAGAGTTTTGAGATGGCGGCTTCCGCTATGGAACTGAAACGTCTGGGCTTGTGCCAGAAAAGTCTTTTTGTCGTGCCAAACCATTTGACGGAACAATGGGCCAGCGAGTTTTTACGCCTGTACCCCAATGCAAAGCTGCTGGTCACCAGCAAAAAAGATTTTGAACCCGGTAATCGCAAAAAATTCTGTGCGAGAATTGCGACCGGTGATTATGATGCGGTTATCATCGGACACAGCCAGTTTGAAAAGATACCCTTGTCCGCAGAACGACAGGAGCGTCTGATTCAGGAACAGATGGATGAAATCGAGGAGGCCATCGAAGAAGCGAAAGCACAGGTTGGCGAGCATTTCACAGTAAAGCAGCTGGAAAAGTTGCGCAAGTCTCTGAAACAGAAACTGGAAAAGCTGCAAGGCACAGACCGTAAAGATGATGTGGTTACGTTTGAACAATTGGGCGTAGACAGGTTGTTTGTGGATGAGAGCCAAAACTATAAGAACTTGTTCTTATATACGAAGATGCGGAATGTGGCCGGACTGAGCACATCTGAAGCGCAAAAATCCTCCGATATGTTTGGAAAATGCCGCTACCTCGATGAGATCACCGGAGGGCGCGGTGTTATTTTTGCAACGGGTACGCCCCTGAGCAACAGCATGACCGAGATGTATACTCTGATGCGTTATCTCCAGTACAACACCTTGCAGCAGAAAGGATTGACCCATTTTGATGCATGGGCATCCACCTTCGGTGAGACAACCACGGCTATTGAACTTGCGCCCGAGGGCTATACTTTAGTAGGACGATAAATAATGCGTTCCTAAATTGAAAATAGGTTATCAAAGTCGGTTGCAGAATTTCAAAAAATATTTTTTTGATTCTTTGAAAAACAGTTCCGCTTTGTATCCCTATTTTCTCCTATTGGTAGAGGGAGTAATACTTTTAATACCAAAACAGATTACATAAAGAAAGGAGGATAAGAGAATGTCAAGGACTTCAAAGATTACAGCACTCTATGAGCGTTTATCAAGAGATGATGACCTCAATGGTGAGTCAAATTCAATCACCAACCAAAAGAAATACTTGGAAGATTATGCTCGCAGAAATGGGTTCACGAATATTCGCCATTTTACTGACGATGGTTTTTCGGGTGTGAATTTCAATCGTCCGAGTTTTCAAGAACTGATTAAGGAAGTAGAAGCAGGAAATGTCGCAACGATTATTGTTAAGGATATGAGCCGATTAGGACGAAACTATCTGCAAGTCGGCTTTTATACGGAAGTTCTGTTCCCACAGAAAGATGTCCGTTTTCTTGCAATAAACAACAGTATTGACAGCAACAATGCTTCGGATAATGACTTTGCCCCGTTTTTGAATATAATGAACGAGTGGTATGCCAAAGACACAAGCAATAAAATCAAGGCTGTGTTTGATGCCCGTATGAAAGACGGAAAGCGATGTAGCGGTTCTATTCCCTATGGATATAACCGATTAGCAACCGACAAACAAACGCTTGTCGTTGACCCTGTGGCTTCTGAGGTGGTAAAGCGTATCTTTCTGCTTGCCAACGAGGGCAAAAGTCCGAGAGCAATCGCTGAATTGCTTACCGAAGAAAAGGTTTTAATTCCGGCAGCACACGCAAAGGAATATCACCCCGAACAGTATAATGGAACGAAGTTTTCAGACCCATATACTTGGGGAATGTCAACCATAAGAGCGATTTTGAGCAGACAGGAATATCTTGGTCATACTGTTTTGCGTAAGTCGGTCAGCACCAATTTCAAACTGCACAAAAGGAAAAATACCGATGAAGATGAACAGTATGTATTTTATAATACGCACGAGCCTATCATCTCGCAGGAACTTTGGGACAGCGTTCAGAAGCGAAAGAAACGAGCCAACAGAACAGCGGCAAGAGGAACGCACAGCAATCGTTTAAGCGGTTATCTGTTCTGTGCTGACTGTGGCAGAAGAATGACCTTGCAAACGCATTACAGTAAAAAAGACCGTTCGTTACAGTATTCTTACCGTTGCGGTGGGTATGCCAGCAGAGTAAACTCCTGCACTGCCCATTCGATTAGTGCTGATAATGTTGAAGCCTTGATATTATCGACTGTAAAACGATTATCAAGATTTGTTCTGAATGACGAAGAAGCCTTTGCAAAGGAACTTCAAGTATTGTGGAACGAAAAGCAGACAGAAAAGCCAAAGCACAATAAATCGGAGTTGCAGCGTTTTCAGAAGCGATACGATGAACTGTCAAAACTTATTCGTGGGTTGTATGAAAATCTTGTTTCGGGATTACTGCCCGAAAGACAGTACAAGCAACTAATGAAGCAGTATGATGATGAGCAGGCTGAACTGGAAACGAAAATTGAGGAAATGCAAAAGGAACTGACCGAAGAAAAGGCGAATACGGTTGATATTAAGCATTTCATTTCTTTGATACGCAAGTGCAAAGAGCCGACAGAAATTTCCGATTTGATGTTTGCCGAACTCATTGACAAGATTGTGGTTTATGAAGCAGAGGGTGTGGGAAAAGCAAGGACACAAAAGGTTGATATTTATTTCAACTATGTGGGGCAGGTCGATATTGCCTACACAGAAGAAGAACTTGCTGAAATCAAGGCACAGGAAGAACAGATTGAAATGGAACGACTGGCAAAACAGCGTGAGCGTGAAAAAGTTTACCGAGAGAAGCGAAAGGCGAAAAAACTCGCTGAAAACGGTGGAGAAATCGTAAAAGCAAAGGTATGCCCCCATTGTCAAAAGGAGTTTGTACCTACAAGCAACCGACAGATATTCTGTTCAAAGGATTGTTGCTATCAGGCAAGGCAAGACCAAAAGAAAGCCGACAGAGAAGCAGAAAAAGGAAATCATTATTATCGTCAGCGTGTCTGTGCTGTGTGTGGCAGTACCTACTGGCCTACACACAGTCAGCAGAAATTCTGTTCCGAAGAATGTCAAAAACAAAATCACAACGAAAAATCTTTGGAATTTTACCATAAGAAGCAAAAGGAGAAATCAAAATGCAAAGATTTATTACAGACGAAAGAACCGGTATCCAGTACGAACTCATCGGAGATTATTACTATCCCTGCTTGACGATAGAAAACGAAGAACCGCCCACTCTCACAAAATACGGAAGAATGAGGGAAAGATATTTAAGGGAACACAGGAAAATCTTGTATATCAATCTGCTTACAAGCGGAAAGTTATATGAACACCTTGCCGATATTGATACTTCGGCGTGTGATATGGCGGAGTATCTGATAAAGGAAATGGCAAGAAAGCAGGGTGTGACGGAAGAACTGAAAGGAAAGGATATGATGAAATGGATAGGATTGATGAACAATATCCGAGCCTGTGCAGATGAGATTGTATTGAACGATATTGTGTATTCTTAATAGCATACCAGCCGAAAAGGAACTGCTGTCTTAACGGATGGCAGTTTTTCTTTTTCGGGAAGTATTTAAGAAGTTATTAAGTCGTGAGTATAATCGAAGTGGCTAAGTTGAAAAATTCACAAAAATATGGTACAATACGTCTAAATCAGCGAGATAAATCCGAAGTTGTGGAGGTAAAATATAGATGAATCAAGGTAGAATTATTGTAATCACAGGTGCG